>Ga0306920_100000593_pt1 | contig 42527 bp, 41 predicted proteins | sample flu12Cox44000170_FD_204666 | JGI IMG/M metagenome (GOLD analysis project Ga0306920, IMG submission 204666) | Lab enrichment of tropical soil microbial communities from Luquillo Experimental Forest, Puerto Rico - flux4day.12C.oxic.44.000.170 (v2)... | ecosystem: Environmental > Terrestrial >... | reverse complement strand
TGAAGAGCTGAGATGGCTATCCCCCGCACCGAGTCCCTCTGATAATCAAACGGGGCCAAGTAAGTCGTGCGCTTCGAATGGTTCAAAGAATGGTCACCCGCGGTTGCGCGACCAACTCTGCCTCCTGATTCGGAAATACGAACTTGATCCCATTCTCGTGAAATGCTATGCGGCTGATTTCTGCGGAACCGAAACGCTCCGCGATGCCAGCCGAGACCTGGTCGAAGCTTTCATTTCCAAACTGGCTGAAGAGGCCGCTAAGGATCGCGCCGCGCTCGTTTGCAAGTTGAACAGCTACAACCAGCTTGAGGAGGTGAAGTCGTGAAACGACATTTCCCTGGTCTGCATGCTGAAGCATCACGCGACGATGGAATTCTAGAAGGCGTATTTCTGGTTCGGGTCGATCGAGCTTACTATCGGTGGCATCCGCAAAAGCCCTTTTTCATTCTCAGCTTTGCGATCCTCGAGCCCAACGATCTCGCCTCCCGCAAAGTCTCGGGACGACTCTACTGCACCCAGAAGTCGCTCTGGAAACTGAACTGGTTTCTTCGCGACTTCGGCTACGACACGGACCTGTTCGGCCGGGACGAAGTGGATGAAAAAGCCTTGCTCGACCTCACCGGTGTGCTGCGCACTACGAGAAAAACGTTTGCGGGTCGTAGCTTTGTCAACCTCGAAGGATTTGCGCCGGCCGGTGAATGGAAATTCATCTCGAAGGATGCTCGCGAAGGCGTCGTGGCAGGAGGGGAGAATGACTTACAGCTTCACGCAGATTAGCCAGTACCTGCAATGCCCGCGGAAGTATCGCTATCGATACCTCGATGGCTGGCGCGAAAAGGAAGACCGAGCCTCGATGATTTTCGGTCGCTGCTTCGAAAACGCCCTGGCAGCCTATTTCCGCGAAGAGGATTCAACAGCCGCGTTCTTTAAGGAGTGGCAAGAACACCAGGACGCTGTTCTTCAATACGCCAAGAACGATTCCTGGGACCGGCTGTATCACCAGGGTGTTCGCCTGATCGAACGATTCGCCCAGGATGATCGTGTGCGGATCCGCTGCCCGAAGAAAGATCTCCAGGTCAAGTCGACGCGATCACTTCCTTGCGGAAGCGAATTTGTATCTTACATCGATGCGATTGGTGAGCTGGACGGCACGAATTGCATTTTCGATTGGAAAACGACTGGATCGCGTTATCCGGAACAGCCCAATGGTCTCCTGTCGCTTGATCCTCAGCTGGTCTGCTACTCCTGGATGACGGGAATCGCGGATGTCTCTCTGGTGGTCTTTGTTCGAAAGGCCACGCCTGAAATTCAATATCTGAAGACGTCCATCGATGAGGAACAGCGGCGGGAGTTTGGCCAACTAGTGGAAACGGCCGTCGAGCAGATTGAAGCCGGTCATTTTCTCCCCCACAGCGGGATCCGCTTTCCACAGAACGTATGCGTCGGCTGTTCCCATCTGGGCCTCTGCCTGGGAAATCAGCAGCTCATGGATTCCAAACTCGTTCGCCGACCGGGGGCAATGGATCTTGATTGGCTTGACCAATTTGACGACTAACGGTCGTGTTCTCGTGGAACCCAAACTAAATCGGCGTCGTGCTCTGTTCGTTCTCGACAAGGTGGATGAGATCTTGTCCTGGGAGCGGCATGCCGAGCAAGAAAAGGACACACGGTTCGTCGAACTCGGTCGATACCTGTGCGAAGTTCGAGCCGGCCAGTATTGGAGGCTGGAAAGCCTCGGTTCCTTCGATGATTTCTTGACGAAACGTTTTCCGGAGTCCAGGCGCAAAGCGTATTACCTTATGGCAATCCACGAGCAACTGCCTCGGCGCATTCACCACGACTTGCAGCAAGTGGGGTGGGCCAAAGCAGCCGAACTGGCGAAGGTAGCCCGCCGAGACGGCGAACAGTTTGACTGTGCAACCTGGTTGCACAAAGCGATCGAGCTTCCCAAGGAAGGATTCAAGAGAGAAGTCGAGAAGCATTTGACGGGCCAGGAGACGGAGCCGTGGGAAATCATTTATTTCAAACTGTATAAGAGCCAGCTGCCAGTGATTGAGCGAGCGCTTGAGACGGCTGCGCTGATGCTCGGCGCGAGCAAATCCCGAGGCTACTGTTTAGAGATGATCTGCGCCGATTTCCTTGCCGGGGCTCACCTCGAGGATGGTGATTCCGACTCATTGCTGCTTGCACTTGGTCGACTCTATTCATTGCTTCCCGATCCGCAGAAAACTGAATTCGTGAAGCAAGTGGAGATAGTCTAATGGCTGATCTTCGACCACGGCGACCGAGGCTTCAGCTGGACCCAGATTCTTATCGCAAACTCCGCGTCGAAGTGTTGCAGCGCGACGGCTGGCGATGCCAGACCTGTGGCCGCCCCGATCGTCTTCAGGTCCACCACATTCGCTCGCGGGGCCGACTGGGTGACGACACACACGAAAATCTAATCACTCTCTGCGCTGATTGCCACAGTGACGTTCATCGCGGCTGCGCGGTGAACGATAGATCCGGAACAACGTACTCATAATCCGTTGGTCCTAGGTTCGAATCCTAGCGGGCCCTCGATGTCCTAATTAGTTTTGCTTTGGAACTGCAGCTGGGCGATTTGCTCATCGGTCGGCGGCTCCTGGAACGAGATCGTGCCGGTAGCCTAACGTCGCACGTGAAATTTTCTGAGGCTCTCGCAACCCAACCTTCTGCCAAGTTAAGCAGCCTCGAACCGCCCACGCAAGGATCCCGGGAAGCTCCAGCTCGAGCTTGCTGCGCAGCGCGACATCCGCCCGCTGGCCGGCGAATTGGCGGTTGAACTCGATTAATTTGATTCGGCGCCAGATAGCGTCGACTTAGACTTCGATTCAGGCTTCATAATCATCCGAGATTAGGAAGTGGCTAGTCTGGAATGGTCGCTACACTCGCTATTGCCGCAAGCGCCCCGAATCAGAACGCCGCATCACGGACCGGATAAGTGAATGGGTACCCGTGCAAGACGATGGCTTAGCGGAGGTATTCGTGGCGGAGGTAGGCGATGGTTTGCTGGTCTAGGTCGGAGTAGTCGGAGTGAAGAGAGTCGCGGAGAGCAGCGTCCATGGATGGGGCTGTGGAGATGCGATCGAGCAGGCGGCTGATGTCGCTGACGCCGCCTGATTCGATGATGGACTCGACGGCGGCCAGCGAGTAAGCGTAGGCGAAGGTAGCGGCGCCGCCGGAGAGCGACATCCAAGAACCTTCGAGCACTTGAAGGCTAGGCGCGCGGCCCTGGCCTGCCAATTCCACGAGCGCGCCAGCCGCGCTATTGGTGCGGCGACCTTCCATCCACTGCGCGACGCCTTCCTGAACCCACGTGGACGCACGACCGCGAGTTTTTTGCCCGATAAAGCTGTGCGTGAGTTCGTGTTTCAGCACGCGTGCTAATTCGGGCGTCACGCTGCTGAGGCCTTGGACGGGGATACGGATGCGGCCGTCATTGATCGCGCCGGCCCAACTGGGGGCGCGGGTGATGTCCGCAAATGCCTGCCCGGTGTAAAGGATTACGCCGATGGGCTCGGGCGGCGTGTAGTCGAGCTGGGATTCGATGTCGTTGAAATCCTCTTCCAGGGCGTGGAGGATTCCGCTGGCGAGATCGGGCGTGGCCGTGCCGCTGTATTTCAGGGCGAAGTGGGCGGTGACGCCTTCGCGGTAACTTTCCTCTTCGGCTTTGTCTTTTTGAGCTTTGGCGAGCGCGCGTTCCACTTCGGGGTCGGGGTGCAGGTGCTCGGCGCGCTGCCATTCTGCTACTGCGAGATCCATCTTGTTGAGACCGTAGTAGGCCCAGCCGGCGAGCTTTGCGACGTCGGCAGAATTCGGAGCGACGCGGCGGGCGTGCTCGAGGGGGTCGAGAGCGGCGGTGAACTGGCTCTGGTGCAAGAGGAGGACAGACAAATTCAGAAGCAGCCCAAGATTTTCCGGAGCGAAATTGAGGGCCTGGCGGTAGTGGTCGATGGCGCCGTCCACTTCACCTTTGGAAAGCAAAAACTGCGCCGCGGTGTAGTGCGCGGTGGAGACTTTTTCGACTGCAGAGGGCGAGCCGGAGCGAGCGTCGGCTTCCAGGCGCGCGATGTAGGCGAAATCGATGGAGTCGTTGTGAACGGCGAGGCGGGCGATGTCGTCGTAGCCGCGAACCGGGGCGATTTCGGGCGCGGAGACTGGAGGCGGCTCGCCTGCGTGGGATGTGGAGGAGGATGAATCGCCAAACTGTTCCTTCTCGATGCGAGCAACGATCGATTTGGGAAGCGTGAAGCGGCCAGCGGAAGTTTCATAGCTGACGTGTTCGCCATCGTCGCTGACGTTGGCGGCGGTGATGCGGCGGCCGTTTTTGAGGACAATCGTATCGGCGGCCGCGGAAGACACGCCGAGCAGGAGCAAAACCGCGATTGGCGCTGCGCGATGCACGCCTCAATTTTAGCAACGCGGCATGCTCACCTTCCGGCTGCCTTGCCGGTCTTTGTCTTAAGTGGTATGCCTTAAATAGCTACCGTGCAGAGCGTGCCGTTTATCGTGAAAAAATCGCGACGCGGGCTTTTGACGGCGGCGGCGCTTACGCTGCTGGCCGGCCTTCTTTCTCCATCCTCAGCGAGAGCTTTCCAAGCGGCTGCGAGTGATTCCCCCTTTTCGAGCGCGTCGAGCGATCCGCGGGCGCTGTATCAGGCGTTGAATGCGCTGCGGCCGGATGCGGAGCACGTCTACACGGTTCATGAATTGAACCTGCGGCGGGATGTGGTGAATGTGCGGCTGATCGAAGGGAAGCTGGCGTTTTTTCAGCCGATTGACGGGCACGTGACGGGCGCAGTTTTTACCGGACGCGGCCATATTTTCGCGACGCCGAGGGAGAGAGGAGAGAGGCACTCGATCGCGCAGTTTCTTGGTGTGCCGATGGTGAGCCAGGATTTCACGCGCGCGTATTTTCGATTCACGGACAACACAGCTGCGGAGATTGGCCGGCAACTCGGTACGCCGGACGAGTCGGACGTGGCCCATCCGAAATTCGCGGAGAGCTGGAACACGCTGGTGAGCAACCTGAACCCGTGGCACTCGCTGCGGGTGATGCTCGATCTGCTGTCGAGCGATCCGCTCCCGTATTTCTATATTGGGATGGAGAACGACAATATCGGAGCGTTTGATGTGCTGGTGGATGCGCGGCGGCATGAGCAGGTGCTGATGGGGCAGCCGCGACTCGAGAAGGATGTGCGTTTTTACGATATGTGGGCATCGTTCAAGGCGCTGGATGCGCCGAAGGCGCCGATTGAAATGTTTGCCCCGGTTGACTACGCGGTGGACACCACGATCGAAAATGATCTGTCGCTTGCGGGTCGGACCACGCTGCATTTGAAAGCGCTGCGAGCGGGCGAGCGGGTGGTGGGGCTGGAGCTTTCCAGGAATCTTGCGGTGGAAGAAGTGAAACTCGAAGGAGGAGGGCCGCTTTTCTATTTTCAGAATGAGGATATGAGCCGGCACGACATCCTGGAGCGAGGTAACGATGCGCTGCTGATCGTGCTTCCAGCACCGGTAAGGCTAGGACAAGAGATTCGTCTGGAGGTGAAGTACCACGGCACCGTGATCAGCAGCGCGGGAAATGGCGTGGAGTTTGTGGGCGAGCGTGGCGCCTGGTTCGCGCACGTGGGAGGGGGCGATCATTTCGCGCTCTTCGATCTCACGTTTCGCTGGCCAAAGCGCTTTACGCTCGTTGCTACCGGAGTTCGCACCGATCTGCATGACGATGGTGAAGTGAAGGCGGGCCGGTGGCAGTCGCGTGTTCCCTTCGCGGTGGCAGGCTTCAACCTTGGCGAGTACAAAGAGGAGACTGCGGCGGGCGATCACCCGAAGGTGGAATTGTACGCAAACAAACAGCTCGAGGATGCAATCCTGGCGTTGCTTCAGAAAAATCCCAGCGATTACGCGTCAATTCCCGGGATGTCGCAACCGTCCAGACCAGGAGGATTATCGAGCGCGATTCCCGAAGCGCCGCCGCCGAGCCCTGCTGCCGTGTTGAAGCACCTCGGGAGTGAATTCACCGATTCGATCCGATTTTTCGAGCGATTTGATGGGGCCTTTCCGTTCGAGCGCCTGGATGTTTCGCAGATACCAGGGAACTTCGGGCAAGGATGGCCAGGGCTTGTCTATTTATCGACGCTGGTGTTCCTGCCTCAATCCGCGCAAGAACGCGCCGGATTAAGCGCGCGCACGCAGGAAGAATCTCGCGACTTGATACCGTTTCACGAGGTGGCGCACCAGTGGTGGGGTAACGTGGCGGGGTCAGCCGAGTATCGCGATGGATGGATACAGGAGGCGATGGCGAACTATCTTGCGCTGATGTATGGCGATAGTAAGCGGCCGGCGAATCAGAGAATGAAAATCTGGCTCGATCGCTATCGGAGCGCGCTGACGACGAAAATTCCCGACACGCCACTGACAGCAGATTCGGCTGGGCCACTTAGCTTCGGATGGCGGCTGCTGTCGTCGAGAGCTCCGAATGCGTATGAAACGGTGACATATGGCAAAGGAACGTGGGTGATTCACATGCTTCGCGAAATGCTTGCTGAGCCCGGCGCTGCGGATCCCGATGCGAGCTTTCGCGAACTGCTAAAAGAAATTCTCAGCGAATATCACTTTGCACCACTTTCGACGGCTGATTTTCAGCGAGTCATCGAAAAACGGATGACGCCTGCGATGGATCTGGAGGGAACACGCTCGATGGACTGGTTTTTCGATCAGTGGGTGCGCTCAACGGGAATCCCCCACTATTCGGTGGACTTTCAGGTGAAACCTCGCGACCGTGAGTTTCTCGTGATAGGCAGGCTGGTACAGTCGGGTGTAGACGACGTTTTTACAGCGCCGGTACCGCTCTACGGAATGAGGCCGGGGCCTGGGGCAAAACCGGAAAAGCTTGGTGTGGTGGTTACGAATGGAACTGAAACGCGGTTCCAGTTTGTTACGAAGTCCCGCCCAGCAAAAATACTGATTGATCCGCGAGATACCGTACTTTGTGTCACGAATTGAAATTCCCGATTTGACATTACGGGACAGTTAAAGACGAACCTGCCTGGTCCGATATTTCGGGTTTCATGTTGCTTCGCATTGCCTTCGGTTTTATCCTGTCACGTCTTAAGTGGGACACCAGCTGTTGTAGACAGGAGAGTAAAAGCTATTACCGAAATAGTGCACTTCGGACCAGCTGCATTTTTAAAAAGTCTGAGAACTCCCTTTCACTAACCCATTGGATGCCCCGTCTTGGGAGTTCGCAGGCATCTATAAGAAACCCAAATCGAGCACTGGGGCGCTTTCGTGGATCCTGAGGGTTCACCAAACATAGCGGGAGCGGGCGAAGCACCGGTCCTTGAGCCGGGTCATACGCTCGCGACTGTTACCGACAAGATCAGTTCGATCGTGCTGGGCCGCGGCACGACGAAGGGCTGGATGATCGGCTTCGCGATCGCCCTCGCGTTGCTGATGATGTTTAACATAGCGGTCACCTACCTGCTTATCAAGGGCGTGGGGATTTGGGGAATCAATATTCCGATCGGGTGGGGATTTGCGATCGTTAATTTCGTGTGGTGGATCGGAATCGGTCACGCTGGAACGCTTATCTCCGCAATTCTTCTCCTTCTGCATCAGAAGTGGCGCACATCCATCAATCGTTTTGCAGAAGCTATGACGCTATTCGCGGTGGCTTGCGCCGGAACTTTTCCCCTGCTGCATATGGGCCGGCCGTGGCTATTCTTCTGGCTAATGCCCTATCCCAATCCGATGTGGATGTGGCCGCAATTCCGGAGCCCGCTGGTGTGGGACGTGTTTGCGGTTTCGACGTACGCAACCGTTTCGCTGCTGTTCTGGTTCGTGGGACTGATTCCGGACCTGGCCACGCTGCGCGACAGAGCCAGAAATCGCGCTACCAAGATCGTCTACGGCATTCTGGCGATGGGGTGGCGCGGATCGGCGGTGCATTGGACGCGGTATGAAGTAGCGTCGCTGTTGCTCGCCGGGCTTGCGACACCGCTCGTGGTTTCCGTGCACACCGTGGTGAGCTGGGACTTCGCGGTAGCGATTGTCCCCGGCTGGCATACGACTATCTTTCCGCCCTATTTCGTGGCGGGCGCCATCTATTCAGGTTTTGCGATGGTGATGACCCTGGCAATCCCGATTCGGAAATTTTATCACTTGGAAGACATGGTCACGATGCGGCACCTGGACAATATGGCCAAGGTGATGCTCGCGACCGGCATGATCGTCGCCTATGGGTACATGATGGAGACGTTCATGGCGTTTTATGGCGGGGACCCTTTCGATCGCTATTTGGTTGTGAACCGGATGACGGGGCAGTATGCGGTAGTTTATTGGTCGCTCATTGCGTGCAATATCATCATTCCGCAAGCCATGTGGTCGCGGAAAGTTCGAGCGAGCGTGCCGGCACTCTTCGCGATCTCGCTGGTCGTAAACACCGGAATGTGGTTAGAACGGTTCGTAATCGTGGTAATCAGCCTGACGCGCGATTTCGTTCCGTCGATCTGGCATACGTACTATCCGACGAAGTGGGACTGGATGACTTACATCGGGACGTTCGGCCTGTTCTTCACCTTGTTTTTGCTGTTCGTGCGTTTCCTCCCGATGATTTCGATCGTGGAGATGCGTTCGCTGGTTCGAGAGACGGACGAGAAGCCGGAGTAGTCGAGGCGCCGAAAAGAAGAAATGGCACAGATCTTTCATCACAGCACGAACCTGATATCGCGGCTGAGCATTTATGGGGGCGTGTTTATCATCGCAGCGCTCGGGGCGGCGTTGTATGGGATCGAACTTTCGCCCTGGTACACGGACCAGCACGTCGCGCAGCAACAGCCCGTTCCCTTCAGCCACAAGCATCACGCGGGCGAATTGGGAATCGATTGCCGCTACTGCCATACGTCGGTTGAGAAATCGTCGTTCGCTGGACTGCCGCCTACACAGACTTGCATGACATGCCACTCTCGAATCTGGACGAACGCTTCCATGCTTGAGCCGGTCCGGGCGAGCTACCGTGACGACAAATCGCTTGCCTGGACGCGGGTGAACGCGGTGCCGGATTTCGTTTACTTCGATCACAGCATTCACGTGAGCAAAGGCGTTGGCTGCACCACGTGTCATGGCCCGATTGCGGAGATGCCGTTGACGTGGCGAGCCGGCACTCTCTACATGCAATGGTGCCTCGAATGCCATCGTGAACCGGAGAAGTATGTCCGCCCGAAATCCGAGGTGTTCAATCCGTACTACGAGCCGCCGAAGAACCAGCTCGAACTGGGACGGCGACTGGTAAAGGAATACAAGATTCAGAGTTTGCAGAATTGTTCGACATGCCACCGGTGATTCGATAACTTCGATAACGATGAACGACGACTCCTACTCGAACCATCCCGCGAACGAGACGATCGATCTCGCGGCCGTGCGGGCGAAGCTCGCCAAGGACGGCGGAAAGCGGTTCTGGCAGAGCCTGGACGAACTGGCGGAAACGCCGGGTTATCGCTACAAGCTCGAGAACGAGTTTCCCGAGAACACAGAGAAGGAAGCGGCGGGAATCGACCGGCGCGGAATTTTGAAATTGATGGCTGCGTCGGCGGCCATGGCTGGATTGAGCGCGTGTACCAAGCTGCCAACGGAAAAAATCGTTCCCTATGTGCGAGCACCCGAGGAAATTATCCCAGGCAAGCCGCTGTTCTACGCCACCTCGATGACGCAATCGGGCGTCGCGACCGGCCTGCTGGTGGAAAGCCACATGGGGCGGCCTACGAAGATTGAAGGCAATCCGGACCATCCTGGCAGCCTGGGCGGCACGGATGTGTTCAACCAGGCCTCGATTCTCACGCTCTACGATCCTGACCGTTCACAAACCGTGATTCATGGAGGCCGCATCGAGACATGGGCTGGTTTTCTGACCGCGATCGGCGACATGCGGTCGCACATCGCGCCGAAAGGCGCCGGACTTCGAATCCTCACCGAAACGGTGACGTCGCCGAGCCTGGCGGCTCAAATTCGCGCGGTGTTGAAGCAGTTCCCCGGCGCGAAATGGTACCAGTACGAGCCGTGTGTGCGCGATGCGGCGCACGACGGCGCGATGATGGCCTTCGGTAAGCCGGTGAGCACGGTCTATCACCTCGACAAGGCGGACGTGATCGTCTCGCTCGACGCGGATTTCCTCACCACCGGACCCGGGCACACACGCTACGCGCGCGACTTTTCTTCGCGCCGGGCGATCGAAGGTCCGGGATCGAAATTAAATCGTTTGTATGTGGTGGAGTGCACCCCGACCAGCACGGGATCGATGGCGGACCATCGCCGGGCGATGCGCGCGAGCGAGGTGGAGACGTTTACACGCCAGCTCGCCACGGAGTTTGGAATCGCCTCTGCAGGAGCGCCGGAGAATTCCACTTCGTCGGTTCCACCGGCGTGGCTAATGGCGCTGGTGCGGGATTTGGAAAAGCATCGCGGCTCGTGCGTCGTGATTCCGGGCGAAGGACAGCCCACGATCGTGCACGCATTGGCGCACGCGATGAACGCGTCATTGGGGAACGCCGGGAAGACGGTGACCTATACCGAGCCGGTCGAAGCGAATCCCGTGAACCAGATGAATTCGCTTGGCGAGTTGGTGAAAGACATGAACGCGGGCGCCGTCGAGCTGCTGGTGATGCTGGGGGGCAATCCCGTTTATGACGCGCCAGCGGATTTCGATTTTGGGCCGACGCTGCTGAAGGCGAAGCTGCGGGTGCATTCGGGTCTTTATTACGACGAGACAGCGGAGCTGTGCCACTGGCATGTTCCCGAGGCGCATTTTCTGGAAGCGTGGAGCGATGCGCGCGCGTACGACGGCACGGTCGGGATCATGCAGCCGCTGATTGCGCCGCTTTATCAGGGACGGTCCGCCCACGAATTGATCGCTGCGCTCGCCGGCGAGGCTGGCAAATCCGGCCACGATATTGTTCGCGATTACTGGAAGGCGCAGCGGCCGGAGAAGGATTTCGACGCGTTCTGGCAGAAATCGCTGCACGATGGCGCGATGGCCGGAACGGCACTCCCTGCGATTCCGGTCTCGCCGCGAACGGACATTGGACGAGAACCTTCATCGCCGGCGCTTGATAAGGACGCGCTGGAGATTGTGTTCAGGCCCGATCCCACGATCGGCGATGGCCGGTATTCGAATAATGGCTGGCTGCAGGAAACTCCGAAGACGATCACGCGCTTGACGTGGGACAACGCCGCGCTGGTGAGCATCAATACCGCGCAGCGATTGAAGCTACATCATGGGCAGTACATGAAGTTGAAGGTGGCCGGGCGCGAGGTCTACGCCGGGGTTTTCGCGGATCCGGGACATCCAGACAATTCCATTACCCTGCATCTCGGATATGGGCGGCGGCGCGCAGGAAATGTGGGGAATGGGCAAGGTTTCAATGCTTATTTTCTGCGAACGTCGAGCGCGCCGTGGATGGCGCGCGGCTTACAACTCGAAGATTCCGGGAAGAAGTACTACTTCGCGGTGCAGCAGTACCACTACATGATGGAAGGAGACGGCCATCCTGCGGATACGGAGAGCGTGAACGCTTTTCGCCGGGATTTGATTCAAGTGGCCACGGTGGAAGAGTTCCAGAAGGATCCGAATTTCGCGCGGCATCTTGAGACGGAGCCGGGGAAAAAGCTGTCGCTATATCCCGGATTCAAGTCAGAGGGATATGCGTGGGGCATGTCCATTGATTTGAACCGCTGCATCGGCTGCAACGCATGCGTGGTGGCGTGCGTTTCGGAAAACAATATTGCTGTCGTGGGAAAAGATCAGGTGATGCGCGGGCGGGCGATGCAGTGGATCCGCATCGATACCTATTTCCGCGGAAACCTGGAAACGCCGGAGATGTATTTCGAGCCGCTGCCCTGCATGCAGTGCGAAAACGCGCCATGCGAAGTGGTGTGTCCGGTGGGCGCGACGACGCACAGCATCGAAGGGCTGAATGAGATGACCTACAACCGCTGCGTAGGGACGCGCTATTGCTCGAATAACTGCCCGTATAAGGTGCGCCGCTTCAATTTCCTACTGTATTCGGACTTCAAAACGCCGAGTCTCTACGGAATGCGCAATCCCAACGTGACGGTACGCAGCCGCGGGGTGATGGAGAAATGCACCTACTGTGTGCAGCGAATCAACGCGGCCAAGATTCGGTCGGAGGAAGAAGACCGGCAGATACGCGACGGAGAAATCGTGACGGCGTGCCAGAGCGCGTGTCCGGCTGAGGCGATCGTGTTTGGAAACATTAATGATCCGAAGAGCCGCGTATCGAAATTGAAGGCGCAGTCGCGCGATTACAGTTTGCTGGATGATCTGAATACGAAGCCGCGCACCACGTACCTGGCGCGGGTGCGGAATCCGAATCCGGAAATACGCGAGTAGCACCGAGCTCAAGCGATGAGACGAAAGCCGATTTACGGATTGCTGGCTGAGTTTGAGACGCCGGAGGAACTTCTTTCGGCGGCGCATCGCGCGCATAGCGCGGGCTATCGGAAGATTGACGCGTTTACGCCAATGCCGATCGAGGGGCTGGCAGAAGCGGTGGGATTCGAGCATACGGTGCTGCCCGCGGTGGTGTTCACGGGCGGGCTGATTGGCGGGCTGGCGGGATTTTTCATGTGCTACTACGCGAACGTGATCAGCTTTCCGTTGATTATCGGCGGGCGCCCATACAACAGCTGGCCGATGTGGATTCCCATCACGTTTGAGCTCACGATTCTGGGGGCCGCGCTTGCGGCTGTGTTTGGGATGCTGGCGATGAACGGATTGCCGACGCCGTATCATCCGGTGTTCAACGTGGCGCGGTTCGCGCTGGCGTCGAAAGACCGGTTTTTCCTGGTGATCAAGATACGAGACCGGAAGTTTGATCTGGCGGCGACGAAGGCGTTTCTTGAGGAGATGCGGCCGCACGGGGTGTTTGAGATTGAAGCGTAAAGCGCAGCTCGGCAAACGGAAAGCGCGTCTCGCGCGATGGTGCGGGATTGCGTGTGCAGGCGTAATCGTTTTTCTCGCCGGCGGGTGCCGGTTGGACATGCACGTTCAACCGAAATATCTGCCTTATGAGCCGACGACTTTCTTCGGCGATGGGCGATCGGAACGGCAGCCGGTGGCCGGAACGGTGGCGCGCGGGCAGTTGCGGCTGGATGAATTGCTCTACACGGGGAAAGAAAATGGCGTGATTTCGGGCAAATTTCCCTTCCCGATTACGCGCGCGGATCTGGAGCGAGGGCGCGAGCGCTACAACATTTACTGCACTCCGTGCCACGACTACACCGGCCAGGGCAACGGAATGATTGTGCAGCGCGGATTTCCGCAGCCGCCTTCGTTTCACGTGGGAGGCTTGAGTGCGGCGCCGGTGGGGCATTATTTTGACGTGATAACCAACGGGTTTGGGTCTATGTACGGCTATGCGGCGCGGGTCGAGCCTGAGGACCGCTGGCGAATCGCCGCTTACATCCGGGTGTTACAAGCGAGCCGTCGTGGCGGCGTTGACGATGTGCCGTCGGGCGAGCGTCAAAAGCTTACGCAAGATGACTCCAGCGAAGCAGGCGGACACACACCATGAGCGCAGTTCGTTCAGTGACTCTGTCGGAGGAGTTGCGCTCGCGCTTTGACTACGTGCAGCGGGTGGCTTTCGTTTGCGGAGGGCTTGGCCTGGCGCTGGTCATCCTGTTCAGCTTTCACAGCGAGCATACGCGCGTGCAGTTTTTCCGGTCATATCTTTTTGCCTTTGTTTATTGGATTTCGATTCCGCTGGGGTGCCAGGCGATTTTGATGATGCATCATCTCACGGGCGGGTGGTGGGGTTATCCGATACGGCGGCTGCTCGAAGCCGGCACCAGGACGCTCTTCGCGATGGCCGTTCTATTCATCCCTCTCCTGCTGGGAATCTCCCGTCTGTATGCCTGGGATCAGCCGGCAGAGATAGCGGCCGACCCGATTATCCGCTACAAGCGCCCGTACCTGAATCCGGGATTTTTTACCGTGCGCGCCGTGATTTACTTTGCCATCTGGATTGGATTGGCGTTTGTACTGAATAAATGGTCGCGAGAGCAGGACGAGACCGGCGACCCTTCCATGGAAGGCCGCTTCGAAGCCATCAGCGGGCCGGGGCTGATTTTGTGGGGGCTGGCCCTGACGTTTGCGTCGGTGGATTGGGTAATGTCGCTTGAAGTGCATTGGTTTTCGACGATTTACGGCATGATTTTCATGACTATATGCGCGCTCGCTGCAATGTCGTTTGTGATTCTTGTGGAGCGCAGGCTCTCCGACCACGAGCCGCTGCGAGGTTCCGTGACGCCCGCGCAGTACAACGATCAGGGAAATTTGATGCTCACCTTCGTGATGCTCTGGGCGTACCTCTCCTATTCGCAGTTTCTGATCATCTGGTCGGGCAATCTAAAAGAAGAGATTCACTGGTATATAAAGCGCGCTTTCGGCGGTTGGGGAGCGGTGGGTGTGGTTCTGATGGTGCTGCATTTCGCGCTGCCGTTCTTGCTGCTGTTGCAACGCAACGTGAAGCGGAGGCTCACGCGGCTGTCGCTGGTTGCGGGGATGCTCATTGTCCTCAGCCTCCTGGATGTTTACTGGATCATCGTGCCGGCTTTTGATCCCATCAGTCCGCGAGTTCACGCGATGGATATTCTGGCGGTCCTGGGAATCGGCGGCGTGTGGATTGGCACCTATTTCTGGCAACTGAAGAAAATGCCGCTCTTGCCGTTGCATGACCCGCGCTTTGCGGGAGAGTTGGAGCATCAGCATGGCGACTGAACGCCATCCGAAGCATGGCGAGAAAGGGTATGAACACTCGGACGCGAACGTCCGCAGCATTTATCATTTTGGAGTCGCGCTGGCGATTCTGATCCTGGCGGTGATGTGGGCCATGGTTCACACGTATAACTTTTTTGCCAAACACGAATCGCTGGGGCCGCCTGCTTCGCCATTTGAGAATCAGCGCGAATTGCCGCGGCAGCCCCGTTTGCAGCCGAACCCGGCCATCGATCTGAAACGCTACTGCGAGATCGAGCAACAGCAATTGACCACCTACGGTTGGGTGGACAAGAACAACGGCGTAGTTCGAATTCCTGTGGATCGCGCGATGGACATCGTGTTGGACAAAGGATTGCCGGCACGGACCGCGAGTCAGTCTATGCCCGAAACGAGCGTAACGCCCGTGGGATCAGCAATGGAACCGCGTGCGATGGATATTGCCGGACCGTGCGGCTACATGGTTCCACCGTCGAGCGATTCGTCGGAATCAAAACCGCGGAAGGATTGAAGTGAAACGGGCCGTACAAAAATCGGCGTCGTTCCAAGGCATTTCAGCGTGGCGCGCGATTATTGCGGCAGCTTTGCTGCTCGGTTTGCCATTTTTCGGAACGCTGGCCAAGGCGCAGTTTCAGTATCCCACTCAGAATATCGGCGTCCGCCCGGAACTCCTGAAAGACGTGGGCATCGACCAGAAGCTGAATGATTCAGTTCCGCTCAATCTCACATTCCGCGATGAGACCGGGCAAACTGTGAAGCTCGCGCAATTTTTTGGCAGCGGGCCTGTGATTCTGTCGCTTGTCTATTACGACTGCCCCATGCTCTGCACGCAGGTGTTGAATGGGATGGAGCGGAGCCTGAAAGACGTACCGATGGATATCGGCAAGCAATTCACCGTCGTAACTGTGAGTATCGATCCGACCGAACGTCCCACCCTCGCCTCAGCAAAGCGCGCGCTGTACACAGGGCTTTATGGACGTCCGGGCGCCCCTCAGGGCTGGCATTTCCTGACTGGCGACGAGCCGCAAATCAAGCAGCTCGCCGATGCAGTGGGATTTCGCTACGCCTACGATCCGGCATCGAAGCAGTTTGCCCACGCGAGCGCGATCATGATTCTTACCCCGGAAGGCAAGATTTCCCGCTACCTCTATGGAATCCAATATGCGACGCGGGATCTGCGGCTGGGGCTTGTAGAGGCGTCCGAGGGCAAGATTGGGACATCCGTGGATCAGATCCTTCTCTTCTGCTACCACTATGATGCGGCCACCGGAAGATACAGCGTGCTGGTGTCGCGCTTACTGAAGCTGGCGGGCGCCTTCACGATTTTAGTGATTGGAATTGGAATTTTTCTGCTGGCTCGCAGCGAACACTATGCGCTGCCGGAGCGACGGGCATGATGGGCGCATGCATAGTTCGAATCTTTGCTCGCGAAGGCGCAGCTTGGCTCGCGAACGCCCTGGCGCCCATTCCGATTCGTCCGCCCGCGGCTTCGACGATTGCGGAAGGCGTGGATCGGCTACATTTCACACTGACGGGAATTACTCTGTTTTTCACGGTGATTATTTTTTTCACGATTTTCTTTTTCATGATCAAGTACCGGCGGCAATCGGAAGATGAGGTGCCGCCGGAAATTGAGAAAAATGTTCCGCTCGAAATCTTGTGGACCGGGATCCCCACCCTAATTTGCGTCGTCATATTTTTCTGGTCTGCCAGTCTTTACATTCAGAACGCCCGCCCCCCGGATGCCTCGACAGAGATTTTCGTGGTTGGCAAGCAGTGGATGTGGCACCTGCAACATCCCGAGGGCGTCCGCGAGATAAACGAGTTGCACGTGCCGGTAGGCGTTCCCATCAAGCTGACGATGACGTCGGAAGATGTGATTCACGATTTCTACATCCCCGCGTTTCGCGTGAAAAAAGATGTGCTGCCCGGCCGATACACATCTCTGTGGTTTCAAGCGACCAAAACGGGCACCTACCATGTTTTTTGTGGCCAATACTGCGGAGCAGACCACGCGCAGATGATCGGCTGGGTGTACGTGATGGAGCCTTCCGACTATGCCACATGGCTTGCAGGCGGATCGTCACACGAATCGATGGCGCAGGCAGGTGAACGGCTGTTCACACAGCTCGGCTGCGGCACATGCCACACGGCCGACAATACCGGACGCGGGCCGTCCCTTGTCGGACTCTACGGAAAGACGCAAACGCTGCGAAGCGGCGAGACGCGTGTGGTGGATGAAGGATTGATCCGGCAGGCAATTGTGTTCCCCAATTCCGTCATTCTGCCGAACTATCAGCCGGTGATGCCCACTTTTCAGGGGCAGGTCAATGAAGAGCAAGTCCTGCAGCTGATCGCCTACGTGAAATCGCTCGGAACGCAGGAAAGGACAGGGAAATGAGTACGGCTGTAGCAGACCTCCACGAAGTTCCTGCCGGATCACGCGTCAATTATCTGAACGCGAGTTACGGCATCAAGTCGTGGCTTCTCACCACCGACCACAAACGCATCGCGCTGCTGTATCTGGCTTCAATTACGTTCATGTTTCTTGTAGGCGGTACGGCGGCTGTCCTGATGCGCATTCACCTGATCGAGCCCAGCGGCGCGCTGGTGCAGCCGGAAACATATAACAAGCTGTTTTCGATTCACGGGATCGTGATGGTGTTTTTCTTCCTGGTGCCGTCGATTCCAGCGACGCTAGGGAATTTCCTTGTACCGCTGATGATCGGCGCGCGCGACCTGGCGTTTCCAAAGCTGAATCTGCTGAGCTGGTATATCTATATCGTTGGAGCAATCTTCACGCTATACGCCCTCATTTCCGGCGGGGTTGATACCGGCTGGACATTCTACACACCTTTCAGCAGCCTTTACTCACAGACGCACGTGGTTGCCACGGCACTGGGTGTTTTCATCACCGGCTTTTCGTCAATTCTCACGGGCCTGAACTTCATCGTCACGATCCACAAGATGCGTGCGCCGGGAATGACCTGGTTCCGCCTGCCTCTTTTCATCTGGGCCATGTACGCAACCAGCGTGATCTTTATTCTCGGCACGCCGGTGATCGCGATTACGATTTTCCTGCTGGGACTAGAGCGGCTGCTGCACGTGGGTATCTTCGATCCGGCCGTAGGCGGCGATCCGATCCTGTTTCAACACCTTTTCTGGTTTTACTCACATCCGGCTGTTTACATCATGATTCTGCCCGCGATGGGCGTGATCAGTGAAGTCGTAACCTGCTTTTCGAAAAAGCGGATCTTCGGTTATAGCATCGTCGCTTTTTCGAGCATGGCGATTGCTGTGATCAGCTTCCTGGTGTGGGGTCACCACATGTTCGTCACAGGCCAGTCCGTCTATGCAGGCCTGATTTTCTCCGTGCTCAGCTTCTTGGTCGCAATCCCCTCGGCGATTAAAGTCTTCAACTGGACTTCCACCCTTTACAAAGGCTCCATCTCCTATGAAGCCCCGATGCTCTACGCCCTCGGATTTATCGGCCTGTTCACCATGGGCGGCCTCACCGGCTTGTTCCTGGCTTCGCTCGCCACCGACGTGCATTTGAACGGCACATACTTCATCGTCGCGCACTTTCACTACATCATGGTGGGCGGCGCAGTGATGGGCTATCTTGGCGGCATCCACTTCTGGTGGCCGAAGATCACCGGCCGCCTGTATCCGGACGCCTGGGCCCGCTTCGCCGCGCTGGTCGTCTTCGTCGGTTTCAACCTCACCTTCTTTCCGCAGTTTATGCTCGGCTACTTGGGCATGCCGCGGCGTTACGCGGTATACCCCGACGAATTTCAAGTGCTCAACGTAATGTCCTCAGCAGGCGCTTCCATTTTGGGCATCGGCTATCTGATTCCGCTGATCTACTTAGTCTGGTCCATGCGTTACGGGCCGGCAGCAGGACCCAATCCCTGGGGCGCGCGCGGCCTGGAATGGGAAGTGCCGTCGCCTCCGCCCACGGAAAATTTCCAAGAAATTCCGTTGGTTACCGAAGACGCGTACAACTATACAGGCGCGAGGCAAACTCTTGGCTGATGTGGCTCATACCGCCGCTCATTCGCCGGCCTTGGTGCATCAGTTCGAGACCAGGGAGCAGCAGCGCGATGCCGGGAGCCTCGGCATGTGGGTGTTCCTGGCCACCGAAATCATGTTTTTCGGCGGCGTCTTCATGGCCTACATCGTCTACCGCGCGCTGCATCTGGAGGCCTTCATCCAGGGCAGCCATTTCCTCGATGTGGCCTTCGGAGCCACCAACACCGCCGTGCTAATCTGCAGCAGCTTGACCATGGCGCTGGCAATCCACGCCGCGCAGACGGGCAAGAGCAAGTCCACCATCATTACCTTCCTCATGCTCACCATGCTGCTTGGCGCTGCCTTTCTATTTATCAAGTTCACCTTCGAGTGGACTCACGATTGGACGGAAGGGCTGGTTCCTGGTTTGCATTTTACCTACAGCGGGCCTCACGCGCCGGGGGTGCAGCTGTTTTTCTGCTTCTATTTTTTTATGACCGGGCTGCACGCGCTGCACATGTTCATCGGCTTGGGCATCCTGGCCACCTTAGTGATGATGGCCTATCGCGGGCGTTTCAATGCCGAGTACTACGCGCCGCTGGAGATAAGCGGCCTTTACTGGCATTTCGTGGATATCGTTTGGATATTCCTTTTCCCGCTGCTTTACCTGATTGGCGGACGTTACGGAGGCGGTCACTAATGTCCGAACACGTCGTACCGGTGAAGAATTACGTGGCAGTTTTTGTTTCGCTGCTGATCCTGACTGGGCTTACTACCACAGTTGCTTATATTGACTTGGGGCAAACTGCCCTTGGCAAGACTCACGTCATCGATTGGAACACTGTGGCCGCGCTGGTGATCGCGGTAGCTAAGATGCTTCTCGTTGTACTTTTCTTTATGCATGTGAAATACAGCCCGGGATTGACGCGGCTGGTAATCATTGCCGGATTCTTCTGGCTCGCCATCCTGATCGCTTTCACGCTTTCCGATGTGCTTTCGCGGGGTTGGACAGGGACTCCGCAGCCGTGGAGCTTGTTGCTGCCCGTTTTTCGCCCTTTCTTTTGATTTTGATCCGCGAAAGCGCTACGACGGGCTCACCTAACCTTCCAACGCAAAAGTCATAAACAGAGCCACTGCGCCGGTGCAGCATAGCGACGTCAAAAAAAGCAAATCGGCGATTCTCGCGAGCTTCAGCCGTTTCGGTTTTTCCTGGCTTCGCAGCGCCAGGTAAGCGCAGACGGTGGAAAAAAAGTAGCCGATGCACACAAAGGCGAGAAAGTTATCGGCCAGCGTGGTGATTTTCTCAAATCGCGTATAGATTTTGATCAGCCCAATTACGGTGAGGCACAGCACCAGCATATTGGGCGAATTCGTGAAAACTTTCTCGGAAAGGTCCACCTCCGCCCTTTGCTCCAGCAGCTCCTGATTTGGCACATAGCCCTCCCGAATTACAAGTTTCGATACACCCATTCATGTGCAGCCGAACGCGCGGCGTGAGGGGATGATAGCGCAGGTGTGCGATGGATTAGCTGTCGCGTTGGAACCGGATTGCTACTTGGGAGCCGAGCGAAAAGCGATTACGGCGTTCAGGCCGCCGAAGGCAAATGAATTTGAGAGGGCCGCACCCACCCTCCGTGCGCGAGCTTGATTGGGGATGTAATCGAGGTCGCACTCCGGGTCGCGCTCGTTGTAATTCGCGGTGGGCGGCAGGATGCCGTGGTAGAGGGCCAGGATCGTGGCCACCGCCTCGAGGGCGCCGGCTGCGCCGAGCGCATGCCCATGCATGGATTTTGTGGAGCTTACCGCGAGTTTATCCGCATAGGCACCAAACACAGCGCGAATCGCCTGGCTTTCCACGGGATCGTTGCCGGGTGTGCCGGTCCCGTGAGCGTTGATGTAGCCCACCTCTTCCGGCAACATGCCCGCATCTTTTAGGGCGCCGCGCATCGCGCGCGCGGGGCCTTCGACGAGCGGCTGTGTCAAATGGTGTGCGTCAGAACTCATGCCTAGGCCACAAATTTCGCAGTAAATCCTTGCGCCGCGAGCCTTCGCAGCCTCGAGAGGCTCCAGGATCATCATCGCGCCGCCTTCTCCCAGAATCATGCCTTTGCGATCCTTGCTGAAAGGCCGGCAGGTGTCAGGAGCTATTACGCGCATCGCTTCCCAAGCTTTCAGCATTCCGATTACGAAGGGCGCTTCGCTTCCCCCCGTCACCGCCATTTCCGCTTCGCCATCACGCACCAGGCGGAAGGCTTGGCCGATTGCGTGATTCGCTGACGAGCAGGCGGTTGAAACCGTGTACGTGGGGCCGGTGAACCCCAAATCCATGGAAATTTGGCTCGCACCGGCATTCGCCATGGTCTTCGGGATCGTGAGCGGGTGCACGCGGCCGCGGCCTGAGACGTAAAGATCCTCGAATCCGATCTCGATGGCTGATTGCCCGCCCACTGCCGAGCCACAAACGACAGCACCGTTTTCACGAAGCGCGACGCTCAGTTCAAGGCCTGAGTCTCGTAATGCCTCACGTGCGGCAACAACCGAAAATTGCGCGAAGCGGTCGAGGTATGCTTCGCGTCCGGACTCAAAATGTTTTTCGGCGTTGAAACCGCGTACCTGCGCAGCGTTGAGAAGCTTCATGGGAACACGCGAGACGTCCACGGACTCGATCGGCTTGATCCCCGGTTGGCCTTCGCTCAGCGCCTTCCAATTTTCCGCGAGGTTAAGTCCTAGAGGAGAGACGATTCCCAGACCGGTGACTACTATTCGGCGCGGTGCCATCCGTCAGGCCGCCGGTGTGGCTGAGCCCATGGAAGTGTCCGGGGGGGCGACGGCAAGAAGTTTTTTGACGCCTTCGACGACATCGCTGACGGTACGGATGGAACGGACGTCATCATCGGGAATAGAGATTTTGAAGGCGTTTTCGAGCTCGAAGAGCAGCGTAAATACGTCGAGTGAATCGATGCCGAGGTCCTGCAAATTGGTATCGAGAGTGATCTTGTCGGCCGGTATCCGCTTCACAGAAGCCAGCGTCGCAATCACCTTGTCCGCCACAGCATCAGACATCGATCTTGCCCTCCTGCATCACTTGCCTGTTTCGATCCTGCAATTCGCGCTAAGTAGGCGGTCATCCGCCACAATTCGCTGAATACAAGACCGTAACGCAACGTCTGGAGTGAAGTCAAATTCTAGCAGGAGCGGGCGGCACACCGGCTGGATTTCCTACGAATCTCGGCTAGCGAGTGGTGGACGTTGCTGGCGCGGAAGCCTCCTGCGGTGCCAGCTCTTTCTGGGCAGCAGGTGGCAATTTCTCCAGATGGCTCAGAAACGCGACGACCTGCCATGTTTGATTTTCGGTCAGGGCCTTGTTCCACGCAGGCATGCCCGACCATCGAATGCCGTGCTGGATGATGTAGAAGCTTTGATTATCGGCCATGTCGGAACCTTCTTTGAAAAATTGAGGGACAGGCGGGTTAAAAGAATGCCCGAACTGGCTGTCGGGATTCGAAGGAGTACCGTGGCAGCCGGCGCAATTCATCCGGTAAAGCACGGCTCCCGCTACCACGTTCTCGTCAGTAGGTTGAAGCGGATTCTTCTGGCTCCCCGCGTGACGATCCGTAGAGGCGTCCACCGCGGCCATTGCAAAATGTGTTTCTGCCGAGGACGGTTCTTGGTCGGCAGAAAAATCCACGTAGCCCTGCTTCGCATACCAATAACCGCCGATGATGACGATAAGAACCGTCCCGACGACTCCCAAGAGAAAGTTTCGCATCATCGTCTCCTTTTAGGGCGCCAACTGGCCGAATAGCCGGCTGAAATCATTTTACAGTGAGCCGGTTGTACTTTCTCAAGACTTCGCGAAGCCGGTCGTGCGGCAGAGCCTCCACCGTGTGACCGTTGATACCTGTCATAGTCTGAGCGGCTATCATGGCGTTCACCACAGCTTCCTCCGTAGCTTGTACCGTGGCCTCAAACAGAGAATCCATCTGGGCGTTGGCTAGCGTCTCGACATTCGCGGACTTCTGGGCCAGCCCGGCGCCCGCATTTTCCGTTGAGAAGGCAATAAAAATGTCCCCGGCGCCGTTGCCGGAAATACTGCCCAGGCGCCCCAGGCCCAATGTAACTCGGCGAGCAATGCGTTTCAGTTGATGCGGAAGCAGCGGAGCATCAGTGGCTACAACAACGATGATTGAGCCGGTATCGCTGTGCTGAATGTCAAGCGGGATCTCGTGGCCCACCGGGACGCCCGCGATGCGCAGCAGGTGGCGGACACCGAAATTGCATTGGACCAGCACGCCCACTGTATAGCCGCCAAGGCTTTCCAGGAGTTTCCGGGAGGATGTACCAGTGCCGCCCTTGAATTCGAAGCAGATCATCCCGGTTCCGCCGCCAGCGTTCCCCTCGGCGATGGGCCCTGCATGGGCGTCTTGCATGGCCGCGACGGTGTCCTCGGGTCTTACGTGAAAGCCGTTGATGTCGTTCAGCTCTCCATCCCACGTTTCGGCCACCACCGGGAGCGACCACCAGTCCTCGAGCGGAATCGGAGTCCCGTCTTTCAGCTGCCAGTCGATAACCGTGTCGCGCACCACGCCCACGCTGTGCGTGTTCGTGATCATCACCGGGCCGTAGAGAAAGCCGGATTCTTCCACCCACGTGGTTCCGGTCATCTCCCCATTGCCGTTCTCGGTGAACCACCCCGCGAATACGGGATCCACTGCGGATTTTCCTCGCGGGAAAATTGCTGTCACGCCGGTGCGAACGGGCCCGACCCCGACCTGCAGTTTCCCTTCACCGCTGATCAGAGTGCGGTAGCCGACTTCGACTCCCTTGACGTCTGTGATCGAATTCAGCGGGCCGGGTGTTCCTTCAAATGGAACCCCGAGATCACGAGCTCGCGGATTATTCTGGGCGGCGCCACTAGTGGCGGAAACAACTAGCGCGAGAAGAATTGCGGTGGGGGGACCCTTCATGGCTTGTCTCCATTAGCCGCGGAGTCCAGCCCTTTTCTCACATGCTGAAGCAGATCTGTATTTTTCATCAGCGCGGACTCCAAGATCTTCGTCTGTTCTGCAGCACGGGTCCAGTCACTGGCTTCGGCGGCCTCCGTCAATCCGGGCAATTCGAGGTGGGCGTACGTATAACGAGCACCGTACAAGGTATGCTTCCACCAGGGACGGCCTGGAATTCCCGTTGGATTGCACCAGTTGCGTTCCACTTGCATCAGTTCTTCATTTACTCGATCGAATTCAGCGGCGCTTATGTGACCGTGCGCAATCGCGCGCGACACGCTTTCATTGAGCTCTCGGCCGGCGGCTTCAAATCCCGCCACGCGATCTTGCAAAGGAACGAGGGCGATTTTCGTGCTCAGGTGAGTCGCAGCATCGAGGCTGGAGATAAACCTTCGGATGTTGGCTCCGTAAGACGCGAAATCGAATGGCAGGATGTTGGCATTGGCGAGCCGCAACGCCGTCACACCCCAGAGTTGAGCCATCAGCGCGTGATAGCGATATCCGGGATCGCCAAAATGATTCATCCAATAGAAATCATCATACATGGAGTGATACACCCCGTAAGGCCCGACGAATGTGAGCCCCACAGTTGGTATGCCGAGGAAGTTCAGGAATACAGTGTGGTCCGATCCGCTGGCGATTCGCGTGTTTGCCAGTTCGGAATCGGAAACGGCCTCTCCATGAAGCTCGTATTGGCGGGAGATCTTCCACTCGTCGTACAGCATCTTGCCTGAAGGAGCCGGAAGCGTGCGCGTCACCTCGACAAGAAGAGGCGCGAGTGAGCCTACCGCATCACCTTGAAAGTCTTTGCCCGAGGTGGCCTCGTCCACATTGAGATAAGCGACCGCCTTCCTCTTGAGTTCATCGGCATACTGCTCGCCCCATTCCGTCGAGCCCGTCAATGCATACTCCTCGCCATCCCAGCTGCATATCACCAGCGTGCGCTTGGGGCGAATTCCCTGCTTCAGCAGCTGGCCCAAGCTGCGCGTGAGCTCCAGCATGGAAGCCGTCCCGCTCGAGGGATCCACGCCGCCAAATGCCCAGGCATCGCGATGGTTGCCAAGAATCACCCATTCATCCGGCGATTCGGAGCCTCGAATGCGCGCCTCGGAGACGTAGTAAGGCTCGATAGTCGTATTCATGTCCACTTTCACGTGGAGGCGCACGCGTTTCCCGCCCAGACGATATTTGAGCGGAAGTCCGCCCTGCCATTCGTCCGGCGCCACTGCACCATCGAGATTTTTGAGGAGCGGCTCAGCGTCGTGCCACGAGAGCGGCACCGCCATAATCTTGGGAAGCGACACGGCTTGCTCGGCGGGGATGCGTTTTGCGCCGGGCAAAGAAGCCCAGCCGGGAGTAAGCGGGTCGCCGGGTTCCAAAAAATCGTAAGTGATTGCACCGCGTTGAATATGGGTCTCCGGACCCCAGGGACCGTCCGGAAACACAGCACCTCGTCTGAAACCGTCCTCGGCAGGATCGGAATAGATCAAAAGAGCGGCGACGCCAAGCCGTTCCGCCGTGAGCGCTTTGAAGCCGCGGTAGCTGTAGGGGTTGGAATATCGCACAAGCGCAATTTTTCCGCGCACATCGATTCCGTGTTTTCGGAGGTAAGCATAATCTTCCGGATTTCCGCTGTACGCGTAGACCAGCGGTGCCGTTATATCTCCGGAAGCGGAATAACCCAGGTACGCGCCCGAAACATTGGGGTTCTTGGTGTCGGGATCCACTTCATAGGAAGCCTCGCGGAGCGTCGCTCGATATTTCTTGGGCTCAATCATCTCAAGCGAAACTTCACGAGGAGATGAGTTCAGCACGTCGTACTGGTGAATTGTTACGTCTTCGAGCCCTTGCTCGCGCCATTGCGCGGCAACCCACTCGGCAAGCTCATTATTTCGTGGCGATCCGGCCGGGTGCGGCTCCGCTGTAAGGTAACGGTGAAATTTCGAGATTTGGTCGGCCGAGACGAGCTCGCGATAACGCAACTCGGTGGCATTCTCTTGTGCTGCTGCGTCTGCTGAAAACCCGGTGACAGGCGCGATGTCGTCCGCAGCTCCGAGCGCGGCCACCGACAAGAAGAAAACCGAAATCAGCCATAGGTGGAACCGGGAGGGCCGGTCAGACAAGCGCAGATGTACCTCCCATACCGGCGAGATGAGTTCTTTCGAGGTCCGCGAAGGCGCGGTGCAGCCCGGCCGCAAGCATCTGGATCATAGCGGAGGTAATCGTATACGGCGGAGCAATTAGGATGTGGTCGCCGCGAGTACCATCCACCGAACCCTGCATCGGATATGTCATGACGCCCGCCTCCAGCGCATCTTCCTGAATTCGCGCAGCCATGTGCGCGTCGGCAGGAAAAGGCTCGCGCGTCTTCGTGTCGCGAACGATCTCGACGGCAAGCAGCAAGCCCTTCCCCCGCACATCACCCACGACAGAATATTGCCGCAGCGCTTCGAGCGCCTCTCGCAAATCGTGCCCAACAGGCTCGACCCGTTCGAACAGCCGCTCCCGCTCAATGTAATCAAGCACCGCGTTCCCGGCCGAGGCCGCCACCGGATGCCCACTATACGTAAAACCGTGGGGGAAGGAGGCGGAGCCGCGAGAAAGCGTTTCGGTAATATCTGCGGCAACGATGACAGCACCGAGGGGAGCGTAGCCGCTGGCGATTCCCTTGCCGACCAGGATCATGTCCGGGGAGACGTTCAAATGGCTGATTGCAAAGGGCTTGCCTGTGCGGCCCATGCCGGTCATCACTTCGTCGGCGATCAGGATAATCTTGTGGCGCTTGCAGATTTCCGCGATGCGTTGGATGTAACCCTCGGGAGGCGCGACAGCACCGAGCGTGGCGCCGACGACCGGCTCGAAGATGAAGGCGGCGACATCCTGCGAGCCTTCGCGCTCAAGGAAACGGTCGAGTTCGTCCGCGCAGTCCACATTGCACGACGGATATTCGAGTCCAAGGGGACAGCGATAGCAGAAGCAGGGAGCGATATGTCCCCATTCCTGCAACATCGGCGCGAAGGGCTCACGGCGGCGAACATTGCCGGAGACGGAGAGAGCTCCGAGGGTCGCGCCATGGTAGCTTTGCCACCGCGATATGACGCGATAGCGTTTCTTCTCGCCGCGTTCGAGCCAATACTGCCGCGCGAGCTTTATGGCAGTCTCAGTAGCTTCCGAGCCGCCGGAAGTGAAATAAACGCGTCCCTGATCGCGCATCCCTCGGGGTGCAAGAGCTCGAAGACGGTGCGCGAGTTTTTCGGCTGGTTCGGTATGAAATTGTGAGGTGTGAGCATAGGCAAGCTGCGTAGCCTGCTCGGCCATCGCGCGGCCAATCTCAGGAACTCCATGGCCAATCGTGACAACGGCAGCTCCGCCGGATGCATCGAGGTAGCGCTGACCGCTTGCGGTGAAGATAAAACATCCCTCGCCGCGCACAGCCTGAGGATACGTCTTCAGGAAATTTCGAGGAAAAACGGCGTCACTCATTGCTGCTTCTCAATTGAAACGGTGCTTGCACGCTTTTGCACGATACTGCCCGCAGTGGGCTATTTCATCGAACGGCCGATGTGCAACTACGGGTTACTCAACGGTGAGACGTGCCGAGCGTATTCATAACCGCGGATAATTGCAAGAGCAGGCCGGTTATTTCCACTTCAATTTCTTGACGTCCACGGTGGGAGGCGGGAACTTCATTTTCATCTCCTCCAGAGTTTCCTTGATGATGTGGGAGACGGAGAGATTGCGAAACCATTTCTTATTCGCAGGGATGACGAACCAAGGCGCTTCGTCTGTGCTGCATCGCTGCAGTGTATCCTCGTAGCCCTTGGTGTAGTCGTCCCAGAATTGCCGTTCCTTAAAATCGTCCACCGAGATTTTCCAGCGCTTGTCCGCGTCGTCGATGCGTTCCTGAAATCTTTTCTTTTGCTCGTCTTTGCTGATGTGGAGGAAGAATTTCAAAATGCGGACGTTATTCTGGGTCAGCATCCTCTCGAAATCGTTGATTTCATCGTAACGTTTGGACCACTCCGACTTGGGAACCAGATTGTGAACGCGCACGACAAGGACATCCTCATACTGCGAGCGGTTGAAGATACCGATATCGCCAATCGGGGGAACGGCCCGATGGATGCGCCACAAGAAATCGTGCGAGCGTTCTTCGACAGAGGGTTGTTTGAACGACGTAACGCGGCAGCCCTGAGGATTGATGCCGGCCATGACGTGGCGAATCGTGCCGTCTTTTCCGGCTGCATCCAGCCCTTGCAGAACGATAAGCAGGGCGTGCTTCCTCTCGGCGTACATCAGGTATTGGAGCTCATCCATCCTTTTGGCGCATTTCTCGAGGTTGGCCTTGGTCTTGTGATCCTTCTCCCAGCCAAGTGTGTCGTCGGGGTCCCACTTGGAGAGCCTCACATGCTTCTTGCCGGGAGTAACCATGAGTTCCTTTATGAAATTAGTTGCCATTGGCTTCCCCTTGCTCAGAGCGACGGTTCAAGCTGCCTGTAATCTAGGGCATATCCTGTCTCGCGCTGCGATCGATGTGAGGGTCATCGTTTTTGGCGCCTTTAGGTTGTAACACTTTTTTGACTTGGGATTCACGGTTCCGAAGTATGATAAGTTTTTCATCAGGCGCGCTCCTTATGGCAACGGTTTTGCTCGAAGTATCGACCACGACTCGAACATCCACAGTGAGACCTCCTGCCCCGAAAAGGCAGTATCCGGGCGCACTCGTAGTGGTGGAAGGAATCGACGGGTCAGGAAAAAGCACGCAGCTCTATCTGCTGAAGCGCTGGCTGGAAATCGGCGGATATCGGATTCATTTCACGGAATGGAATTCGTCGCCCCTGGTGAAATCCGCGACGCGGCGAGGGAAACAGCGCCGGCTGCTCACGCCGACTACATTTTCACTGCTTCACGCGGCGGATTTTGCGGACCGCTGCGAGCGCCAGATTCTGCCGCTTCTACACGGCGGATACCTGGTGCTGGCGGACAGATATATCTACACAGCTTTCGCCCGCGACGCTGCGCGAGGCTGCTCGGCTCACTGGCTGAGGAATCTGTACAGTTTTGCGCCCATCCCGGATATCACATTCTATTTTCGCGCGCCGCTCGATGTGGCGGTTAACCGGATTGTGGCAGGCCGGCCAAAGTTGAAGTATTACGAGGCGGGAATGGATCTGGGAATTTCGCTGGATCGCGCGGAGAGCTTCCGAATATTTCAGGAACGAATCCTTACCAACTATGACTCGATGGTGGAATCGGATCATTTCGTGTTGATGGACGGAACCGTCCAAGTGAACAAGCTGCAGAAGCTTATGCGACAGGTGCTGAGCGAGAAGGTGGAACTCGCGCAGTTCGCGCCGAAAAAATAGGGTGGACTCGCACAACAAAATGGTCCCGGTGAACGCAAAAAACGGCAACCCATCCAGCAAAACGAAAAAACGCAAGAAAAAGAACGGGCAGAACGAAATACCCTCGCGTTTCTACGGCGTCCCACTTCCGGGCGTAAAGCTCGAGGAATTGAGCGGGACTTTGTTCGTTCTCGAGGGCACGGACGGTTCGGGACGCTCGACGCAAATTTCTCTGCTGACCGAATGGCTCGAATCGGAAGGATTCGCGGTGCAAACGATGGGCTTGCGCCGGTCGTTTCTGGTAGCTGACGACATCGATACGCTGCTCGCTGAAAATTCGGTGACGCCGATGACGCTGGCGCTGATGTACAGCACCGATTTCTTTGACCAACTGGAACGGCGGATTTTGCCCGCGTTGCGATCGGGCTTAATTGTTCTAGCCGATCGGTATATTTACACGCTGATTGCGCGGTCGGCGGTGCGAGGAATCGGGCGTGATTACCTGCACGGAATCTACGAAATGGCGCTGCGTCCGGACCTGACTTTCTGGCTAAACGTAAAACCTGAGGTTGCTTTCGACCGCGAGTTCAAGAAATCGCAGACAATCAGCTACTGGGAGTCGGGGCGCGATATGTCGCTGTCAAACGATTTGTTCCAGTCATTTATCCGGTATCAATCGCTGATCCGGCGGGAATTTGATTATCTCTCGCAGCGGCACGGCTTTATCGAAGTGGACGGCGAAGAAAGCGTCTCGGAAGTGAACCGTGTGCTGCGCAAGCGAATCGCGTCGGCGCTGGGAATCCGGAGCACGCACTACAAACCCTCACACGCACTTGCGCACCTCTGGCGCTGAAAATTGGCCGCCCCTGTCCAGCTCGCGGCGATTGACGCAGGCTCGAACGCGATTCGTCTGGTAATCGCGCGGGCGACTTCCCCCGAACACATTCAAGTGCTGGACAACGATCGCGCGGCGGTACGGCTGGGCCATAACGCGTTTACGCGGCGGCTTCTCGATTCAAAGACGATTGCGCGCGCCAGCCGCACCTTCGAGGGATTCCGCGAGCGGATGGACTGGCATCACGTGAGCGCTTACCGCGCTGTGGCAACAGCCGCCGCGCGCGAAGCCCGCAATTACCGCACCCTGATGGAGCGGATTCGCCGGAAGACCGGCATTGAACTGGAAGTGATCAGCAGCGAAGAGGAAGCGCGGCTGGTTTGCGCGGCGGTATTCCGGTCGCTGGGGGATCAAATTCAACCGCGACTGATTTTTGATTTGGGCGGGGGCAGCCTGGAGCTGAACTTCTTTGAGCGCGGAGTGCTCGAGCACCGAATCGCGCTGCCCTTGGGAACGATTCGCCTGATGGAGACTTATTCGATCCAGGGAGCGATCGACGAAGATCACGCGCACCGGCTGCGGCTGCACACGCTGGCGCTGCTGCGAAGCGCGATGCCGTCGCCGCCAAAGTTATCTCGCGCCATCGCAGTGGCATGCGGAGGCAATGCGGAAGCTTTGGTTCGTCTGGCTTCGGGGCCTTTTGTGGGGCGGACACCCTCGATTAATGTGCGACTGCTGAAAGATCAGACCTGGCGGCTGCTGGCGCTGGATATCCCTGGACGGATGAAAGTATTCCGAGTGAGACAAGACCGGGCCGAAGTGATGGGAATCGCGGCCATCATTATCACGACGCTTGCGAAGTGGCTGGACATTCGCACGATGCTGGTGCCGGGCGTGGGCGTACGCGAAGGGATTTTGCTCGATCTCGTAGCGGCGCAATATTCGACGTGCCTTTCGTCCGAGGAAGAGAAGAATCGCGCCGAAGAGCTTCTTGCGGGAGCTCAATGGTTTGGGCGGCGGTTTAATTACAACGAGCAGCATGCGGACCAAGTGGTGCGGCTTGCGCTTTCCCTATTTGACCAGCTCCGGCCGCTGCATGAGATGGGAGCCGACTTGCGGCTGGTGCTGGAAATAGCCGCTTTGTTGCACGACGTGGGCGATGCGGTGAGCCACAAATCGCATCACCGGCATGGCGAATACTTGATCCGCAACGGCGAGATTCCGACTCTGCGCGGGTGGCGATGCGATATGGTGGCGGCGCTGGTGCGCTATCATAATTCGAAGTCGGAGCCTGAGCTTGAACACGCCTCCTATGCTGCGCTGGACGGCCCGCGGCGGAGACAAGCACGGCTGCTTACCTCGCTGCTGCGCATTGCAGAGAAACTTGAATCCGAGCACGAGCAGCACATTGCCGCCGTGGACGTTCAAATCGCGGGCCGCAAGGCGATCTTCAATATTCGCACGGCCGAAGGTACGCGATTGGATGTGCTGGGTCTGGAGCGAAAAGCTGATCTTTTTGAAAAGGAGTTCCATTTGAAGCCTGAGTTTCGCCGGGAGCCTCGGAAGGAAAAGGTGGCGTAAACGATGATCCTCTACATTGTGCGCCATGGAATCGCAGTGGACCGTACTGATCCCAACAGCCCGCCCGACCCGGAGCGGCCGCTGACGGCACGAGGAGTGAAGAAAACACGTTTGGCGGCGCTGGGGCTGGGAAAATTTGAGATCAAGCCCGACCCTTTCATCACAAGCCCTTTGATACGCGCGGTACAGACGGCGGAGATTTTCACGGAGGCGCTAGGCTTTCCGCCAAGCAGAATTCGTTCGAGCGAGCACTTGAAGCCGGCCGCTGATCCGGCGGAGTTTTTGAAGGAACTCTCGCGGCTGAAGGCGAAGGAAGTGATCTGCTTTGGTCACGCACCTCACGTTGACACGATGATTTCGCAGCTGGCTGGGGCGCGCGGGGTGTTTACTTCGATGAAAAAAGCAGGGGTCGCATGCTTCGAGTGCGGCGCGTCGCTCGGACGCTGGGACCTTCTGTGGCTGGTGACGCCAAAAATGCTACGTCAGCTGGCCGAGTAAGCGGACCTGATCTCACCTGTCAGAACGGGAAGCGGAGTGGTGCCTCCCTGTAGCCCTGACCGCCAATCTAACCAGAGCGATTCCTTGCCGTTGGTTTTGGCGAGAAACTTCTCGAGGCGCTCTGCGCGCGCCGATTGAATTTGATTCAGCCACGCGGCAACAGTCTGCTGCGGCTCGAGTTCGCGGGAATGGCGGCGAATATAGGTCCGAAGCACATCGAGATCGTGAATGTCTCCCAGCAGGTCCTGCGTTTCCTCCAAATCTCTGGCCCAGGCGTCGTAGTGCTGCGGTAGGAAATTCTCGACGATATAGCGAAAACGCTTGATCGCGATGCGAACCCGGTGCCAGGCGACCCCACTTTTCCGCTTCCGCGCCTGATGATACAGGGCAACCGCCTCATTTAACTTCATTAACGCCTGGCGCTGGAAAACAACACTTCCGATCGGAAAGATATCGGCCTTATCGCGCAATTTTCCAGATAATTTTCGCCATTCTTTGCGATCGAAGTGGTCGAGCTCCTTCTGCGCTTCCCGCAAGCGTTGATTCTCGATCGCGCGCAACCGCTTCAGCAGATGGGTCCTTGCATCCGTTGCGCCGGAGAGGAGCTTCTTGAACCATACTTGCTCAACCTGAACGTCGCGCAATTCGCCGAGGGTGTGAAAAACCTTCTTGGAATTTCTCTTGAGTTTGTTCCAGCCAGGGCTTGGATTGGTGTCGGTGAGGACGTCCGCCATCGTCCGGCATCTTCGCAACGCCACGCGCAGATCATGGACGTCGGCGGCGCTCCAGGTCTTGCGAACTTTCTGTCCGCGACGCAGGACGCGTCCCATCCACTTCTCTAAAGCATCATTCTTAGCCAACACGGAAACAGGCAGCGTGATCGTTTGTGACATCGAATGCCATTTCAAAGGCCGAAACGGAACGTAGATACTACCTCTGGGGCCATAGTTTGACTATAGGGCCTGTGGATTACGAGAAGCAACTTGTAGAATCCGGTTGATTTTTGCGACTGAGTCTTGTTTCGCGTGCCCGGATGGAAGCATTTTTGGGTTTCAGTTTTCATGGCTCATTCACCCGGAGCTAACAACGAAGGCTTATTGGTGTAGCGCCCACATCACCTCACCAAGCATGCCCACTAGCTCGCTCCGAATCCTTCGGGACGGGCTAGTCCCTTTTTAGCTGCATTCCACAGCGCATTCGGCGCTATTCTCTTGCTCGAGACTGGATTGCGAATCTGGAGCACTGATGGCTCGAGCATCGCGTAGCGCGGATCTCACGCAAGTGACGGAATGGAATGACGGCACGACTACACGAAAAGACGATTTTCTGGCCGCCGAAGAGCCGCTTGAAATTCGGATTGGCGAAAATCCGCTGAGCGTGACAATGCGCACACCGGGGCACGACGTCGAACTCGCCGCAGGCTTCCTGTTTACCGAAGGGCTCGTACAGCGGCGCGAGCAAATCGTTGCGCTCGAAAATGCCGCAAACGACGACGACGGGAAGCGGGGCAATGTTGTGAGGGCCGACGTGGTGTCGGAAGCGTTGCCGGATTTCGACAAGCTGCGGCGACACTTTTTTGCGGCGTCGAGCTGTGGAATCTGCGGGAAGGCTTCGATTGATGCGGTGCGGTCGCGTCTTCTTCGAACGCCCAATTCGGAGTTTCGCGTCAAACCCGAGCTGATCGTGAGCCTGCCGGATGTGCTGCGTTCTGCACAGGACGTTTTTGAACGGACTGGGGGGCTGCACGCGGCGGCGCTGTTTGATTCAGGGGGGAAGCTATTGATCGTTCGCGAGGATATCGGGCGGCACAACGCGGTGGATAAGGTGGTGGGGTGGGCTTTGCTCAACGGGCGCATTCCGTTGAGCGATTCGGTGCTGCTGGTGAGCGGGCGCGGGGGGTTCGAAATTATTCAGAAGGCGACCGTGGCTGGAATTCCTGTGGTGGCATCGGTGTCGGCGCCTTCGAGTCTTGCGGTGCAACTGGCGCGCGAGCTTCGGCTGACGCTTATCGGATTTTTGCGCGGCAAGCGGTTTGTGGTGTACGCGGGAGAAGAACGGTTGGCGAAAGGCTGAACGGGCACGGTAGGCGCACCAAAACAAATCCGGCGGTCAGCCCTTGCTAAGGGTCGCTTCGATCAAGCCGTGAGGCTCGTCGGTAGGCAGGAAAACTTCGCCGGGATTGTCCATTCCGAAGGGAGCGAGATTTACGAGAGTGAAATGCTTGTTGGGGAGCGAGAGATAAATTTCGGAGATGCGATCGAAATTGTTGAGGACGGCTTCGCCCATCGCGTAGAGCGTGTGTTGAAGCGAGTGACTATCGTGTTCGGCGAAGGTTTCAAGCATGGTTTGACGCACGCCGTGCCATACCGGGCTGAATTCCACTTCGCCGCTTTCGTAGAGCCAGTCCGCGTGGATTATTGTGGAGAGAATACGATCGCGATCTTCTTGGAGCGTGGTGTAAGGATCGCGAAGGAAGCCTTCGAAGGCGGAGCGCGTCGTTTTCAAGACGATCAAATCATCGAGGCCTGCGCGAATTGTGGTGCCTTCGCGGGTGCCGATCAAGACGGCGGTGCGCTTCTCGTCGCCGGATCGAGCGAAGGCGGAGGCGTGCGGTTTTCCGCCGAGTGGGACGCGTTGCCAGAGATTTTCGCTTGCTTCGATTCGGATGCGCGACACTTGGGAATTGTAAGTGAGAAAATGTTCGATGAGATGCAACGCGAATTCCTCGACGGCTTCCACTGGGTACTGCCTAGCGAGAACGTAGACTGTGTTCTTCATCGTGTCTGTGGGTAGAATTGTCTGGTTATCGCCCTTCGTATGAGCTGACTCGAAATCGCCTTCAAAGGCGACGCGAATCGTCAGCTCTTTTATGTCGTGGCGGCCCTGCTGCCGCACCACGCGCAGCAGGCGAATGCCCGACTTGCCGTAGTTGTTTGCCCCGAGCTTGATGGACATCCGTCAGCTCCCGCGATACGTGGAATATCCAAAGGGACTCAGCAGCAGTGGAATATGGTGGGGCTCTTTCGCGTTTCGCACTTGGAATACGATCGTGACCAGCGGATAGAGTCCTTCTATCTTGCGCGAGTTGAAATAGGCCTCGGTTTCGAATGTCAGACGGTATGTTCCCTTCACGAGCGAACCGGGCGCGAGGAGATGTCGAAGCCGTCCATCCGAATCCGTGGCGCCGCGGGACAATTCCTTCCAGTCTGCCGCCTTTAGAATTTCCAATATGACTGGAACGCCCGCGGCCGGCCGTCCGATCGAAACGTCGAGCACATGTGTGGTTATATCACTCATGAGTTGAGTAGCTTCTCCAAGCGCAGCCGGATTATCTTTCGCATTTCCTCGGCAGCCACGCGCAATTCTGTCTTGGGGTCATTTGCGAGGCGTTCGCGAAGCGAATGCAAGATTTCGTCGGTGCTTTTCCCTGTTGCGCAGATTAAGAACACATACCCGAATGTCGCCTTGTAGGCCTGGTTGGCGGCATCAAGAACGGCGAGCGTCTCAGAAGATGAGTTTTGTGCCACAGATTGCTCGCCGGCCGACCACTTACGCGCGGTTCCCGACTGTTTTGAATTACCGCGCTTGCTGCCAATCGCCGGATGATGACGGATCGCGCGTAACCATTCCTTTGAGTCGAGCTGTGCCCAGATTCTTTCGGCGTTTTCGAACAGATCTGAGTCTTCCGCGAAAGGCCGCCGCGAAATCATCTGGTTGGTCCAGGCGATTGAGCCACAGCAATCGAGTAGCATTTTCCGCGTTTGGTCGGCTGGTAACCGGTTGACACGCTCAAGACCCTTCAATTGATCCTCAGGGCGTTCGGGGTGGCCGAAAATTCGCAGGCGGCTCACGCCGCCATCGGGATAAATATTGAATCGCACGTGCGAAACCGCGCCGACTTCCTGGAGCTTTCGAAAGAAGTGACGTTGGTTGGCTCGGAGTAACATCCGGGGCAGCACTTCTTTCCAGCCCGCGGATTCTAAACTGACGTGGTCGTCGTCTTTTTTAGCGACGTAGATGGCTTCGAGTGAGCAGCTTTCTGGAAAATTTCCTTTGAAGTGAGCAGTGTCCACTTCAATGCGCTGGATATTTCCGGGCAGCCCAAGCTTTGCGATTACCCAATCGTGCCCAGGCCCCCGCCTGCGGCGAGTTTCCCAGCTGTCGCTCATGTCCTTGCCGCGTCCCGGCATAAGAAGGTTAAGCGGCTCGCTGTAGAAGCGATCGCTGGATGCGAGCACCCTTCCGCCGCTTTCTACGGCCGCAAGGTCGATTTCCGCATGCTTTATTGATTTGCTCTCAGGTACCACCTCGCCGTGAACGCGTAGCCGGGCTACGCCGCCGTCCGGATAGATTTTTAAGCGAAGGTGCGTGAAACGGCTGGGACTTTTGACGCCGAATTCATTTTGCGAATCGCCTGCCAGTGGCGTCTTTGGCATGATTTCAATCCAATTTGGGTTGCCAGATTTCGAAAGTGTCTTTTCGCCTCCGTACGGGCGGTTTCCCAGATCGCAGGCTTCGAGGGAAAAATGCGAAGGAAAGTTTCCCGTGAAGAAACTCGTGTCCACCACAACGCCGTGGATCACACCCGGCAGACCCAATCGGATCATGCACCAATCATAGCCGGGCGTTCGACGGCGTCGCGTCTCCCAGCCATCCATCCATTTGCCGCGGTTGGTATATTTCCCTTCGATGAAAATCGGTTTGGCCGGCTTAAGTAGATTCTCTTTAGGCGCAAAAAAATCGTCGTTGGCCGCAAGCACACGGCCGCCCAGCCGCTCTGACGCCAGATCAACTAAGTGGGTATACTGGTTCACGCGCTGCCTCGACGAAGAGTCTGGCCTAACGGGCTGGGAGAGAATTCGCCTCTGTCGAAAATTTTGCGCCCGCGAAGAAACGTTGTCTCGACCTGACCCGAGAGTTTGCGTCCTGCATACGGAGTGATTTTGTGGCGCTGATGCATCTTTGCCGGATCGACGGAGAATTCGGCGTTTGGATTCCAGATCACAAAATCGGCATCGCAACCCACGGTAATAGTCCCCTTCCGATTGTGAAGCCCTGCCAGGCGCGCTGGACCACTGCACAGCCACTCGGCGAGCCGCGGCACAGCATAGCCTCGCGACGATGCCTCCGTCCAGACAGCCGGCAGGCTCAACTCCAGCGCGGCGATACCTCCCCAGGCGCGGAAGAAATCGCCCGTTTCGAGTGACTTCATCACCGGAGGGCATGGCGAATGATCGGTGGCGATAAGATCGATCGTGCCATCACCAAGGGCGGCCCACAGCGTGTCACGATTCTCTTTTTCACGAATCGGCGGCGCGCATTTCAATTCCGTTCTGCCGTCACCCACATCCTCGGCATCGAAGGCGAGGTAGTGAGGGCAGGTCTCAACCGTGACCGGCTGACCATCCGATTTCGCTTTCTGCAGCGTTGCGAGCGCGTCCGACGATGATAAATGCACGATGTGAATGCGAGCGCAGAGTTCCCGCGCCAATTTCACCAGAAGCTCGATGGCTTCGTTTTCAGCCGTGCGAGGGCGCGAAGCAAGCCATGTCGCATATTGCCGCGGATCGGCTTTGCTTAGTTTCTTTTCGGCCTGTGCGATTGGTCCCGGCAATTCAGAGTGGACGAGTAACGGCGCTTTCAGCATGCTTAATTCCGGGAGCGCGCCGCGGAGATCGCTTTCTGTGACACAAGCAAATTCCTCGACGCCACTCGGTACGAGAAAACATTTGAACCCAAACACCCCGCTTTCCCACAATGGACGAAGCTCGGCGCCATTTCCGGGAACCACACCGCCCCAAAAACCAACGTCCACCCAAAGCTTCCCCGCTGCCGCCGCCAACTTTTCGCGGAATGCCGCCGCGGTCGTCGTCGCGGGAATGCTGTTGAGCGGCATCTCGATCAGCGTGGTGATTCCGCCTGCCGCCGCTGCGCGTGTCGCCGTCGAAAAACCCTCCCACTCCGTGCGGCCCGGCTCATTGATGTGCACGTGTGTGTCAACGATTCCCGGCATCACGACGAGGTCGTGGGACTCATGCACGACGGCACCCTTCGGCAAGTCATCAAATCCGGTGATCGCGGAGATAACGCCGCCCCGCACATGAATCGCCGCCGCGCGCTCGTGTTCCGGCGTTACGACTCGCCGTCCGCGAACAATCAGGTCTGGTGTTTCTGTAAGGCCGACTGGTGAGCTGGATGGAATTGGCATGCGCGGCTATGCACTGATCAAGTGAAAGAATTCGTCGAGCAGATTTTGCGCCACAAGGCGCCGATACGCAGCGGTAGAGCGCATATCATCGATCGGCGATATTTCGCGGCCCAGAGTCTCTCGCGCCGTCTTCAGCAAAGCGGTGGTGACCTTTTCACCGTTCAATAGCTTCTCCGTCTCCGCTGCTCTTAAAACCGTGGGAGCAACGCTGCCCAGCGCAATCCTGGTATTACTGATTCGCCCTCTTTCGAAGCTCGCGGCGGCAGCAAAGCATATTTTTGATATCGCCTGCGCCTTTCGCGTTCCCACCTTTCGATAATATTCTTTGTCGCGTTTCAGCGCGCGATTCAGATGAATGCGCCAGATCAACTCGTCGTCGCGCATCTGCATTTTCTTATAACCCGTGTGGAAGTCGCGGTACGGCATTCGCCGAGTCCCTTTCGCGGAAACAAACTCGATTTCAGCGTCGTAGACCACAAGAGCCGGCGGTGAATCCGCGGCAGGCGAAGCATTGGCAATATTTCCGCCAAGCGTTCCGCGATTTTGCGTAGCAATACTTCCTGTTTCCGCCGCGGCGCGGCATAGCAAAGGAAATTCGCTCTGCAAAATTTCGTTGCTTTGAATCTCGGTGTAGGTGGAGAGCGCACCAATACCTAAGGATTCCGGCGAAACTTCCATGCAGCACAATTCCGGGAATTTCCAGATGCTCAAAAATTTACGGTGCGGCAGTTTTCCGGCTTCGAGCAACACCATCAAATCCGTGCCGCCGGCAAAAGGCCGCCAGACGCCCGGTTCCTGCGTCAGCATTTCGAGCGCAGCTTCGAGATTTCGCGGCGCGATCAGTTCGTACGACGGAACGCTAGCCCTCAACGTTGCGATCCAGTGTGCGATCCATTTTCGCGGCAGGCAGCCATTACGGCGGCGAATATCTTGGTGTAGCCGGTGCAGCGGCAAAGGTTCCCAGAAAGTCCGGCGCGAATATCTGTTTCCGTCGCATGAGGCTTGCGCTTCAAGAGATTCACAGCTGCCAGCACCATGCCGGGAGTGCAGATCCCGCACTGCGCGCCACCGTACGCGATGAAAGCCTGTTGCACCGCATGCAGCTGATCGCCGGTCGCCACACCCTCGATCGTTCGAATCGTTACCCCTTCTGCCTGCAGCGCCGGAATCAGGCAGCTATTCACGATCTCGCCGTCCAGTTCGACGCTGCACGCGCCGCACTCACCTTCTCCGCAGCCTTCTTTTACGCCGGTCAAGCCTGCCTCGTCGCGCAAGACATCGAGCAGCCGCGCCATCGGATAAGCTTCCAGCGTCGCCGCGTTGCCATTCAACGTGCAACGCAGGCGAATTTTTTTCAGGCGATCAGGCATGAACGGCCTCAAGCAATTCGCTCAGCACTTCGGGAGTTACCGGCACGCGCGTTATATTCAGGCCGATCGCATGCGCTATCGCATTGGCAATTGCGGGCGCCGTGCCGTCCAGCGGCAGTTCGCCAATCCCTTTCGCGCCGGCAGGCCCGCGTTCATAGGGATTTTCTTCGAAGTAGATTCGAATCGGCGGGACGTCCATCGAAGTGGGCATGATGTAATTCGTCATCTGGCCGTTCACCATGCGCCCTTCCTGCCATACGATATTCTCGTAAACCGCCATACCGATTCCCTGTGCGACGCCTCCTTCAATCTGGCCCGCGGCTAACACTGGATTAATCACCTTGCCCACTTCCTGCACGGCGACGAAATCCTCGACGCGCACTTCGGCCGTGCGCATATCAACCGACACCTCCGCGACATACACGGCCCAGGCGTAAGCACCGTACGCGTGCCCCTCGTAACGTTCATCGTCCCACAGCAAATCGCGAGGATGTTCGTATTTAACGAATGACGTGAGCGGTCCGATTTCGTCCGCATACCGGCGGCACGCTGCGGCAAATTCCGTTGCGTTGTACTCGGACGAAAGATAGCCGCTATTCATCAGCTTGGCGCGAATCTCGAGTGCAGCGGTTTCAACCAATTTGCCCACAATCATCGAGGTGCGCGACGCGACCGTGGGCCCGCTGTTCGGCACATTCGCCGTATCGGGCTGCACGATTTCAATTTGCTCATGGTCAATGCCGAGCGCTTCACCCGCAATCTGCGAGAAAATCGTATTAGTTCCCTGCCCCATTTCGGTGCTGGCAGCCCTCACACGCACGCGACCCTCGCGCGTCGCCTCGGCGGCGACCTCTGAAGCAAGGTGCTCCTCGCCTGAACCCGTGAACCCGGCACCGTGAAAAAACGATGCGAAACCAATTCCCTTCCGGATCATTTTCCCCGAATTTTCCGCCGCGAATCGTTTGCGCTTCTGACGATAATCGCTTAACTCAAACGCGCGCTTCATCAGGCCATCCATGTCCACTTTTTCGTGGATCACCTGTCCGACAGCGATCGTCTCGCCTTGCTGGATGAAATTCCGCCGGCGGAATTCGTCCGGAGCGAGGCCCACGGCGTCCGCGACGCGGTCAAAATGCCTTTCGAGCGCGAAGACGCTCTGCGGCGCCCCGAATCCGCGGAACGCGCCGTGCGGTGGCGCATTCGTTGCGACGGCCCGGCTGCGGATTCGCACGTTCGGGCAGTTGTACGGTCCAGCCGCGTGAATCGTCCCGCGTGAAAGTACGACCGGAGACAACGTCTCGTATGCTCCACCGTCCAGCGTGAAATCAATGTCCATCGCCACCAGTTTTCCGTCGCGTGTTACAGCCGTGCGGTGCTTGGTTCGCGACGGGTGCCGCTTCGTTGTCGCCACCATGTCTTCCGCTCGGTCGTAAATAATCTTCACCGGCTTTCCTGATTTCCACGCAAGAAGCGCCGCGTGTGCGGCAATCATCGAGGGGTACTCCTCTTTGCCGCCGAATCCTCCTCCGGTCTCTGCCTGCACCACCCGGATGCGATCTTTCGGCAATCCAAACAGCACCACCAGCGCCTTATGCACGTAGTACGGGCACTGCAGCGAACCCCACACCGTGACGCCTTCTTCCGCGTTCGCCTGCGCGATCATTCCTTGCGGCTCGATGTAGAGCTGCTCTTGCGCACCGGTCTCATACGTTCCTTCGACGATCAATTCGGCATCGCGCAAAGCGTGTTCCACGTGCCCTTTGTTCACTTGATACGATTTGAAAATGTTGTCCGCTCCCCAAATGACATGCTTGTGCGCCAGCGAATCATCCATGGAAAAAATCGCGGGCAGAGGCTCGATTTCAATGCGCACGCCGCGGCGAGCCTCCTCCAGAAGATATTTGTCGGGGTGCGCAAGAAGGACAACAGGCTCTTCCGGGTGGTTGACGAATTCAGCAGCCAGGCACGGCTGATCGTCGATGAGCAGGGCGATGCAATTCTTCCCGGGAATATCCTTCGCGGTGACGACCGTGAATTCTTCCCACGGAATACCCGGCTCGAAATGAATGCCGAGAATCCGGCCGCGCGCAGCTGGGCTGCGAACCGTCGCGCCAAAGATCATGCCGGGAAATTTCAAATCATCTACGTACTTCGCGCGGCCCGTAACTTTCTCGCGGCCTTCTTTGCGCGGCACGGATTTTCCGATTACCCGGGTAGCCATCGAACTTTCCTCAATAGGCGGTCTTGTCTGTCTTCGACACCCATAGATGAAATGCTTCGAGCGCCTCTTCCCGCATCATGGGAATCAGAGGAATTTTCCGGTGCGCGTGCGGCCGGGGAATTTCTTCATATATCAACGAATCATCGAATCCGGCCTTGGAGGCGTCCGCCGCTGTATTCGCAAAATAGACCCGCGCCGGCCGCGCCCAGTAAATCGCACCAAGGCACATGGGACACGGCTCGCAAGTGGTGTAAATCTCGCAGCCTTTCAATTCGAAGTTTTGGAGATGTTGGCAGGCGGCGCGAATCGCCACCACCTCCGCATGCGCCGTGGGATCGTTCGTGGATGTGACGCAGTTGGTCCCTTCCGCGATGATCTTCCCGTCTTTCACGACGACGGCTGCGAAGGGGCCGCCTCGCCCCGCACGGATGTTCTCGAGGGAGAGCTCAATCGCGCGAGCCATGAATGAGTTGCGCATGTTGGTGTAAGCCGCCCTACCGCGCCCGATTGTAGCTCAGCCGCTCGGGGCGCGGCTGAACAATGTCCAACTGTCGTCCGTCTCTCGCATCAGCGAAAGCGGCTCACGCAGATTCTTCGATGCGGACGCTTTCGCTCAGCCGAGTAAATTCACGATTCG
>Ga0306920_100000592_pt1 | contig 42560 bp, 36 predicted proteins | sample flu12Cox44000170_FD_204666 | JGI IMG/M metagenome (GOLD analysis project Ga0306920, IMG submission 204666) | Lab enrichment of tropical soil microbial communities from Luquillo Experimental Forest, Puerto Rico - flux4day.12C.oxic.44.000.170 (v2)... | ecosystem: Environmental > Terrestrial >... | reverse complement strand
GAGTAATGCAACACATGAGATGAGACGCGCCGCGGGCGCTGGTTGAAAGGTACACGGTGGTCAGAACATGAAGGGGCGCGCAGCCGCGAGTCCGGATCGCGCTGGCGTCACAGGGGGGCGAGGGAGAGTTACCGCGATCGACCGTGGCGCGGCGCCAGCGCCTGTCCGCCGGGGCAGGGCGCTGGTGCTGCTCGCGGGTCTGGTGCTTGCGGTGCGCTGCGCACTTGCGCTCGCGCAGACGACCGTTGTGCCCGAGCAGACGACCGTTGTGCCCGAGCAGACGACCGTTGTGCCCGAGCAGACGACCACCTTGCCGGCGCAGACCACCACCGTGCCCGCGGACTTCACCGTCGGCGACATCAAGGTCGAAGGGCTGCAGCGCGTCTCCGAAGGCACCGTCTACAACTACCTGCCGGTGAACATCGGCGACCATCTCACCCCGCAGCGCGTGCGCGAGGCGATCCGCGCGCTCTATGCCACCGGCTTCTTCCGCGACGTGCAGCTGCGGCGCGATGGCAGCACGCTCATCGTGGTGGTGCTCGAGCGTCCTTCCATCGAGAGCTTCGAGATCACCGGCAACAAGGACATCAAGACCGAGGACCTGCAGAAATCGTTGCGTGGGGTCGGACTCGCGACCGGCAAGACCTTCGACCGCTCGGTGCTCGAGGACGTGACGCAATATCTGACCGATCAGTACTTCGCGCGCGGCAAGTATGGCGTGAGGATCAACTCCACGGTCGAGGAGGAGGCGGGCAACCGCGTCAAGATCAAGATCGACATCAAGGAAGGCTCACGCGCCAGGATCCGCCAGATCAACATCGTTGGTAACACCAAGTTTCCGCAGAAGGCGATCCTCGACACACTCGAGCTGAAAACGCCCAACTGGCTCTCCTGGTACAAACAGGATGACCGCTACTCGCGCGAGTCGCTGCAGGGCGACCTGGAGAAGATCCGCAACTACTACATGGATCGCGGCTACGCCAACTTCAACCTCGCCTCGACGCAGGTGGCGATCACCCCCGAGAAAGAGGACATATTCATCACCGTCAACATCGACGAGGGCCAGGTCTACAAGGTGGCGGACATCAAGCTCGCCGGCACCTTCGTGGTGCCGAAGCGGGAACTCGAGGCGCTGCTGCTGATTCACCCGGGAGACACCTTCAACCGCAAGCTCATCACCACCAGCCAGGAGCTGATGCAGAACCGCATGGGTCGGGATGGCTATGCGTTCTCCAAGGTCGAGCCGGTACCCACCGCCGACAACGCCAACCACACGGTGTCACTCACCTACTTCGTCGACCCGGGCAACCGCGTGTACGTGCGCAACATCACCTTCTCGGGCGCCAACCGCATCAACGACGAGGTGCTGCGCCGCGAGCTGCGTCAGCTCGAAGGCGGCTGGCTCTCCAACACCTCGCTCGAGCGCTCCAAGCAGCGCATCCAGCGCTTGCCCTATGTGAAGAGCGTGGAGTTCGAGACCACCCCGGTCGCAGGCGCCCCGGACCTGGAGGATGTGAACTTCAAGATCGAGGAGGGCCCGGCCTCGCAGCTCTCCGGCGGCATCGGCTGGTCGGAGACCTACAAATTCATGCTGAATGCCAGCTATGCCGACGCCGACTTCCTCGGCACCGGGCAACGCATCGCCATCAACCTGAACGGCGGTGCCTTCAGCAAGGTGTACAGCATCCAGCACACTAATCCGTACACCAGTATCGACAACGTACAGCGCACCATCTCGCTCACCTACAGCGATGTGACGCAATTCGTGTCCTCGTCCTCGACCTTCTCCTCGCAGACCCTCAGCATCGGACCCACCTGGGCGTACCCCATCAGCGAATTCCAGTACGTGCGCATGGGTGTCGCCTTCAACAGCTCGCACCTGCTCACCAATTCACTGAGCAGCGCCGAGCAGGCCCAGCAGTGGGTGCAGCAGAACGGCCATTCCTTCAGCCGCCTGGCGCACGATGACACGACCAACAACGAGTACGTGTTCTACGGCACCGACTTCACCACCACCGAAGCCTTGATCGGCTGGGACTGGGACACACGCAACCGCACGCTGTTCGCCGACCACGGCATGCGCCAGTCGGTTTCCCTGGCGGTCACCTTGCCCTTCAGCACGGTGCGGTACTGGATCGGCAACTACCAGTTCGTCAAATACGTACCCCTGACTCACGGGTTCTTCTTCTCGTTCTTCGAGGGCTTCGACTACGGTGCACCGCTCGGCACTACCACCGCCATCCCGCCCTACCGGCAGTTCTTCGGCGGTGGACCCGAGAACGTGCGCGCCTTCCGCGAGAGCCGCCTGGGCCCCAAGGACCAGTTCGGCAACCCGTACGGCGGAAATCTGCGCATCACCAGCCAGAACGAGCTGATCTTTCCCATGCCCTCGAAATACGCGCAGACCGCCCGTGTGAGCGCCTTTTTCGACGTCGGTGGGGTCTACGAGACCGGCAGCAAGATCAAGTTCTACGGGCCCGACAATATCAGCCCGGTCGATTACCGCTTCACCGGCTGGCCGAGCCTGAAGCGTTCGGTTGGCCTTGCCGTACAGTGGTTGGCGCCCCTGGGCCTTTTCCGTTTCAGCTTCGGAATACCGCTCAACGCCAAGCACGGCAATGGCATCACCACCTGGGGGGATGAGACCGAGGGGTTCCAGTTCTCGGTCGGCAATGCCTTCTGATGGTTTTGTGAGAGCATCGCGCTGCTGCGCGTTCTACGCGATACTAGGCGTTTGGGCCGGATCGCCACTGGGTCCGCAACGAAGTGTCTTTATACGAGGGTAGGTAGTGTCTGTGAATCTTGCGATCAAGAGCAGAGTGGGGGTGTGGATCGTGGCAGCGGGTGCGGCGCTTGCGGCGCTGCCGGCCGCGGCGGCCGAACCGAAGATCGGTGTGGTCGATTTTCAGCGGCTCGCCATCGAGTCCCCGCAGGGGAAGGCGGTGATGGAGTCGATGCGCGCAGAGTTCGCCCCGCGCGAGCGGACCCTGCAGGCGCAGGGCCAGGCGGTGAAGGCCAAGGAGGAGAAGCTGCAGAAAGATGGCGCTACCATGAGCGAGGACCAGCGCGCGCGCGCCGAGAAGGAGCTGCGTGACGGGGCACGCGATTTTGAGCGTGCCCGCGGCGAGCTGCAGGACGATGAGACTGCACGGCGCAACGAGGAGCTGTCGCGTCTGCAGCGCACCATCGTCGAGGAGGTGCGCACCTACGGCAAGGCGCAGGGCTTCGACCTGATCCTCGCGCAGGAAGGGGTGATCTACAACGCTTCCGCCTCCGACATCACGCCCGCGGTTCTCTCCGCACTGCAGGCGCGTGGCGGCAGCGCAGCGGCGGCTCCTAAGCCTGCGGCGCCCCCCGCCAAACCGCCGACGAAATAGGCGCTCATCCGCCGTGGCCGCGTGCGGTAAGGCCGCCTGACCATGTCGGTGTCGATCGGGGAGCTCGCGGTGCGCTTCGGCTGCGAGCTGCGAGGGGATCCCGACACGCGTGTCGAGCGGGTCGCGACGCTCGCGAGTGCCGATGAGCGCTCGCTCGCGTTCCTCGCAAACCCGCGCTACCGCTCCCAGCTCGCCGCGACGCGTGCCGCTGCGGTGGTGACGAGTGCGCGCGATGCCTCAGCAAGTCCCGCAGCCCTGCTGCTGTGTGCGAACCCGTACGCCACCTACGCGCGCATCGCGGCGCTGCTGCATCCGCCGCCGCCGCTCGCGCCCGGGGTGCACCCGACCGCGCTGATCGCAGCGGACACCGATATCGACCCGAGCGCCGAGGTGGGGCCCTTTACGACCATCGCGGAGCGGGTGACCATCGGCGCACGCGCCGTGATCGGCCCGCACTGCCATCTCGCCCCCGGGGTAACGGTCGCCGCGGACGCGCGGCTCGTGGCGCGCGTCACCCTCGGGGCGGGGGTGCAGATCGGTGCGCGCAGCGTGCTGCAACCTGGCGTGGTGATTGGCGCGGACGGCTTCGGCTTCGCCCCCGAGAAGGGCACCTGGCTCAAGGTGCCGCAGGTAGGCAGCGTGCGCGTCGGTGCGGACGTGGAAGTCGGAGCCAACACCACCATCGACCGCGGCGCCATCGAGGACACGGTCATCGAGGACGGGGTGAAGCTCGACAACCTCATCATGATCGCCCACAACGTGCGTATTGGTGCGCACACGGCCATCGCCGCCTGCACCGGCGTCTCGGGCAGCACCACCATCGGCAAGCGCTGCATGATCGGCGGCATGACGGGCTTCGCCGGTCACATCACCATTGCCGACGACGTGGTCCTTACCGGTCACTCGCAGGTCAGCCGCTCGATCAAGAGCGCCGGCGTATACTCCAGCACCCTCCCCATCGAGGAGGTCCACATTTGGCGGCGCCTGGTCGCGCGCTTCAAGCGCAGCGGGCTGCTCGAGCAGCGGCTGCGCAGCCTGGAGCACGCCGCGGGAGTGCAAGCCACGCCATCGGAGGCGCCCGAAGAGGATCATGACTGAAGCGGTCCAACTCGACATGCAGGCGATCCTCGAGCGTCTGCCGCACCGCTACCCTTTCCTGCTCGTGGACCGAGTACTGGAGTGCCGCCCGGGCGAGAGCATCCGGGCGCTGAAGAACGTCACCTACAACGAGCCGTTCTTCCCCGGACACTTTCCGGGAAGGCCGGTGATGCCCGGTGTCATGATCATCGAGGCGCTGGCGCAGACAGCCGGCATCCTGTGCTTCGTCACCGCCAACGTATTCCCCGATCAAGACACGCGTTTCTACTTCGTCGGCATCGACAAGGCACGCTTCCGCCGCCCGGTCGTGCCCGGCGACCAGCTGCTGCTCACGGCACAGCTCGAACGCTCGCTGCGCGGCATCTGGCGTTTTGCCACCCTGGCGCTGGTCGGCTCCCAGGAGGTGGCGCAGGCGGACATGATGGTCGCCCCGGAGAGTGGCAAGTGATCGATGCACGCGCCATCGTCTCGCCCGATGCGCAGCTCGCGCCCGATGCAACGGTTGGACCATTCAGCGTCATCGGGCCGCAGGTGCGGATCGGTGCGCGTACGGTGATCGGACCACACGCGGTCATCAACGGTCCGACGACCATCGGCGCCGACAACCGCATCTTCCAGTTCGCCTCCATCGGCGATGCACCGCAGGACAAAAAGTACCGCGGCGAGCCGACGCAGCTCGTGATCGGTGACCGTAATGTCTTTCGTGAGAGCTGCACCATCAACCGCGGTACGACTCACGACAAGGGTGTCACGCACATCGGCGATGACAACCTGTTCATGGCGTACTCGCACGTCGCTCATGACTGCGTGATCGGCAACAACACGGTATTTGCCAACAGCGTCGCCCTCGGCGGCCACGTCGAGGTGGGCGACTGGGTGATCCTCGGCGGCCTCACCGCCGTGCACCAGTTCACCAAGATCGGCGCCCACGCCTTTCTCGGCGGCGGTGCCATCCTCTCGCGGGATGTGCCGCCGTACCTCATGGTCGCGGGAAATCCCGCGGTGCCGCACGGAGTGAATGCCGAGGGCTTGCGCAGGCGGGGCTTCAGCGATGAGCAGGTCCGCCATATCCGTGAGGCCTACCGGGTGCTGTACCGCTCGGACCTGAAGCTCGCCGAGGCGCTCACACAGCTCGCGCCGCTCGCAGAGCAGCACCCGGAGATCCGCACCTTCGTCGAATTCATTCACGCCTCCACTCGCAGCCTGGTGCGATGAGCGCGGTGGGTGAGCGGCCCGCGGTGGCTGCTGCGCCGCTGCGCGTCGGCATCGTGGCGGGCGAGCATTCCGGCGATCAGCTCGGTGCGGCGCTCATAGCGGCGCTGCGCGAGCGCGCCCCCGGCGTGCACTGCTTTGGAGTGGCGGGACCTAAGATGATCGCGCAGGGCTGCGAAGCGTGGGCGCGCTCCGAGGAGCTCGCCGTCATGGGACTCACCGAGGTGCTGCAGCATCTGCCACGGCTGCTGCGGCTGCGGGCGCAGCTGTGGCGGCGTTTCCGCGCCGCGCCGCCGGATGTCTTCGTCGGCATCGACGCCCCGGAGTTCAACCTGCCGCTGGCGCGCCGTCTGAAAGGCATCGATGTGCGCACCGTGCAGTACGTAAGTCCCCAGGTCTGGGCCTGGCGGCAGGGCCGCGTGCGCAGCATCGGCGCCGCCTGTGATCTCGTGCTGTGCCTGCTGCCCTTCGAGACGGACTTCTACCAACAGCACGGCGTGCCGGCGGTGTTCGTCGGCCACCCGCTCGCGGATCAGATTCCCCTCACGGTCGATCGCGAGGCCGCACGGCGCGCGCTCGGTCTCGACCCGCTCACGCCCATGATCGCGCTGCTCCCCGGCAGCCGGATCGGGGAGGTTGTGCGGCTCGCGGCACCTTTCGCTCAGGCGGCCGCGAGGATCGCTTCGCGTCACCCGCAATGGCAGTTCATCGCGCCCATGGCGTCGGCTGCGATTCGTGATGCGTTCATGAGGGAAATCGCGCAAGTGCCCGATGCCCCAGTCATTCGTGTCCTGGACGGTGAGGCACAGCGCGCCCTGGCCGCCTGCGATGCGGCCCTCGTGGCTTCCGGCACCGCCACACTCGAGACACTGCTCACCGGGCGGCCGATGGTGGTGGCCTACCGGGTGAGCGCGCCCACCGCATTCCTGTTGCGGACCCTGAAGCTGGTGAAGGTGCGATACTTTTCCCAGCCCAACCTGCTCGCCCGCCGCCGCCTCGTGCCCGAATTCTTCCAGGAGGAGGTGCAGGGGATGGCGCTCGGCGATGCACTGCTGAACGAGCTCGAGGACGGAAGTCACGTGCGTGAGCTGCTCGAGGCATTCTCTGATATCCATCGCAGCCTGCGCCATGGTGGTGCGGCGCGCGCGGCCGAGGCGATTCTCGAGTGCGCTCGCCGGGGCCGTGGACCCGCCGCGCTCGCCGAGCGCGCGGCAGGCGGATGATGCACACTGCTGCGGCATGGGACCTGGCGCGCGTCGCTGGAGTCGATGAGGCCGGACGCGGGCCGCTCGCAGGCCCGGTGGTCGCCGCCGCCGTGATCCTCGATCGCCGGCGGCGCATCCGTGGGCTCGCCGATTCCAAGGTGTTGACCCCTGCCGAGCGCGGGCGGCTTGCGCCGATCATTCGCAGCCGCGCACTCGCCTTCGGCATCGGCTGGGCCGACCGCGACGAAATCGACTCGCTCAACATCTTCCAGGCCACCATGCTCGCCATGCGGCGTGCGCTGCTCGCACTCCCGGTCGCGCCGACGCACGTGCGCGTCGATGGCAATCGCTGCCCCCAGTTGAGCGATCTGCCTTTCGCCTGCACTTTCGAAGCCATCGTCGGCGGCGACGCGCGCGTGTCGGCGATCAGTGCCGCCTCGATTCTCGCCAAGACCTGCCGCGATGCCATGATGCAGGCGCTCGATAGCTGTTACCCGGGCTTCGAGCTCGCAATTCATAAAGGCTACGGCACCCCGGCACACCTGCACGCACTGCAGGGCCGCGCACCCTCGCCACAGCATCGCCGCTCCTTCAGTCCCGTGCGCTGCTGTACCAGCGAAGCGGACGATGAGGCAGTGTTGCGGCTGCTCGACATCGAGGAAGAGGAAGCCTAGCGATGCCCTCGGGCTTCGTTCATCTGCGGCTGCATACCGAGTACTCCCTCGGCGACAGCGTAGTGCGCGTACCGGAGCTGCTCGAGGCGGTGGCAGAAGCCGCGATGCCGGCCGTGGCGGTCACCGATCAGAACAACCTGTTCGCGATGGTGAAGTTCTATCGCGAGGCGCTGCGCTGCGGCGTCAAGCCGCTCGTCGGGGTCGATCTCCTGGTGCGCGAGGAGGGCGAGCGCGCGCCGCCCTCGCGGCTGACGCTGCTCTGCCAGTCACAGGCCGGTTACCGCAACCTCGCGCGGCTGCTCACCCGCGCCTACCTCGAGGGCCAGGAGCGCGGCACACCTCGCATCGAGCGCCGCTGGCTCTCACCAGCCGCGCTCGAGGGCCTGATCGCACTTTCCTGCGCCAGCGAGGGTGATGTCGGCCGTGCCCTGGTGAATTCGCGCGAGCACGAGGCGGAGCGCGCCCTCGAGGCCTGGCTGAGTCTCTTCCCGGGGCGCTTTTATCTCGAGCTGCAGCGCCTCGGCAAGCCTTTCGAGGAAGTCTACATCGCCGGCGCCGTGGCGCTCGCTGCGCGGCGTGGCGTGCCGGTTGTCGCGACCAACGATGTGCGCTTTCTCAAGGCTGCGGAGTTCGAGTCACACGAAGCACGCGTGTGTATCCACGAAGGGGCCCTGCTCGCCGACGCCGGACGCGTGCGGCGCTACTCACGGCAGCAGTACCTGCGCACGCCGCAGGAGATGGCGGCGCTGTTTGCCGATCTGCCCGAGGCGCTCGCCAATTCAGTGGAGATCGCGCGTCGCTGCAGCCTCGTGCTCACCCTCGGTGAGGCGCGGCTGCCGCAGTACCCGTTGCCCGCGGGAGCCTCCACCGAGCAGTTCCTGCACGAGCAGAGCGCGCGCGGGCTGAGCGCGCGCTTCCCCGGGGGTGAGGTGCCGGACGGGCACCGCGAGCGCCTCGCGCGCGAGCTCGATGTCATCTGCCAGATGGGCTTTGCAGGATATTTCCTCATCGTCGCCGACTTCATCCGCTGGGCGCGGGAGAACGGAGTGCCGGTGGGACCGGGACGAGGCTCGGGAGCAGGATCGCTGGTCGCCTACAGTCTGCGGATTACCGATCTCGATCCGCTGCGCTACGACCTGCTGTTCGAGCGTTTTCTCAATCCCGAGCGTGTCTCCATGCCGGATTTCGATATCGATTTCTGCATGGATGGACGCGACCGGGTCATCGAATACGTGGCGCAGAAGTACGGCCGCGAGCGCGTCTCGCAGATCATCACCTACGGCACTATGGCGGCGAAGGCCGTGGTGCGGGATGTCGGGCGCGTGCTTGGCATGCCCTACGGATATGTCGATCGCATCGCCAAGCTCATTCCGTTCGAGCTGGGCATTACCCTCGCCGCCGCACTCGAGAAGGAGCCGGAGCTCAAGCGGCTCTACCAGGACGAGGACGAGGTACGCCACCTCATCGATCTTGCCCGCTCCCTCGAGGGCCTCACCCGCAACGCCGGCATGCACGCCGGGGGTGTGGTGATCGCGCCCTCGGTGCTCACCGACTTCGCGCCGCTTTACTGCGATGCTGCGGGAGGGAGCGTCGTCACCCAGTTCGACAAGGACGATGTGGAGGCCGCCGGGCTGGTGAAGTTCGACTTCCTCGGTCTGCGCACGCTCACGATCATCGATCGCGCCGCACAGCTCATCAACCGCGAGCGCGGAGCGGGCGAGTCGCCGCTCGAAGTGAGCGCGCTGCCCATGGACGATGCTGCGACCTACGCCCTGCTGCGCTCCTGCCGCACGACCGCGGTCTTCCAGCTGGAGTCGCGCGGCATGAAAGACCTCATCCGCCGTCTGCAGCCCGACCGCTTCGAGGAGATCGTCGCGCTGGTGGCGCTGTTTCGACCCGGGCCACTGCAGTCGGGGATGGTCGATGACTTCATCAACCGCAAGCACGGACGGAGCGATGCGCCCATCGACTATCTGCACCCGAGCCTCGAGCCGATCCTCAAGCCTACCTACGGAGTGATCCTCTACCAGGAGCAGGTCATGCAGATCGCGCAGGTGCTTGCCGGCTATACCCTCGGCGGCGCCGACCTGTTGCGCAAGGCAATGGGCAAGAAGAAGCCCGAGGAGATGGCCCAGCAGCGCTCAGTGTTCGTCGGCGGTGCGGTGAGCCGCGGCGTGTCGCCGCATTCTGCGGCGCACATCTTCGACCTGATGGAGAAATTCGCCGGCTACGGTTTCAACAAGTCGCATTCCGCCGCTTATGCGCTGCTGTCCTATCAGACCGCGTACCTCAAAGCGCACTACCCGGCGCAGTTCATGGCCGCCGTGCTGTCGGCCGACATGGACCACACCGACAAGGTGGTGACACTGATCAAGGAGTGCAGCGACATGGGGCTTGCCGTGCTCTCGCCCGATGTGAATGCCTCGCGCTACGAGTTCACCGCCTGCGGCGAGCACAGCATCCGCTACGGGCTCGGCGCGGTGCGCGGCGTCGGCCGCGGCGCGGTCGAGGCGCTGATCGCCGAGCGCGAGGCCCACGGCTCCTGTCAGAGCCTCGAGGACCTCTGCCGGCGTCTCGATCTGCAGAAGGTCAACCGGCGCGTGCTGGAGGCGTTGCTGCGCTCGGGCAGTCTGGACGCCCTCGGCGCGAACCGTGCGACCCTCATGGACCGCCTGCCCGCCGCCATGCAGCTGGGCGATCAGAACAGTCGCGCCCACCAGGCCGGGCAGAACGATCTGTTCGGTCTCGCCAGCGAGGAACGCGCCGAGGTACCGCAGTTGCGGCGTGCGCCGCCGTTGCCGGAATGGAGCGAAGCCGTGCGGCTCGCCGGGGAGCGCGAGACCCTCGGCCTGTATCTCACGGGGCATCCGCTGGCGCGCTTCGAGTCGGCGCTGCCGCGCTTCGTCTCGCACCGCATCGGTGATTTGGTGAGCGACCGGCCGCTCGCCGGCTTCGAGCCGGGGCGCTTCGGCGGCGGCAAGCCGGTGACAGTCGCCGGCCTCGTCGATGAAGTGAAGAAACGCGGGCCGCGGGTGCTGCTCACGCTTGATGACCGCACCGGTCGCATCGAGGCGATGCTGTTCGAGGAAACCTGGCAGAAACACCGCGATCTGGTGGCCAAGGATGCGCTGGTGGTGGTCGAGGGACTGCTGCGGTTCGATGAGTTCAGCGATGCCTGGCGGCTGGCCGCGAGGCGCATTACCGAGCTCTACAAGCTGCACGAGCAGGAGGCGCGCCGGCTGGTGATCCGCTGCACGCCGGGGGATATCGGGCGGTTGTGCGAGCGCCTCGAGTCCATCCTCACCCCCTGGCGCCCGGGACCCTGTCCGATCACGGTGGAGTATTCGGGGAGTTCCGCCGCCGGCGCGCTCAATCTCGGTGAGCAGTGGTCGGTGCGCGCCAGCCGTGAGCTGCTCGAGCAGCTCGAGGGCCTGCTCGGGCGCGATGCGGTGCGGGTGCTGTATGCGGCCGCACCGAGCGCCCCCGACAGCGCCTACTCTGCCGACCTGCGCTAGGGCGGTCGCAGGCACGCAATTTCCTGCGCTGCAGAGTTAGGTTACGCTCTCGAACCATGGCCGTCTCTTTTCTCGATTTTGAACAACCGATCGCCGAGCTCGAAGCGAAGATCGAGGAACTGCGGCACGTGACCTCGGAATCCGAGGTCAACATCCAGGACGAGATTGCCCGACTGCAGGCGAAGAGCCGCCAGCTGACCTCGAGCATCTTCGCCAACCTGACTCCCTGGCAGATCACGCAGCTCGCGCGCCATCCGCACCGGCCCTACACGCTCGATTACGTGAATGCCGTCTGCAGCGAGTTCAACGAGCTGCATGGCGACCGTATGTACGCCGATGACGGTGCCATCGTCGGTGGACTGGCGCGCATCGATGAGCGGGCGGTCATGATCATCGGCCACCAGAAGGGACGGGACACCAAGGAGCGCGTGCGCCGCAACTACGGCATGCCCAAACCCGAGGGGTATCGCAAAGCGCTGCGCCTCATGAGGCTCGCGGAGCGGTTCGGGCTGCCGCTGGTGACGCTCATCGACACCCAGGGCGCTTACCCCGGCGTCGGTGCCGAGGAGCGTGGGCAAAGCGAGGCGATTGCGCGCAACCTGTTCGAGATGTCGGTGCTGCGCATCCCGATCGTCACAGTGGTGACTGGCGAGGGCGGCTCCGGCGGCGCGCTCGGCATCGGAGTGTGCGATCGGCTGCTGATGCTCCAGTACAGCACCTACTCGGTGATCTCCCCGGAAGGCTGCGCCTCGATCCTGTGGAAGAGCCAGGACAAGAAGGAAGCGGCAGCCGAGGCGCTCAATCTCACCGCCGACCGGCTGCAGAAGCTCGGCCTGGTCGATGAGGTCATCGAAGAGCCTCTGGGCGGTGCGCATCGCGACCCGGCCGCCATGGCGGTAAGTCTGAAAGCGGCGCTCGTGCGCCATCTCGATGAGCTCGAGGCGGTGCCGCGCGATCAGCTGCGCGCCGCGCGCGCGGAGAAGATCGCCGGCTTCGGCGTGTTTGCCGAAAACGCCGCTTGAGGCGCGCATGGCACGCGCGCGGCGCGCTGGCCCATTGAGATTCGACCCGCAATGGCTGCAGCGGCGTCTGAGCGAGCTGCTGCCCGCCTTTCCCGATGTCATGCTGTGCGTCGCCTTCAGCGGCGGTGCCGATTCCACCGCGCTGCTCGCGGCGCTGCGCGAGATGCCGCAGCCGCCGCGCGCGCTGCGCGCATTGCACATCGACCATCGTCTGCAGGCGGCTTCGCGCCGCTGGAGCACACACTGCCGCCGCATCGCGCGCCGGTTGCGGGTACCGCTTGTGGTACGCAGCGCCAGCATCAGCCCCGCGCGCGGCGAGTCGCTCGAGGCGGCCGCGCGCGCAGAGCGTTACCGCCTGCTCGGCGCGGCGCTGGCACCGGGGGAGGTGCTGCTCACCGCGCACCACCAGGACGACCAACTCGAGACGGTGCTGCTGCAGCTGCTACGCGGGTCGGGCGTGGCTGGGCTCGCGGCGATGCCAGTGCTCGCCCCCTTCAGCCGCGGTGTGCTGGCCCGCCCGCTACTCAGCATGCCGCGCGCCGCGCTCACCGACTGGGTACGTGCCCAGGGGCTCACCTGGGTAGAAGACGACAGCAATGCTCAGCTGCGACCCGACCGCAACTACCTGCGGGCGCGTGTGCTGCCGGTGGTCCGCGAGCGCTGGCCCTCCGCGGCGGCCACCGTCTCCCGCAGCGCGCGCCATGCCGCCGAAGCCCAGCGGCTGCTCGAGCTGCTCGGCGAGGCCGATGCGGCACGGGCGAGTTGCGGCGCAATGCTGTCGGCGAGGCTGCTGCGGCGATTGCCGCCCGAGCGCAGGCGCAATGCGCTGCGCTTCTGGATTTCCACCACCGGCGCACTGGCACCTCCTGCGACCCGCCTGGAAGAGATCGCCGGTTCAGTTCTCGACGCGCGCGAAGACGCCCAGCCGCTGGTCGCGTGGAATGGCGCAGTCGTGCAGCGTCAGGGCGACCTGTTGAGCCTGCGGGTATCCTCGACAGCACAAGGCGCCGCGGTGCGACCGCTCCGCACCGGGCGTGGTGCGGCCCCCAGCGCGGCGCGCAGCACGGATTGGAACTGGAGTTGGCGCGCCAAACGTACCCGGGTGCTGCCTGCGCCCTTCGGCACGCTGACTCTCAGGAACGATTTGCACGGGCCGCTCGACCTGGATGCGCTCGGCCCCAGGCTGGTGCTCCGCGGACGGCGCGGCGGCGAGCGGCTATGCCCTGTGCGCGGTGGCCCACGGCGCTCGCTCAAGCAGTTGTTGCAGGAAGCGGGTGTGCCGGTGGAGCGGCGCGCGCAGCTGCCCCTGTTGTTCGACCGCGGGCGGCTCATCGGCGTCGCCGATCTGTGGCTCGATGCATCGGTGCAGGCGAACCGCACCAGCGGCCGGCGCGCGCGGCTCATCTGGCGGGCCGCCTGAAGTCTCGAGCGAGCACCGGGGGCGCAAGATGTGCTACTCTGCTGGCCCGTCGTCGCCCCCGGCAGTTTTCCGGTCGCGACCTCATACGACGGGAATTCCTCGAGCCTGATATGACGCGTTTTGTCTTCGTCACCGGCGGCGTCGTGTCCTCATTGGGCAAAGGCATCGCTGCCGCCTCGCTCGCAGCGATCCTGGAAGCGCGCGGCCTCAAAATGGCGCTGGTGAAGCTCGACCCCTACATCAACGTCGACCCCGGCACGATGAGCCCTTTCCAGCATGGGGAGGTGTTCGTCACCCAGGACGGCACCGAGACCGATCTGGATCTCGGGCACTACGAGCGCTTCGTGCGCACCACCACCGGGCGCAACAGCAACTTCACCACCGGGCGGATCTATGAGCGCGTCATCGCCAAGGAAAGGCGCGGCGACTACCTGGGCGCGACCGTGCAGGTGATCCCACATATAACCGACGAGATCAAGCGCTGCATCAAGCTCGGTGCCGACGGCGCGGACGTCTGCATGGTCGAGATCGGCGGAACCGTGGGTGACATCGAGTCGCTGCCCTTCCTCGAGGCGATCCGCCAGCTCGGCGTGGAGCTCGGCCGCAACAATTGCGTGTATATGCACCTCACCCTGGTGCCGATCGTGGGCGGCTCGGGGGAGATCAAGACCAAGCCGACGCAGCACTCGGTAAAGGAGCTGCGCGGTATCGGTATCCAGCCGGATGTGCTGCTGTGTCGCTGCAAACACCCGTTGCCGGAGGAGCAGCGCCGCAAGATCGCGCTGTTCACCAACGTCGAGGAGCGCGCGGTGATCTCTGCGGTCGATGCGGACGACATCTACCGCATTCCGATGCTGCTGCACGAGCAGGGGCTCGATGACATCGTGGTCGACAAATTACGCCTGGAGGTTCCGCCGACCGAGCTCGGGGAATGGCGTCACGTGGTGAGCGGCAAGGCCAACCCGGACGGCAAGGTCGACATCGCCATGGTCGGCAAGTACGTGCAGATCCGCGATTCCTACCTGTCGCTGCACGAGGCCCTGATGCACGGCGGCTTGAAGAGCCGCACGCGCGTCAACATCCACTACATCGAGTCGACCGACATCGAGCAGCATGGCACGCACCTGCTGAAGGATGTGGACGCCGTCCTCGTGCCCGGTGGCTTCGGAGAGCGCGGCATCGAGGGCAAGATCCAGGCCGTGCGCTATGCACGCGAGCATGGCGTGCCGTACCTCGGGATCTGCCTCGGCATGCAGGTGGCGATCGTCGAGTTCGGCCGCCACGTGCTCGGCTTCGGTGATGCCAACAGCACGGAATTCAACCGTGCCACGCCGCACCCGGTAATCGCTCTCATCTCCGAGTGGCAGGATCAGGTGCACGGTGCGCAGACGCGCGATGAGGCGTCTGAAAAGGGTGGCACCATGCGCCTCGGGGCCCAGGAGGTGCTGCTCGGCGCCGGTACGCGCGCGCGCGAGATCTACGGGCGTGACATCATCATGGAGCGCCACCGGCACCGCTACGAGTTCAACAACCACTATCTCGATCGCTACCGGCAGGCGGGTCTGCGTTTTTCGGGCTTTTCGCGCGATGGGCTGGTGGAGGTGATCGAGCTCGCCAATCACCCGTGGTTCGTGGCGACGCAATTTCACCCCGAGTTCACCTCCACACCGCGTGACGGTCACCCGCTGTTCAGTGGTTTCATCCGTGCCGCGCGCGCGCAGCGCGCTGCGCAGCTGCCACAGGCGGCCGGCGCCTGAGCGCCGCGGCCGGCTACATTCGCGCGGTACGCGCCTGCCATGCAGCTCGCTGGACATGAGGTCGGGCCGGATCGGCCGCTGTTTCTGATCGCCGGCCCGTGCGTGATTGAGAGCCCGGAGCTCACTCAGGAGATCGCCGGGCGGCTCAAGGAGATCACCGGGCGACTGCGCATCCCGTTCGTCTTCAAGGCCTCCTACGACAAGGCCAACCGCTCCTCCAGGGCGAGCTTTCGCGGGCCCGGCATCGAGGCGGGCCTGCGTGTGCTGGAGGGGGTGCGCCGGGCCATCGGCGTGCCGGTACTCACCGATGTGCATGAGGACACCCCGCTCGCGGAGGTGGCCGCGGTGGTCGATGTGCTGCAGACACCCGCGTTCCTTTGCCGGCAGACCAATTTCATAGTGAGCACGGCCGCCCAGGGCAAGCCGGTCAACATCAAGAAGGGACAGTTCCTGTCGCCCTGGGAAATGCAGAACGTCGTCGATAAGGCCCGCTCCACGGGCAATGAGCACATCATGGTGTGCGAGCGCGGTTTTTCCTTCGGTTACAACAACCTGGTCTCCGACATGCGCTCGCTCGCGATCATGCGCGCCACCGGCTGCCCGGTGGTGTTCGATGCCACGCATTCGGTGCAGCTGCCCGGTGGCCAGGGCACAGCTTCCGGAGGGCAGCGCGAGTTCATCCCGCTGCTCGCCCGCGCCGCAGTCGCTGCCGGGCTCGCCGGGCTATTCATGGAGACACACCCGCGGCCGGAGGAGGCGCTCTCGGATGGCCCCAACGCCTGGCCGCTCGCGCGCATGGAGCCACTCCTCACGACACTTGCCGAGCTCGACCGCGCGGTGAAGAAGGTGCCATTCGAGGAGTCACTGCTGTAAGCCGCCGCCGGCGGCGATTCAAGGATGCAGGAACATGAGCCGCATCGCTGATATCCGCGGACGCGAGATCCTCGACTCGCGCGGCAACCCCACGGTCGAGGTCGATGTGATTCTCGACTCCGGCGCGCTCGGTCGCGCCGCGGTGCCCTCGGGCGCCTCGACCGGAACGCGCGAGGCGGTCGAGCTGCGCGATGGCGACAAGACCCGCTATGGGGGCAAGGGAGTGCTGCGGGCCGTCGAGCACGTGAACACGACGCTGAAGGCGGCGCTGCTCGGCAGGGATCCGCGGGCGCAGGCGGCGATCGATCGCCGCATGATCGAGCTCGACGGCAGCGACAACAAGGGCCAGCTCGGAGCCAACGCCATTCTCGGGGTATCGCTCGCGACCGCGCGCGCTGCGGCCGCAGATGCACGCGTGCCGCTGTACCGCTACCTGGCACAGCTCGATGAGCCGCGGCGCGAGCCGGTGATGCCCGTGCCGATGATGAACATCGTGAACGGTGGCGCCCACGCCAATAACAGCCTCGACATCCAGGAATTCATGGTGTTGCCGGTCGGCGCGCCGAGCTTCCGCGAGGCGCTGCGCTATGGTGTTGAGGTGTTCCACGCGCTGCGGCAGCTGCTCGCTGCCCGCGGGCTCTCGACCGCGGTAGGCGATGAAGGTGGGTTCGCCCCGAGCCTCGAATCCAACGAGGCGGCGCTCGCGCTGATCCTCCAGGCGATCGAGCGCGCCGGCTTCCGCGCGGGGCGCGATGTGTACCTTGGGTTGGACGTGGCCAGCTCGGAGTTCTTCCGCAACGGCCGCTACGAGCTCGGCGGCGAGAAACGCAGTTTCTCCGCCGCGGAGTTCACCGGCTATCTGTCCGATCTGGCCGCTCGCTACCCGATCATCAGCATCGAGGATGGCATGAGCGAGGGAGACTGGGATGGCTGGTCGCAGCTCACGCAGGCACTCGGTAAGACGATCCAGCTGGTGGGTGACGATGTCTTCGTCACCAACACGAAGATCCTGAAGGAGGCGATCAGCCGCGGCATCGCCAATGCCGTCCTCATCAAGCCGAACCAGATCGGCACTCTCACCGAGACGCTCGAGTGCATCGCCATGGCCGACAAGGCGGGCTACGCCGCGGTGGTCTCACACCGCTCCGGCGAGACCGAGGACAGCACCATCGCCGACATTGCCGTGGCCACCGCCGCCACACAGATCAAGACCGGATCGCTGTCGCGCTCGGATCGCGTCGCCAAGTACAACCAGCTGCTGCGCATCGAGGCCGAGCTGGGCTCGGTACGCTACGCAGGGCGGGATGCGTTTCCGGTTAGCGTCTGAGCTCGATTCTTATCCTGCGCCGACGAGGCAGCACTGCCAGGTAGAGCAGACCGGTGGCGAGCAGTGCGAAGGGGCCCGGCTCAGGCGCCCCGACCGCGCCCGCGGGGGAGTTATCGACCTGAAGCAGGTCGAAGCCCTGGCCGTCGTCGCTGAAGGTGACGCTCGTGATCGGTGTGTTGGAAACGAAACCGATGAAGCCGGTATCGAATCCCGGATTCGGCGGTGTGCTCAGTTGGAAACTGTCTCCGGTGCTCAGAGTGACCGTGAACGGCGTTCCGCCGCCATCGGCGAAATCCCCGTACATGAAGCCGATCGCCCTCGAGCCGGCCGAGGTTAACAGCACGTCGGATGCGTCAACGCCCGGCGCCAGGGACAGACTGGTGAAGAACGCGCTGCCGGCGTACACAAGAGAGCCGCTGCCTACGACAATAGGGAAGTCATCGCCGCTACCCGTCACCGAGAGGTCGCCAAATGTGACTCCGCCCGGGAGCACGGTCCCCGGCAGGGTAACGGCATCGAAGTTGAAGATCGTCGAATTCGAGATCGCCGCATTGTAGGCGCTCTGATCGGTGTACTCAGTGACCGTGGCCGAGGCTTCGCCAGCCGCGGATGCAAGTGCGAGGATACCGACCGCCGCCGGTGCCAGTCTGGGTGGCATGAGAGGTTGTTCCTTATTGTTGTAAAGTTCGCTGCGAATCTCTGCGCCTGCTTCTCAATGCAGGATTTGCGCCAGACGCAAAAGTGCACGGGATTACAGTGAATTGCTGATGCCAACATTAAGGTAAGCGCTGGTTTTGTAAGGATTACCGACGCGCTGGCCGATGTTATGACGAACAGAAATCGCGCCTCGCGGCCGCAACGCGCTAGCGCCAGCTCTCGATTGACAGGCGCTCGAGCGCCGAGATTGCCGGCATGCCTACTACGCGCAGAAAGCGCGCGCGCATGCCTTCGGGATCGCCGGATCCGCAGTGTTGTGCGATCGCCTGCATCGCAGGTGAAGATCTGAGCCCGCTTCGCCGGTCATCCGGCAGCCAGCACGTTGGTTACGATCACGATCGGACCTGTCGGGGCGCCGGTGGGTGAGCCGCCGGCCGGTTCGACGCTGACGGCCACCTTATCGGCCGCCAGCAGTGCCGCGCGTTGCGGCTCACTGAGCGTGCGGTCGGCGCGGCCCGCTCCCGGCAGCAGGCCGAGCGACACCGGCGCTCGGCCGCGCGGCAGCGCCCACAGTTCGTAGGACTTGCCCGCGGCCGGTGGCACGGCTCCGACGACTTCGATCCTCAGTGCAGCAAGTGGCAGGCGCCGTTCGAGACGCCACACCGGGTGCGCACTGTCCGTGCCGAGAATCGCGAGCGTCTGGAGCGGCGGCGGTGCCAGCTGCCGCACGAACAGGCTCACGACGAGCACGACTGCCACCAGGCCCGCCGCGGCAGCGAGCTGCCAGGTGCGCCAGCGCGAGCGGCGCGGCGCGGCAGCGGCATCACCGAAGAGCTGGCGGCTCACCTTAGTCCATACGCCCGCCGAAGGCTGCACCGGCGCGAGCGCGCGACTCAAGTGCACCCAGTCATCCTCCCAGCGATGGAGCCTGAGGCGCGCCGCGGAGCTCTGCACACACAGTCTCTCGAAGCGCCGACGGGCCGGACCGCGCAGTGTGCCGAGCGCGTACTCGGCCGCGAGTCGATCCAGCAGCTGTGGTTGGTCGTAGTTCATGACTCGAGACACCGTCGCAGTACGAGCAGACTGCGCCGCACCCAGCTTTTGATCGTGCCGAGAGGCTCATTCACCGCACGGGCAATTTCGCTGTGGGTGAGGCCTTCCTGGTAGGCGAGCAACAGACAGTGCCGTTGTGGGGCCGCGATCTGCTCGAGGCAGCGCCGCAGCAGGGCGCCACTGCCGAGCATCTCACTGTCCTCGTTGGGAGCTTCCCACTCCCGCTGCGCCTCGAGCGTACTGACTTCGCTCAATGCCACTGCGGGCCGCGTCGCGCGCTGCAGATCGATAGCCCGGTAACGCGCCATCGACACGAGCCAGGCGAGTGGGCGCCCGCGAATGGGGTCGAACTGCCGGGCGCGTTGCCACACGCTGACGAACACGTCCTGCAGCGCATCCTCGGCAGCGTCGCGCCGCTTGAGCATGCGCATCAAGACCGCGAGCAGTATGGGCGCCACACGAGCGTACAGCGTCTCGAGTGCCGAACGGTCCCCGGAGGCACAGCGTGCCAGCAGCGCTTCGAGCTCCGCGCTGTCCGGCTCCTGCACCGGCCGCTGGGTCGGCTGCCCCCCTGCTGCGCGGCTCATGAGCTCATCATATAGGTCATCCGGGACCCGCGCCGGTCATGCGGGCCACCAGCCACCAGGCGGCTAGCAGTACTACGGCGGTGGAGCCGACCGGCATGAAGGCTCGCCGATAGAGCAGGGTATGACGCGCGAGGAACGCCAGCGGCAGCACTGCCAGCACGAGCAACAGTTGGCCGATCTCCACACCAGTGTTGAAACCGACCAACGACAGCGCGAGGTTGGCGCCATGGAGTCCAAGGTCAGCGAGTACCGAGGCGAAGCCGAAGCCATGCACCAGGCCGAAGGCAAACGCCACCGCCCAGCGCCTGCGCACGATCACCGGCCGCAGGTTGTTGAGCGCTCCGAGCATTACCGTGAGAGCGATACCGGACTCCACCCAGCGTGCCGGTAGATGCACCAGGCCCAGAACCGCCAGCGACAGCGTGAGCGAGTGCGCCAGGGTGAAGGCGGTTACCACCTGTAGGACATCGAGGCTCGTATCACGCAACGACTCGCGCGGTTCCCACCCGTCCGCCCCATAGCGCACCACCGCCGGCAACAACAACGTGAGCAGGAAGAGAACGTGGTCGTAGCCATTGAGGATGTGCCAGACGCCTTCGCCGAGAAACGCGGCGAACTGCTGGCGGCGTCCCGGCGCTGTCACGTTGAGGGTGGCACCTGGAGCCTCCCGGCTGAGCACAGCGGCTTGTGCGCCGCCGCCTGCGATCACCTGCAGCAGCCCCCGATGTGTCGGATCGGCCTCAAACAGCAGCCGGTAGCGTACTGCGAGCTCGACGGGCTGCAGGCCGCAGTCGGCGGTGAAGCGCAGCACCGCGTAGTGGCCATCGACATGCTGATCGAGGAGCAGCGCCCCGAGGCGCGGCAGACACCGATGGCGATCGCCGTGGCCGACTGCCTCCAGCGCAAGGCGCGTGAACGCATAGTCGGCGATGCGTGTGCGCGCCGCCTTCACCTCGCCCCAGGTAATCGCACCGTCGCGGTCGGCGTCGAGACCTAGTACGAAGTCGAGGTCGCGCAACGCGATGTCCCACTGTCCCTCAAGAACCTCACCGGATGCAGGAACGGTGAGCGTCAGGTAGCTGTCGCTCGGCTTGTGGGCGGACACCGCTGCGGTCCAGGTCAGCAGCAGCAGCCCAAGCCACATACGCCGCAGAGACACTACGGCGCCTCCCGCGGCGGACCGCACTGCTGCAGTGTGGAAAGCGCGTGATCCTCGTAGCGGGTCTCGGTGATCCAGCGCGCGAGCCGCATACAGTCGGCCTCGGAATTTGCGCGCGCGGCCGCACGCATGTAGACATGCAGGTCTGCAGGCTCGCGCTGCATCGTCCAGTTGCGCCGGGCGTACTCGAGCGCGCCGGCAGGATCATCGCGCACCTCGAGCAGATACAGCGCCTGCTCGCGCTGATGCGTGCTGTCGCCATCACGCTCGGCTGCACGCAGTCTCTCCTCGTAGGCTTGCCTCCAGCGCGGGGCCTCCGGGCTCTCGAGCCGGTGAGCGGCGATCGCGATTCGCAGCAGCAGGGGATCCTGGGCCTCACTCCCGGCGAGGAGCAGGACCACCTCGCGCGGGCGCCCGGTCCGCAGCAGCAGATCCGCATATGCCGCTTTCAGGTACGGATCATCGGCAGTAGCGCTCAGCGCCGCGCGAAGGTCTGCCTCCGCCGCGCGATCGTCGCCGAGCCGCTCGGCCATCTCCGCGCGCACCGCCAGTCGCCAGGCGCGCAGTGTCCCCGGGACTCGCGGATCGAGACCTTCGGGCTGGCTGAGTGCACGCAGGCTCGCGGCCAGTTCTCCGCTGCGACCCGCGACGCTCGCGAGACACGTCAGCGCGGTGAACTCATCGCCGGTGCGCACGAGGCGCGCGCAGGCGTGACGCGCTGCCGGGTAGTCGCCGCGCAACTCGAGTAGCGACGCACGAGTGAGCCAGGCCTGCGCGTCGAGCGGCTCGAGCGCGAGCGCGCGCTCGAGGAGCGCCTGCGCCGCATCGAACTGGTGCAGGTATTGCAGGGTAGTCGCCTGCAGCACCAACGCCCGCTCGGGCGGCTGCGGTTGGGCGAGCCACGGCAGCAGCGCGGCCTGCGCATAGGCGATGAAGCGCGGATCGCTGTTGCGCCGGCCAAGGTCGATATAGCCGGTTGCCAGGGCGAGGCCGCTGCCGAGATCCCGCGGGTCTGCCGCAACCGCCGCACGGAGCGGTGCGAGGCGCTCGAGCTCCGACCGAGCCGGCACGTGCTCGATGACGGTATCGTCACTGGGCGGTGTGTAGGGCGACGCCATTGCGGTGGCAGCTGCGAGTGCGAGCAGCCCCGCGGCGGTCACGCGCATGATCGATGCGCATGACCGCCGCAATGGACACAACCCGGTGAGTCGCACGTTCACGGCATCAGCGGTGCGCCGTTCGGTGAGCCCGGGAACGGATTGAGCAGGTAAGGGAAGCCATCCAGATAGAAATCATCTGGACTCTCCGCACCCGTCGGGTGCGCATGCATCGCGTCGGGCCCCGCCGCGCGCGCACCATCGGTGTAAGGCTTACCGCCGTTCGGGTCATGGGTCTCGGCGCCGCAGCTGCCGACCGCTCCGCACAACGCACCCATGGCGGCGCGCAGTGTGATGTCGACCACATCGTCGTAGGGACGGCGGCCGTTCGGGAAGCCGGCCAGATCGCCGCCGAGCACCCCCAGGTCATTCTGCACCGCGGTCGCTGTCGGCATGATCGAGGTGTTGAGTCGCAGCATCTCCGCCGGGGTCACCTTGAGGGGCTGGTTGAGCCCCTTGACGCCGGTCAGAAAGATGCTCACCAGGTCATTGCGCGGAGTGCCGGGGGGAATGGCCGCACCGCCAAACAGTGCATTGAGCAGTACGGGCAGGCTCGGGTTGGTGACATAGATGAGGAACTGCCCGTCGTGACGCGGATCGCTGCCATTGAAGCGGTTCTTGTCGGGCAGCCCGATGACCACCTCGTTGACCAACGGCATGCCGAGCCGTGACACCTGTGTCCAAGCGCCGTGCTGCAGACGCACGCCGTCATCGCCGTCTCCGTGCCCGGGCTCGGGGTTCAGCAGCTGCTGCTGAGGGAGGCTCGCCGTGGTCCAGGCGCCGATCACCGGGTCCTTGCGCACCAGGCAGCTGATCGGTACCTCGAGCGCAATCGAAGTCACGTTCTTGTCGGCGATGGTGTTGGGGGCGCCGTCGCGCGGGCCGACGGGGTTCAGGTTCACCAGGTCGAAGATCTCGCCCAGGTTCACGACGAAGCCATCCTTGCGCTGTCCGACGAATACCCGGCCCGGAGTCGGGCAGCCGGGGATCGCGGCGCTGTAGATGAAATTCGCCGCATAGGCCGGGTAGTTGTCGATCGATTTGTTGCCGATGTTGTCGGCCGGCTTGAAGAAGGTATGCCCGCCGAGGGTGGCGTTACCGACTGCCTCGCGCTCTCCGTAACGCGGATCGCCACGCACGAGCTCGATGGTGTAGCTCTGGATGACATTGAGATTGGCGCCGGCGGCATCCACCGGACCAATGTTGGTCAGCGGTACGGCGACGTTGCGGCCGCCGGCATTCACGGTCAGGTCCTTCAACGTATTGGTGAAACGGAACTGGAAGGTGAGATCCGGGCTGGCATCGCCATCGTTGTCGACGCGGATCTCGTACAGCGCCTTCGGGTCGAGGGTGAAGTAGTTGGGCCCGCCATAGGCGTCCTGCAGCGGGTTGTAGTTGGCAATGAAAGTCACGAACTGCTCGCGTCCCGGCTCGTAGCTGCGGAACATGTAGAAATCCGTGCCATCGACCTTCGGCTGGCCCGCGATGAAGGGTGCTTCGCGGTGGCTGGAGGCGAGCGTCGCGAGGGGCACCGCAGCCGCGGTGCACGCCAATAAAAACAGACTCGGGCGAATCATGGTAGGTATCCCCTTGGGTAGTAGTGCGCACGCGATAAAAGGTCCACGTCGCTCTACGGGGCAGAGCGCCAACTGGATGCAGGGCGCAGCCAGAATTAGTGCGCGGAACGCCGCGGACGTCGCGCTGCTGCATCCATCCGGGCGCACCGGACGTAGCAGTGACCATGAGAGGCACTGCGGCAATGCTCGCGGCGGGGTTCGCCATTGCTGCGGTGCTCCAGGCGGTTGCGGCGCAAGCCGAGTCTGGTTTCCTGGAGGAAGTTATCGTCACTGCGGCCCGGCAGGTTGGAGCGAGCGGGAGTGCGGCGAGCGAGGGCACGGCGACGAAGGAGGAGCTCGACAATCGCCCGCTGCTGCGCCCCGCCGAGGTGCTCGAGGCGGTACCCGGGCTCGTCGTCACTCAGCACAGCGGGGACGGCAAGGCTAACCAGTACTTCCTGCGTGGCTTCAACCTGGACCACGGCACAGATTTCGCGACCTTCGTGGATGGAGTTCCCGTCAACATGCCGACGCATGCTCACGGCCAGGGCTACAGCGATCTCAACTTCCTCATCCCGGAGCTCATCGAGCGCGTCGACTACCGCAAGGGCGTGTACTACGCCGAGGAGGGGGATTTCTCCGCCGCGGGAGCGGCCCGGATCCAATACTGCAGCCGCCTCGATGCCCCATTCGTCACGGTCGCCGCGGGTGAAGAAGGCTATCGGCGCATACTCGCCGCGACCTCGACGGGTCTCGCGGATGGAGAACTGCTGCTCGCCGGGGAATACGGGCTCACGGATGGGCCGTGGGTCCTGCCGGAGAACTACCTGCATACCAGCGCTTTGATGAAGTACAGCGGCGGCGACCGCGAGCTTGGCTACTCACTCGTTGCGATGGGCTACGACGCCCACTGGCAGGCCAGCGACCAGATCCCGCAGCGGGCGGTGGCCGCCGGTCTCATCTCTCGTTTCGGCAACATCGATCCAACCGATGGTGGCCGCACACATCGCTGGAGTGTCTCCGCCGAAGCCTGGGGACAGCTCGGCACCGGCGCCTGGCGCGCGCAGAGCTACCTCCTCGACTATCACCTGGATCTGTTCTCGAATTTCACGTACTTCACCGACCCTGTGCAGGGGGACCAGTTCGAGCAGTCAGACAGCCGCCACGTTTACGGTGTCACCCTGGGCTATTCGGTACCGGTCGTGCTTTTCAAGGAGGAGGGCACGCTGCGCAGCGGGGTGCAGATCCGCGAGGACGATATCGGCCCTGTCGGCCTCTATGACACCGCGGGGCGGATACGCTGGAAGACCGTGAGTGTCGCGGAGGCACGCATAACGAACGCGGCCGTGTATGCCACCTGGGCGCTGCGTCCCGCGAGCTGGTTGCGCGTGCAGGTGGGAGCACGTTTCGACAGCAACCGCTTCGATGTCCACGCCAACTTGGCGGCCAACTCGGGCATCGCCGGTGCTTCGCTCGTGAGTCCGAAGCTCACTCTCGCCTTCGGTCCGTGGAGCCACACGGAATACTTCCTCGACTTCGGTCAGGGGTTCCACAGCAATGACGCGCGCGGCACGACTATCAGCGTCGATCCGAACGATGGCGTGACGCCGGTGAGCAAGGTCACGCCGCTGGTGCGAGCGACCGGAGCTGAAGCAGGCGTAAAAAGTACGCCCGCCCCGGCTCTCGAGCTTGCCGTCACGCTCTGGACACTGCGGCTCGACTCGGAGCTGACACTCGATAATGACGCAGGCGCGATCGTGCCGAGCGGCGCGACACGCCGCTATGGCATCGAGCTGAGCGCCGCGTGGCATGCACAGTCCTGGCTGCGCCTCGACCTGGATCTTGCCTGGACCCGCGCACGTTTCACGGATTTCTCCGCCGCGGGACCGTATCTGCCCAACGCTCCGGGTCAGGTCGCGACGCTCGGTGCGGAGATCAATCGGGCCAGCGGCTGGTTCGGTGGGGCACACCTGCGTTATTTCGGCGCAACCCCGCTCACCGAGGACGATGCCGTGCGTTCTCGTCCATCACTGCAGCTCAATGCCGAAGCGGGCTACCACTTCACGCCGGCACTGAGTGGTACTGTCAGCGTCTTCAACCTGCTCAACCGGCGCGACGATGACATCGAGTACTACTACGCCTCGCGGCTGCGCAGTGAGGCGGCGGCCGTCAACGATCTGCATTTCCACCCGGTCGAGCCGCTTAGCGTGCGGGTAAGCCTCGGTTATCGCTTCTGAGCTGCTTCAGTGCCGGCGGAGGTGCGCCGAACAGCGACAGCGTGGGTGTCGCACGCGCTCCGGCTGGCCGAATCTGCAGCGAGGCGCCGCCATTTGTGGCATAGACCTAACCGAGTGATGATCTCTGCGCAGTAACCACGAGGAGCGGCCGATGGCCAGCGAGTTTACGGTAGTCTTCGCGCTCTATCCCGATGTCACGCAGCTCGATTTCACCGGTCCGCTCGAGGTGCTCGCGCGGCTGCCGCAGGCGCACATCGTGCTGGCCTCGACGCGCGGCGGTGACCTCACCGCGAGCGGCATGACCATCGCCAACCTTCGGCCGCTGGCGCAGGTGAGCGAGTGTGCACTGCTGTGTGTGCCCGGCGGCTTCGGCTGCAGCGCCGCGATGGAGGATTCCGAGTATCTGCGCGGCCTGCAGCGGCTCGCGGCGCAGGCGCGCTATGTGACCTCCGTGTGTACCGGCTCTCTGCTGCTCGGTGCCGCCGGACTCCTTCGGGGACGGCGCGCCGCGTGTCACTGGGCGTTTCGTGAGCTGCTGCCGCTCTTCGGCGCGATCCCGGATCCGGGGCGCGTGGTGCGCGATGGGCAGGTGTTCACCGGGGGCGGCGTCACCGCCGGCATCGACATGGCCCTTGCCGTCTTCGCCGAGGTCGCGGGCGATGATCATGCGCAGGCGGTACAGCTCGCAATGGAATACGCCCCCGAGCCTCCCTTCGCCGCGGGGCGCCCGGAGACGGCGCCTCCGGAAATCGTCGCGACGGTGCGTCAGCGCTTCGAGCGCGTGTGGCCGCAGCGGCGAGCCGCGGCTGAGCGCGCCGCGCAGTCGATGACTTCTGACTTCGCGCAGGCGCAGAGGGTCTGATAGGCTGTCGAGCCCATGAAGTGGCTCGCCGCCGCGCTCGCCGTCGCCATAATTCTGCTGCAGTACCGGGTCTGGTTCTCCGAGGACGGAGTGCGTCAAGTTACCCGGCTGCGCACGGCGGTGGCCGCCCAGAACACCGAGAACGGGCAGCTTGCCGAGCGCAACCGCCAGCTCGCAGCCGAAGTCCGCGACCTGAAGACGGGGCTCGACGCGCTCGAGGAACGGGCACGCAGCGATCTCGGAATGATCGCCCGCAACGAGACCTTCTACCAGGTCGTACCCGCCTCGCCGCCGCAGCCCTCGCGCACACCCACGCGAACCGCAGCGGCGCGCTGAGCTCCAGGCCTGCTCGATGCGCTACTGGCTCATCATGCCGGCTGCCGGCTCGGGCCGGCGCTTCGGTGCGGCCTCTCCGAAGCAATACGCTCCGCTCGAGGGGCGCACCGTAATCGAGTGGGCATTGCATCCCTTCCTCAGCGACCCGCGTTGCGCAGGGGTCGTCGTAGCGCTCGCTCCGGAGGATCGCGAGTGGGCCGGGATCGCCGCGCGGCTATCCCTGGCGGCGCACGCCCGGCCAGGCGGTGCCGCGCCACCACCGCTCACTGCGGTCGCAGGTGGCGAGCACCGCAGCCTCTCGGTGCGCCAGGCGCTTCAGGCGCTCGCAGGCCGCTGCGCGGCAGCCGACTGGGTGCTGGTGCACGATGCAGCGCGGCCCTGCCTCGATGGTGCGGATCTCGATCGGCTGCTCGGAGCGCTCACCTCTCACGCGCTCGGTGGCCTGCTTGCAACGCCGGCGGCGGATACGCTCAAGCGGTCCGGGTCTGGCTCAACCGTTGATGTCGATACCCATCGGCCGGTGGCCGAAACCGTCGACCGTACCGCGCTGTGGCGCGCACTCACGCCGCAGATGTTCCGCTATGGGAAGCTCTGTACCGCACTCGACGCCGCCCACGCCGCCCAGCGCTTTCCCACCGACGAGGCCCAGGCGCTCGAGTGGCAGGGTGAGCAGCCACTGCTCATCGCCGGGGCTGCAAGCAACCTCAAGATCACCGCTGCCGAGGATCTCATCCTGGCGGCGGCCATACTGCGGTCACGAGAGGCCGGCAAAGCGCAGGATACACAGATGAGAATCGGCTCCGGCTTCGACGTTCATGCTTTCGGCCCGGGCGATTTCGTGATGCTCGGGGGAGTACGCATCCCGCACTCGCGTGGGGTCATCGCGCATTCCGACGGAGACGTCCTGCTGCACGCGCTCTGCGATGCGCTGCTGGGTGCTGCGGGCCTCGGCGACATCGGCCAGCATTTCAAGGATACCGACCCGCGCTGGCGCGGAGCCGATAGCCGCCGCTTTGTCGTGGAGGTTCTGGCGATGCTTCGCGAGCAAGGCCTGGAGGTCGCCAACGCCGATCTCACGCTGCTCGCGGAAGCGCCCAGGCTGGGAGCGCACCGCGAGGCGATGCGCCAGGGCATCGCCCAGCTGCTCGGCATCGCGCCCGCGTGCGTCAACATCAAGGCAACGACCACCGAACGCCTGGGCTTCCTCGGCCGCTCCGAAGGCATTGCCGCCCAGGCCGTCGTGCTGCTCGCTGAGAGCCCGGCATGGCGGCCCCGGAGCTGAGCGCGCTCGATGCGGCACTTGCGCCACCGCGTGCCCACGGCGAGCCACCGGCGCGCGGACTGCTGCGTGTTGAGCCCGAGGACTTCCTGGTGGAGGAAGAGCTCGGGTTTGCCCCCGCGGGCAGCGGCGCACACGTTCTGCTGAAAGTCCGCAAGCGCAACGCCAACACTCAATGGGTTGCCCGGGAGCTGGCGCGTCTCGGCGGCTGTCGCCCCGCCGAGGTCGGCTATGCCGGCCTCAAGGACCGCCGCGCGGTGGCCGTGCAATGGTATTCACTCCCGCGGCCCCGTGGGGCCATCGACTGGCAGTCGTTGCGCGCCGTCGACTTCGAGGTGCTCGAGGCTCACCCGCATACACGCAAGCTGCCTCGTGGCGCGCTCGCAGGAAATCGCTTCTCCATACGTGTGCGTGTGCCTGATGGGGACGGCACGGAACTCGCGGCTCGGCTCGCGCCGCGTCTTGCGGCGATCAGGCAACGAGGTGTGCCGAACTACTTCGGCGCGCAGCGCTTCGGGCGTGGCGGCGGCAATCTGCAGCCGCGCGGCACCCCAGTGCACCGCCTGCCGCCGCAGGAGAGGGCATTTGCGCTCTCTGCTGCCCGCAGCCTGATCTTCAACGCCGTGCTGGCGGCCCGGGTGAACGATGGCACCTGGGAGCGCCTGCAGATCGGCGATCTCGCCAACCTCGATGGGCGCGGCAGCGTCTTTCGCGTAGAGGCTCCCGACACCGAGCTCACCGAGCGCTGTCGGCGTCTCGAGATACACCCGAGTGGGCCGCTGTGGGGGGAGGGGAGTCCACCGAGCGCCGCTGCGGTACTCAAGCTCGAAGAGACCATCGCGGCACGCTACCCGCAGGCTGCCGCGGCCTGCGCCGCGGCACGCATGGCCCAGGAGCGCCGCAGCCTGCGCCTCGCGATCCACGAGCTGCGCTGCGAGACCGAACCGCGAGCAGTGCACCTGCATTTTCGCCTGGCGCGCGGGGGCTTCGCGACCAGCGTACTCACCGAGTTGATCGAGAGTCAGTCGTCAGAGAGCAGCACGTAGACTGCGCCCGTGCCGCCATCCACCGGCCGCGCAGAGACATAGGCGAGCACCGCCCCCGTGCGCCGCAGGACCGCGCTGACCGCTGCCTTGAGCACCGGCCCGCGATGACCCGAGCGCAGCCCCTTGCCATGCACGATGCGCACGCAGCGCACGTGCTGCTCGAGCGCGCCGACCAGGAACTGGCGCAGCGCGAGTTTGGCCTCGACGACAGTCATGCCGTGCAGATCGATCTCCCGCTGCACGCGGTAATCGCCGCGGCGCAGCCGGCGCAGCACCGCGGCCGGGATCTGCGGCCGGTGAAAAGCGAGCGCCTCGCCGGTGAGTGCCTCCGGGTCGAACCCCTGAGGCTCGAGGCTCTCGCGCAGCACCGCGGCACGATCGGCGCGGGTGAAGCGTGCGCGTGGTCTGGCCCGGGGTGGCCGCGCTGGAGATGGGTGCGTGCGCAACGGTCTGACACCGCGCACCGCCTCGCGGAAAAGCCGGGCGTTCTCGGTGTCCTCGTCCCGGTCCTCATCGTCAGGCTGGACAGTCACGCTGGGCTCCGCCACCCCTGCCGGCTTCCAGTATAGTCAGCCGCTCTCGTGCTGCGCACTCACACCCCCGACAAGTGAAGATCCTGGTCAGTAATGACGACGGCTATCGAGCCGAGGGCATCCGCCGTCTGCGCGATGCACTCGCGACCCTCGCGGAGGTGACGGTCGTCGCTCCGGACCGCAACAAGAGCGGCGCGAGCAACTCTCTGACGCTCGATGTGCCGTTGCGTGTTTTCGAGGCAGAGCCCGGAGTGTACTTCGTACCGGGAACACCCACCGACTGCGTGCATCTTGCCATCAGCGGCCTGTTCGACTTCGAACACGACATGGTGGTCTCCGGCGTGAACGACGGTCCGAACCTCGGCGATGACGTGCTCTATTCGGGCACGGTAGCCGCGGCGGTCGAGGGACGCTTCCTCGGGCTGCCGACCATCGCCATCTCACTGTGCACCAGCGGCACAGGTGCCGGCCACTTTCACACCGGAGCCGAGGTGGCGCGGTTGCTGGTGGCGCAGCTGCTGCAGCGTCCGCTCGAGCCTTCACTGATTCTCAACGTCAACGTGCCGAACGTACCCTTTGCTGAGCTGCGCGGTTTCCGCGCCAGCCGTCTCGGCTACCGTCACCGGTCCGAGCCGGTAATGCGCGCGCAGGATCCGCGCGGGCGACCGGTCTACTGGGTGGGGCCTGCGGGTCCTGAGCAGGAGGCGGGCCCGGGAACTGACTTCGACACCGTCGCGCACGGCTATGTCTCGGTGACCCCGTTGCAGGTCGATCTGACGCGCCACGCGGCGCTGCCCGCGCTCGCAGCCTGGCTGGATGGCATCAATGGCTGACCTGCGCCTCGAGGGAATCGGCATGACCTCCGCGCGCACGCGCGATCGCCTGGTGCAGCGCCTGCGCGAGCAGGGCATCGCCAACGCCGCGGTCCTCGAGCGCATACGCAACGTACCGCGACACATCTTCGTCGACGAGGCCCTCGGCAGCCGTGCGTACGAGGACACCGCGCTCCCGATCGGCTTCGGACAGACGATCTCGCAGCCTTACATCGTGGCGCGCATGACCGAGGCGTTGCTCGAAGCGGGAGCGGCCGACAACGTGCTGGAGGTTGGCACCGGGTGCGGTTACCAGACCGCAGTGCTCGCGCCGCTCGTGAAGAGAGTGAGTACCATCGAGCGCATCGAGCCGTTGCTCACCCGTGCGCGCGAGCGCCTTAAGGAGCTCGGCATCCGCAACGTACGCTTTCGCCACGGCGATGGCGCCCTCGGCTGGAAAACCCAGGCGCCCTTCGATGGCATCCTGGTGGCCGCCGCGCCGCTGGCGGTTCCGGAGGCGCTGCTCAAGCAGCTCAAGACAGGGGGCCGCCTGATCGTGCCGATCGGCCCCGAGGGGCAGCAGCAGCTCGTGCGATTCACGCGGCGCGAGCAGCGCGTCGAGCGTGAGACCCTGGCACCCGTCGCCTTCGTCCCACTGCTTGGCGGTACCACCTGAGGGGCAGAGTCGATTTCCTATGGCTACTTAAGTGATAGATTCAGAGTATCTCTTAGTGCATTGATATTTAAGTTTTTATCTTATTTAAATGCTGAGCCGAGTCATAGCTTTTGCAGGCCAGGGCGCACCAACACCCTGCCAAAGCGCCCCCTGGGGGTGGCCGGCGGCACACAAAAGTCGTTGTCTCTCAAATAAGTTGCGCGGCGTTCTGCGACCCGTTTAACATGCTGCCCCTGTCTCCTATCGACGACATGCGGAGGGTGACCGGCAGAAGACACAGGGAGGAGGGGCGTCGCAAACAAGAGCAATAAGGTCGAGACAAGAAAAAGAACAGTGCAATTGTTCGAGTCTGTCAGCTTCGAATGATTGTTTGGTTGGTTGACCCTCCCCTTGTGTCTTCTGCCGATCATCCTCTCGCCGCCCCCCCGATAGCGATTCCCTTCTTCACCGCCAGCCGGTCGCAGTGCGGCACGCTGCACCCAGGGCTCGCGCAGCCGATGCCGCGCCCATCGCCCAGTCGCCCCGTGATCGGGTAGTTACGCGGTCTCTTAGCGCAGGAACAACGCCGCGAGCACCCGCCGCTCCTCCTGGACCAACACGTTGAAGGTGCGGCAGGCCGCGCCCAGCTCCATGACCTCGAGGCCAACGCCCCGGCGTGCGAATTCACCGCGCACCTCCGCCGAGGCAAACAGCTGAGTCGGGCCGGTGCCCAGCAGCACCAGCTCGGGAGCGAGGGCAAAGATTGTCTCGAGATGAGCCAGCGCGAGCTCGGCAAAGCTCTGCGGCGGCCAGTCGGTGATCAGCCGCTCGGGGGTCACGAGGCAACTGCGCGGCACGCGTTGGTCGCCGATGCGCAGCTCGCTGTCCGAATAACTGCGGATCAGGTTGCCATGCGAGGCAGCTTCGAGGGTGAACTTCACCTTCGATACGATAGCGCCGGTGCGTGAGCTCGTCATTGTCATCCCGGATCTCTACCTGCCACGTGAGCTGCGCGGCGCCACCCGGGAGGCGGAAGCTTTTGCCAATGTCCCGGGTATCGAAGGCGTTGCGCGCTTTGGCAGGCGTGAGTCCCTGCGCCGCGGATGGCGCGCCTGGCTCCCGGGCCGGGTGGGCCGCGCCGAACTCGCGGAGGTGGCGCCCGCGTGCATTGCCGCGGCCGGACTCGACGCCTCGTTGGCCTCCGGGGCTCCCGGGACGCGCGCGGTGCCGACGCACTGGATCGCGACCGCGGTACATCTGCAGGCAGGACTCACCCGCGTGCACCTTGAGCATCGTGGGTTGCTGCGTCTCGCGGCGGCAGAGCAGGCGAGGCTGGCCGCCGACTTTGCCCGCAGCTTCGGCTCGACAAACTGCACGCTCTCGCCGTTGCCCTGCGGCGAGTTCCTGCTCGAGACTCCGGGGATCCCGGCAGTCGCGACCTTGGAGCCCGCACGGTGCGCCGGCGGTGAGCTCGATGAGCTCATGCCCACCGGTTCCGCGGCCGCACCGCTGCGGCGCCTGCTCGCGGAGATCGAGATGTGGCTGCATACGCACACGCTGAATGAGGCGCGCCGCCTGCGCGGTGAGGCGCCGCTCACGGCGCTCTGGCCATGGGGAGCCCTCGGGCGGATAGTGCGCCCCGAGCGTCACACTCAGGCGGAGATGCCGCTGGCTTTCGGTGAGGATGCCTGGCTTGCGGGATTGTGGCGGTTACAGGGGTCCACCGGTCGCGCATCGCCGGAGTGTTTCCAGGAGGTGCTCGCAGCCGGTGCCCGCGAGAGCGTGTTGCTGGTCGGAGTGGGAGGGCAGTTGCGCAGCGAACGGGAGACAGCCGCCGATGCTCTGGCACGGCTCGATGAGCGCTTTGTTTCTCCGGCGCTGCAGGCGGTGCGCGGCGGTGTGGTGGCGGGCCTGACGCTGATCCTCAACGATGCGCTCGTCCGGGTTCATCGCGCGAGCCTGCGCCGGTTCTGGCGTCGTGCGGTCAGCGGCCTGACGGGGTTCGCATGAACCTGCGCATCGTGCGCCGCAGCCCGCACGGAGGCGTTCCGCTCGGCGGGCAGCTCCATCCGGTGCTCGAGCGCGTCTACGCCGCCCGCGGTGTGCGCTCTGAGGCGGAGCTCGATCACTCGCTCGTGCGGCTGCTGCCCGTCGGCACGCTCGAGGGCATAGCAGCCGCGGCTGAGCTGTTGCTTGCGCACCGCAGTGGCCGCGTGCTGGTGGTCGGCGATTTCGATGCCGATGGCGCCACCAGTTGCGCGCTCGTGGTGCGTGCGCTGCGTGCGTGCGGCTTCGCGTGCGTCGATTTCCTCGTGCCGAACCGCTTCGAGTTCGGCTACGGCCTCACGCCTGAGATCGTCGCGCTCGCTGCGACGCGAACGCCGTCCCTCATCGTGACTGTCGACAATGGCATCTCCAGCAACGCCGGGGTGGCCGCGGCCCGCGAGCGGGGTATCGAGGTGCTGATCACCGACCATCACCTGCCCGGCGCGCAGCTCCCCGATGCCAACGTGATCGTCAATCCCAATCTGGCTGGCAGCTGCTTCGGCAGCCGCTCGCTCGCCGGGGTGGGCGTCGCCTTCTACGTGATGGCGGCGGTGCGACGCGCGCTCGATCGGGGCGGCACCATCAGCAGCGCCATGCCGGGGGTCGCGGAACTGCTCGACCTGGTCGCGCTCGGTACGGTGGCCGATGTGGTGCCGCTCGATGCCAACAACCGGGTGCTGGTTGCCCAGGGCCTCAAACGCATCCGCGCCGGGCGCTGCGTACCGGGGATACGGGCGCTGCTGGCACTCGCCGGACGCGCCGCAGCAGACCTGACCGCGGCGGATCTCGCCTTTGGCGTAGCGCCGCGGCTCAACGCCGCGGGCCGCATCGATGACATGACGATCGGCGTCCAATGCCTGCTGGCCGATGACGATACCAGCGCGCGCGAGTTCGCCCTGCGCCTCGATGCGCTCAACGAGGAGCGGCGCGCCATCGAGGCGCGCATGCAGCAGGAGGCCCTCGGCGCAGTGCGGCAGCTCGAGGGGTCGGTCGCCAGCGCGGTGCAGCGCAGCGGGGTGTGCCTGTTCGATGAGAGCTGGCACCAGGGGGTGGTCGGGCTGGTGGCGAGCCGCGTGAAAGAACGCGTGCGCCGGCCGGTGATCGCGTTTGCGAGCGCAGATGCGGCCACGCTACGCGGCTCGGCGCGGTCGATCGAGGGCGTCCACATCCGCGACGTCCTCGCCTCCATCGCGGCGCGACATCCGACTCTCATCCACCGCTTCGGTGGCCACGCCATGGCTGCCGGTCTGACGCTCGAGCGCGCGCGCCTCGATGAATTCGCGCGCACCTTCGATGCGGAGATCGCGCGCTGCCTGCCCTCGGCAGGGGCAACCGATGCGGTGGAGACCGATGGCGAGCTCGCCGTGGAGGAGATCGCACTCGCGACCGCGCAGGCGCTGCGCGCGGGCGGGCCGTGGGGCCAGGCTTTCCCCGAGCCGAGCTTCGATGGGCTGTTCAGCGTGCGCAGCGCGCGTGTCATCGCTGATCGCCACCTGAAGATGTGGGTGGAAGTGCCGCGCAGCGGGCGCAGCTTCGATGCGATTGCATTTAACCATCTCACCGACGGTGCCCCCTTCGTGCCGCCCGAGGGCCCGATACAGCTGGTGTATCGGCTGGAGGTGAATGAATATCAGGGCGAGCGACGCCTGCAGCTGCTCATCGATCATCTGCTGCCCGCAGATCCGCTGCTGCCCAGCGCTCGCTAAAGTCCGCGCGCCGGTGCTAGCATCCGACGCCTTCATCCTCACCGCCGCCGCAACAGCGGCTGCGTCCCATCGGAAAGTGTATGGAAGTCAACCAGCTCAGACGCCAGCTCAAGGATCTCTCCGAACGTATCAATGCAGTCCGGGGGTTTCTTTGAGTACGACCGCAAGCAGGAGCGGCTCGAGGAAGTGGCCCGCGAGCTGGAGGATCCTGCGGTGTGGGCAAACCCCGCGCGCGCGCAGGAGCTCGGGCGCGAACGCGCCCGCTTGAGCGCGGAAGTCGCCGAGATCGACCGCGCCACCAAGGGCATCGGCGATGCCGGCGAGCTGCTCGAGCTCGCTGCGAGTGAGGGCGATGAGGGTGCGGCGCGCGACATCGAGCACGATACGCAGCAGCTCGAAGCCGAGGTGCGCCATCTCGAGCTGCGGCGCATGTTTCGGGGCGAGATGGACGCACACAGTGCCTTTCTCGATATCCAGGCCGGGGCCGGTGGCACCGAGGCGCAGGACTGGGCGCAGATGCTGCTGCGCATGTACCTGCGCTGGGGCGCGGCACACAGCTTCAAGTGCGAGGTTATCGACTCCAATCCCGGCGAGGTCGCCGGAATCAAGAGTGCGACGATCGAAATGCAGGGCGAGTACGCGTACGGCTGGCTGCGCACCGAGACCGGCGTTCACCGGCTGGTACGCAAGTCGCCGTTCGATTCCGGCAATCGGCGCCACACCTCCTTCGCCTCCGTATTCGTCTCGCCGGAGATCGACGATGACATCGAGGTCGAGATCAATCCCGCCGACCTGAAGGTGGATGTCTACCGCTCCTCGGGCGCTGGCGGACAGCACGTCAACAAGACCGAGTCGGCCGTACGCATCACGCATCTGCCGAGCGGCATCGTGGTTGCCTGCCAGAACGAGCGCAGCCAGCACAAGAACCGCTCGACCGCGATGAAGATGCTGCGCGCGAAGCTCTACGAGCTGGAAGTCAACAAACGCAACGCCGCCGCGCGGGTGCTGGAGGAGTCGAAGTCGGACGTGAGCTGGGGCAACCAGATCCGCTCCTACGTGCTCGACCAGTCGCGTATCAAGGACCTGCGCACCGGGGTCGAGGTCGGCAACACCACCGCCGTGCTCGATGGCGATCTGGATTCTTTCCTGGAGGCCTCGCTCAAGGCGGGCGTTTAAACCGAGATGAAACAGGACAAGGACAGCGGCGCCGCACACGGCGGTGAGGTGGGAGATGAGCACAAGCTGATCGCCGAGCGGCGCGCCAAGCTCGCCGAGCTGCGCACAGCCGGTGCGGCCTTTCCCAACGCCTTCCGCCGCGACGTGCTCGCTGGCCAGCTGCATGCGGCCTTCGGTGAGCGCAGCGGCGAGTGGCTCGACGCCAATCCCACGCGCGTCAAGGTCGGCGGTCGGCTGCTGTTCCGCCGGGTAATGGGCAAGGCGAGCTTTGCCAAGATCGGCGACCGCACCGGCCAGATCCAGCTCTACCTGCAGCAGGAGACGCTCGGCGCCGCCTACGAGACATTCAAGGGCTGGGACATCGGCGACATCATCGGCGCGGCCGGCGTGCTGTTCCGCACCAAGACCGGTGAGCTGTCGGTGCGGGTCGATGCACTCACACTGCTGGTGAAATCGTTGCGGCCGCTGCCTGACAAGTGGCACGGACTCGCCGACACCGAGACGCGCTACCGCCAGCGCTACGTCGATCTGATCGTGAGCGAGCCGACGCGGCAGGTGTTCCGCACCCGCAGCCGCATCGTGCGTTATCTGCGCGATTTCCTCGACGCGCTCGATTTTCTCGAGGTCGAGACGCCGATCATGCAGCCGATCCCAGGTGGTGCGACCGCGCGCCCGTTCCGCACGCACCACAACGCGCTCGGTCTGGACATGTACCTGCGCGTGGCGCCCGAGCTGTACCTGAAGCGACTGATCGTCGGCGGACTCGAGCGCGTTTACGAGATCAACCGCAGCTTCCGCAACGAGGGGCTCTCCACCCAGCACAACCCGGAATTCACCATGCTCGAGGTCTATCTCGCGTACGCTGACTTCCGCGACCTGATGGACTGGATCGAGAAGGCGACCCGTGGCCTCGCCGATACGCTCTACGGCACGCAGCAGCTCACTTACCAGGGCCGCGCTTACGATCTCAGCCAGCCCTTCCGGCGGGTCACCGTGGAGCAGGCGATCATCGAGCACAACCCGGGCATCGACCCGCTGTCGGTGCGCGATGTGACTTACCTGCGCAAGCGCTGCGAGCAGCTCGGCGTTCATTTCGAGCCGGCTGACGGCGCCGGCAGGCTGCAAATCGAGCTATTCGAGCACACCGCGGAGAGCGCGCTGCTCGATCCGACGTTCGTGTACGCCTATCCGGTGGAGGTCTCGCCCCTGTCACGGCCAAATGACGCCGATCCTTTCATCGCTGACCGTTTCGAGTTTTTTCTCGCGGGTCGCGAGATCGCCAACGGCTTCTCGGAGCTGAACGACCCCGAGGAGCAGGCCGCACGCTTCCGCCTGCAGGCGGCACGCAAGGAGAGCGGGGACGAGGAGGCGATGTTCTACGACGCCGACTACGTACGCGCACTCGAGTACGGCATGCCCCCCACGGCGGGTCTCGGCGTGGGGATCGACCGCCTGGTGATGTTCTTCACCGACTCTGCTTCGATTCGGGATGTCATCCTGTTCCCGCACCTGCGTCCCGAGTCCTAGGATGGACCCATGACCGATGCTTCGACCGCAGCGCTCTCTGTAGTTGTGGAACGCGAGCTCGCGCATTCGCCGGACAAGGTCTGGCGCGCGCTTACGCAGCCCCAGCTGCTCGAGGAGTGGCTCATGAAGAACGACTTCAAGCCGCTCGTGGACCACCGCTTCCGGCTGCGCGCAGACTGGGGCGCCGTCGACTGCCGCGTGCTGGCCGTCGAGCCGGGCAAGACGCTGTCGTACACGTGGGCGGCTTATGGTTTGGAAACTGTCGTCACCTGGACCCTCACGCCTGCGGGCACAGGCACCCGCCTGCGCATGGACCAGTCAGGCTTCCGGCCGGATCAGCCGCAATACTACGAGGGAGCCAAGGGCGGGTGGCCGCGGTTCTTTGCGGCCCTCGAGCAGCTACTCGCGCGTACAAATTGAAGAAGTCGACGGCCTCCCGGCCTACGACGGCAGGAGGTAGGGCAGGGTAAGCGCTTCGGTAGCGAATCGCTCACCCGCGGTCGACACGGCCGCTGCGGCACCCGGCGCGGATTCGCTGATGGCGCGTGGCGCGACGGCCAGAAACTCGCATCGGCCGTCTGCAAGCACCACCGCCTCTACCACTTCGAAAGGGCGGCCGTCGCTGAGCGTGCCCGTGTCGGCGGGCCGGAGCTGACGCGCAGCGCGCACCACGAAGCGCTGCATCCGGCGCTTCACCCGGCCCCGGTAGTGTGCGCGCGCAATCACCTCCTGGCCGGTGTAGCAGCCCTTGTCGAAGGCGATCGCGCCCAGACAGTCGAGGTTGAGCATCTGGGCGACGAATTTCTCCGAAGTGGCGGCATGCACCTGCGGCTCACCGGCGGCGACGGCGAGGCGCTGCCAGATCTGCGCTTCCGCTGCCGGTCGGGTACCCGGCAGTGGCGGCTGCGACACCGGGCTCACCAGCAGCCAGCGCGCCGGCTCCTGCGCGAGGCGCACCGCGGTCGCTGCCGCGATGCGCGCCGTGGCGTTTGCCGAAGCGGGCAGCGCAGCAAGCAGCCGCTCGCCCGCCGCGGCTTCATCACCGCCGCCGAGGCTGCCCGCCACTGCCGGCTGCAGCAGGCCGCTGATCCGCCACTGCGGCGAGTCGTCGATGAGCTTCACTTTCGCACGCAGGACGAATTTCGAGAGCCGCGCGATGACTGGCGCGATGAGCTCACGCGGCAGCAGCAGGAGCAGATCGTCAGGGGCAAGTTGCAGCACGTGCAGCAACGCGATCACGCGCCCCTGCGGGTTGTGATACCCGGCAAGCAGCGCACGCTCCGCGGAGAGAAGCGTCAGGTCATTCGACAGCTGTCCCTGCAGGAACGACAGCACGTCCTGACCACGCGCGCGCAGCACGCCGAGTGCATCGAGTAACACCGTGCTGCATGCGCTGCGCATGGAGTTGACCGTTGATTGTACCCGTGATGTGCGTGGCTGCCTGCAGCGGATTCTGGCAGACTTGCCGGGTATGTCGATGCCCTCGGGCAAGAGCTCAGCGCCACCTGCAGCCGTGGCAAGCGCGGCTGCGGCGCTTCCGGAACCAGGTGCTTCACCGCCGCCTGCGCCGGCGGTGACACGCGCGCGCCCGCGCGAGCTCGGCGGCCGTGCGGGGCCGGAACCGACCCGCTTCGGCGACTGGGAAAAGAACGGCCGCTGCATCGACTTCTAGCCGAGCTTCTATGCCGACACGACCGCTCTCGCCGCACCTGTCGGTGTACAGAATGTCCCGGTACACACTGGCGACCTCCATTGCCAACCGCTTCACCGGTCTCGCCCTATCGCTGGGACTGCTGCTGCTGGTGTACTGGCTGATGGCCGTGGCGGGCGGCAGGGTGAGTTACGCGCGCGCCATGCGCGTACTCGCATCGCCGCCCGCGAAGCTGATCTACGCCGCGCTCATCGTCTCGTTTTGTTACCACCTCGTGGCCGGCCTGCGTCACCTGGTGTGGGACACCGGGCACGGCCTCGAGCGTGCGCAGTCACAGCGAAGCGCCTGGCTGGTTGTCGCAGTGAGCCTCATGCTGATGCTGTTGATGGCTTACCGCGTTTGGTTCGCCGGGGTGCACACTCCATGAGCCTGCGCAGCCCGCTCGGCAGGGTGCTCGGTCAGGGCGCGGCGCGCGCTGGTGTGCGCCACTGGTGGCAGCAGCGGCTCACCTCACTCGCTCTCGTGCCGCTTACGGTGTGGTTCGTGGTATCGCTCCTCACCTTGCCATCGCTCGGTCACGCGACGCTCATCGCCTGGATGAGCCAGAGCTCGACCGCGCTACTGCTCATCCTGCTGGTGCTGGTGGCAGGCTGGCACTCGCAACTTGGCGTGCGCGTGGTGGTGGAGGACTACGTGCACGGTAGTGGTGCGCGGACGCTGACGCTGGTGGTGATCGGGTTCGCGCATGTGTTGCTTGCGGCCGCGGCGATATTGGCGGTGCTCAAGGTGGCTTTCGGGGCCGCGCCGCCATGAGCGCGAGCGACGCTTTCATCGACCACAGCTACGATGTGATCGTGGTCGGCGCGGGAGGGGCGGGATTGCGCGCCACGCTGGGACTCGCCGCGAGCGGCCTGTCGACGGCCTGCATCAGCAAGCTCTTCCCGACGCGCAGCCACACCGTAGCCGCGCAGGGCGGAATCTCGGCGGCGCTCGGCAACATGGGCGAAGACGACTGGCGCTGGCACATGTACGACACCGTCAAGGGCTCGGACTGGCTCGGTGACCAGGACGCCATCGAGCTGATGTGCAAGGAAGCGCCGGCCGCAGTCATCGAGCTCGAGCATTACGGCGTGCCCTTCTCGCGCACGGAGGCGGGGCTCATCTACCAGCGCCCCTTCGGTGGCATGACCACGCACTTCGGCAAGGGCGTCGCGCAGCGCACCTGCGCAGCAGCCGACCGTACCGGGCACGCGATGCTGCACACCCTCTACCAGCAGTCGCTGCGCCACGCGGCGACCTTTTTCGTCGAGTACTTTGCCATCGACCTGATCATGGAGGAGGGCATCTGCCGCGGCGTCGTGGCGCTCGATCTCACCGAAGGCGCACTGCACCGCTTCCGTGCGCACATGACGATCCTCGCTACCGGCGGCTACGGGCGTACCTATTTCTCCTGCACCTCGGCGCACTCGTGCACCGGCGACGGCAACGCCATGGTGCTGCGCGCGGGGCTGCCGCTGCAGGACATGGAGTTCGTGCAGTTCCACCCCACCGGCATCTACGGTGCCGGCAACCTCATCACCGAAGGCGCGCGCGGCGAGGGCGGCTACCTGACCAACTCGCGCGGCGAGCGGTTCATGGAGCGCTATGCGCCCAACGCCAAGGACCTGGCTTCACGCGATGTCGTGAGCCGGGCCATGACGGTCGAGATCCGCGAGGGCCGCGGAGTCGGCGGCGAGCATGATCACATCGATCTGCATCTCGAGCACCTGGGCGCCGGGGTCATCCACGAGCGCCTGCCGGGCATCGCCGAGACGGCGCGTATCTTCGCCGGCGTCGATGTGACACGCGAGCCCATTCCGGTGCTGCCGACCGTTCACTACAACATGGGCGGCATCCCCTGTAACTACCACGGCGAGGTGGTGCGACCGAAGGACGGCGATCCCGACAGCGTGGTCCCGGGGCTCATGGCGGTCGGGGAGGCCGCGTGCGTGTCGGTCCATGGTGCCAATCGGCTGGGCTCGAACTCGCTCCTCGACCTGGTGGTCTTCGGACGCGAAGCGGCGCGGCGCTGCGCCGAGCTGATCGAGCCCGGGAGCCTGCAGCGGCCGCTTGCGGCCGATGCCGGGGAGAACGCCCGCGCCCGGCTCGAGCGGCTGCGCAATGCCAAAGGCACCCGCAGCACCGCGGCGATCCGCCTGGAGATGCAGAAGACCATGCAGCTCGATGCTGCGGTATTTCGTACCGGAGACACCCTGGCAAAAGGGATCGAGCGCATCGGGGCGATCTTTGCCTCCTTCGACGATGTGCGGGTGAGCGACCGCTCCCTTGTATGGAACAGCGATCTGATCGAGACCCTCGAGCTCGAGAACCTGTTGCTACAGGCGACCGCGACGATCCATTCGGCGGCGAACCGCACCGAGAGCCGCGGGGCGCATGCCCGTGAGGACTTTCCGCAGCGCGACGACCTCAACTGGCTCAAGCACACCCTGGTGTGGGTGGAGGGACCGGCACGCGCCCGTTTCGATTACCGCCCCGTGCACCTCAATACCCTGACGCGCGACGTCGAGCCGATTCCGCCACGGCCGCGCACCTACTGAAGGATCCGCGATGGCCGAATTCCGCCTCCCCGCCAACTCGCGCCCGCTGAAAGGCATGACGCATCCGCCGCCGGAGGGAGCCCGCGAGGTGCGCACCTTGCGTATCTACCGCTTCAATCCGGACTCGGGCGAGAACCCGCGTATCGATACCTTCGCGCTGGATGTCCGCAGCTGCGGTCCGATGGTGCTCGATGCGCTCATCCAGATAAAGAGTGCCATCGACTCCTCGCTCACCTTCCGCCGCTCGTGCCGCGAAGGGATCTGCGGCTCCTGCGCCATGAACATCAACGGTGTGAATTGCCTCGCCTGCACCACTTCCATGCAGGATCTGGCGGCCGAGATACATATTTATCCCCTGCCGCACCTGCCGGTGGTGAAGGACCTGGTTGGCGACCTCACCAACTTCTACGCGCAGTACGCCGCGGTAAAGCCCTGGCTCCAGGCGCGC
>Ga0306920_100000591_pt1 | contig 42587 bp, 41 predicted proteins | sample flu12Cox44000170_FD_204666 | JGI IMG/M metagenome (GOLD analysis project Ga0306920, IMG submission 204666) | Lab enrichment of tropical soil microbial communities from Luquillo Experimental Forest, Puerto Rico - flux4day.12C.oxic.44.000.170 (v2)... | ecosystem: Environmental > Terrestrial >... | reverse complement strand
CGCTGCCCGCGGCCGGCGTCATCGCCTCGAGCGCCATGCCGCAGATCGGGCAGCTTCCGGGCTCCTTGCGCACGACCTGGGGGTGCATCGGGCAGGTCCAAAGAACCTCCCCTTTAGTCGACGGTGGTGGCTCAGGAGCGGCGGGCTCAACCTTCATGTCACAAACTGAATCGTGCTCGCCTTCGCGCGGCTCGGCATGGCGATGGTCCTGAGAGAGGCTGTCGACCGTGGTCATCGCACCGTCTCCCCGTCCTTCGGGTTGGTCGGCGGAGGGCCGCTTTTCTCGCTGCTCTCAGCGGCGTCGGATGGCGGGCTGGCGAGCGGCTCCGCGCGCTCGCGAAAGTCGGTCAAACTCCCGTTGTATCGCAGGGCGTCGATCAGCTCGGCGATCTTGGCGCTGCCGCCGCCGGCCTGGATCGCCTCGGTGACGCAGGTCTCCAGGTGGTTTTGCAGCAGAATTCGATTGACGCGTTCGAGCGAGGCTTGTGCAGCGGCGACCTGTTTCATCAGGTCCGGACAATAGGCTTCCGCCTCGACCAACCGGATCACGCCGTCCAAATGCCCGCGCACCGTCTTGAGGCGCAGCAGAGCGTCGCGTTTGTGTGCCGCATTCATCGGATGCTCCGACCCACCCCAGTGGGGTGGGGCATCATTTTGGTGCGCGTCGTGCGGGATCAAGAGGCCGTCTTCAATCCGTCCGAGCGGCGACCCTCAGCTGGGTCGGTCGATTCTGAACCATAGGCAGGGCTGGGTGCGGATTGACCTATCAAGGAACGTCCTTGCGGCAGGGAGTATCCATTGCACCAAAGAAAATGAGCGCCGGGTCATTGTTCTTGACGTCGCTGAGCGGTTGGCTTACCGGCCAGCAGACATCTCGTCGTCGGGTATCCGGGCTAGGTAACTGAGCCCCTCGGGCTTGCGGTCTTCTCGTTCACGGCCTACCTTTTTCACGTGCTTTCCGCGGTTCGGCAGATATTGCTCCTGTTGACCGCCGTGGCCTTCATGCTCGCCACGGTGCTTCCTGCTTCCGTCATCGCGATGCCGATGCCGAATGATGCGATGACCGGCGGCGCCGTAAAACCGTGCGCCGACTGCCCAAATAAGCCCCCGCTGAAAGATCATGGCGCCAAAATGGGGTGTGGTGCGCTCGCTTGCGCCGGCGTCGTCGTTGCGTTGCCGGCGCGGCAGCCGCCGTTTTTGCTCAGCTTCGCGGCGATTGGCTACTCGCAAGGCCCGCTCCTGCGTCGGCCTGGCGCTCCACCCGCGCCCGATCCGTTCCCGCCCAGACCTACCGTCCTCCTCTAAGCCGCGGGCCTGCGGCAAGGGTCAACTACGCCTGCGCGTGAGGCGGCGCTGCGCCTCCTCTTCCACTTTGTGGGTCGGCGCCGGCAGTTTGGAGGACGGGATTGACACCCAAACACTCATCCATCTCGCCGGCATTCAATCGCCGGCAGCTTCTCGCATCAGGCGGAGCCATCGCGCTCACGGCGGCAGTACCGTTCGAGATCCGGCACGCCTATGCCGCGGATCAAGCCGTTCCAGCTCAACATATTCCGGTTGCTCCTGCTCGCTTGCCGCTGGTGGGAGCAGGCCATCCGCAAACCGCGGTCCTGGCTTATTCCGGCTCGGTACCTGGACCGGCACTGCGGGTCCGCCAGGGTAAACCCTTTCAGGCGGTTGTCGAAAACCGGCTCGACGAAGACACCACGGTGCATTGGCATGGCATCCGCCTGCCGAATGCAATGGACGGCGTACCGGGGCTGACCCAGCCGCCGATCAAGTCGAAAGAGAGCTTCACTTATGAGTTCACCCCGCCCGATGCGGGGACCTTCTGGTACCACTCCCACGACAATAGTCTCGAACAAATGGGGCGCGGCCTCGCCGGTGCCTTGATTGTCGAGGAAAGCGAGCCGCCGCGGGTCGACCGCGAACTGGCCTGGGTCATACAAGACTGGCGTTTGACGCGAGGTGCCCAGATCGCGCCCGGCTTCGGCAACCGTATGGAAGCGGCCATGGCCGGGCGCATCGGCAACACCGTTACGATCAACGGGCGGGTACCGGGCTCCATATCGGTGCGCGCCGGCGAGCGCATTCGCATACGCATCATCAACGCGACATTGGCCCGGATCATGGCGCTCAACTTCACCGGCCATCGTCCGGTCGTCATCGCGCTCGATGGCCAGCCTTGCGATCCGCACGAGCCCGCGCGCGGGCGGCTGCTCCTTGGCCCGGCCATGCGCGCCGATATCGTGCTGGACATGGGTGGCGAGCCGGGCAGCCGTCATGCCGTCACCGACGACTTCTATGGCGATGAGCTCGCTTACACGCTCGTCCAGCTGGTCTACGAGGCCGAGACGCCTCTTCGCAACCATCCGCTGGACGCGCCGATGCGCCTCCCTCCGAACCCGCTCGCCCCACCGGATCTTGCTACGGCCGAGCGCCACGAGATAGCGCTCCAGGGCGGGATGATGGGCGGCATGGGCATGATGGGGATGGGAGGCGCGGCCTGGGCAATCAACGGGATGTCGATGACCGGAGACGGGCAACCAGGCATGCCTCCGCTCTTGGAGTTCCAGCGCGGCCGAACCTACGTGCTTGCACTGAAGAATGAAACTGCCTGGTGGCATCCGATGCATCTGCACGGCCACAGCTTTCGCGTTTTGAGCCGCAATGGCGCAGCGATCGACGATGCCATCTGGGGCGATACGGTCCTTGTCGAGCCGCGCCAGACAGTGGAGGTCGCCTTCGTTGCCGATAATCCCGGCGATTGGATGCTGCACTGTCACGTCATTGACCACCAGGTAGCGGGGATGATGACCGTGCTGCGGGTCGCCTGATCCTTCAACTTCGGAAAGGAAACACCGATGATCGAGATCTCCCGGCGAATTGCTCTTTTGATGATCGCATCCGCGCCGCTCCCGGCGCTTGCCGCACCGATGCCGGTCACTCTTTACAAGAACCCGCAATGCGCTTGCTGCGAGGGTTACGCCGACTACCTGAGGCAAAACGGCTTCACCGTCGATGTGAAACCGACGAACGACCTCGCAACATTGAGCCACCGGGCCGGCGTGCCAGAGGAGCTGGATGGCTGCCATATCAGTATGATCGACGGCTATGTCGTCGAGGGCCATGTCCCGATCGCTGCGATCCGCAAGCTGCTCGCCGAACGACGGGCGATTACGGCGATCACACTGCCGGGCATGCCGGAGGGGTCTCCCGGCATGGTGGGCAGCAAGCAAGCGCCATTCGTCATCTATGCCGTCGCAAAGGACGGCACGACCAGCGTCTACATGACCATCTGACCGAGGCAAACTTCTCTAAAGGAGATCGACCATGACACGGCTGAGGCACCTGATCGCTGCCGGCTTGCTCCTTGGGGCCGCTGGACTGGCCCTTCCGGCGCTGAGCCAGAGCGGTGGTAACGGAATGGCCGGCCCGCACGGCATGATGCGTGATATGCCAAACAGCGGCATGACAGGAGGAATGGAGCGAGGAATGGCCGAAAACTGCATGCAGATGATGGGAAGCATGCGGAACGGTGATTACGGCCGGCCGAACGAGCAATGGCGGCCGAGCTCGCCGCCTGCGGGTCAACAGTGAGGCGCCTGGATTGACGCAGCGGCCAAAGCGCCGGTTGAGGTTAAGAGCACCAATGAGGACGAGTGTCATCGCCGGCATTTTTTCGGGCATGGCTGTGGTGGCATCGCCGCTCAGCGGGGCCCGTGCCGCCGCGACCGCCTGTGTCGGCGACGAGCATGCGGCCAGCCGGTTGGTGACCGCGGTCGAGGCGACTGGCTCCGGCCATACAATAGATGCCGGCATCGAGATTCGCATGGCGCCGGGGTGGCATACTTATTGGCGGACACCGGGTGATGCCGGAATCGCGCCGACAATCGATTGGACTGGCTCGATGAACCTTGCACGCGCCGAGGCCGCCTGGCCGGCACCGGCGCGCCTCTCCACGCATGGCCTCGAAAGCTACGTCTATCCTGATCACGCTCTCCTACCCATTGCTATCGAGCTCGCCGAGCCCGGCACGCCTTTGAGCCTGCACGCCTCTGTCGATTACGCCGCCTGCGCGGAGGTGTGCATTCCCTATCATGCGGATCTCTCACTCGCGCTCCCCGCTGGGCTGGCGTCGCCGAGCGCCGAGGCACCGCTGATCGCGGCCACCCGCGCGAGGGTGCCCGCTGGTTTGGAGCAGGCGCGAATGGCGCTCGTCAGCGCAACGGTCACACCGGCCGGCGAGCGAGACGCGATCGTCAAGGTCCGCTTGCATTCGACCGGCGCGCCGTTCCGGCAGCCCGATCTGTTTATCGAAGGCCCGGACCACGGGACAATTGACCGTCCCGAAGTGACCTTGGGCGAGACCGGACACGCCGCGGAGCTGCATGTGCGTGTCACCGGCATTTCAGCCGCCGCCTTGGCGGGAGCATCGCTCACATTCACCCTCATCGACGGCGCCGACCGAGCGGCGGAATTCACAACGACACCAGCCATAGAGGCGTCCTCCACCGCTGGATCAAGCAGTCTCACAATCTTGGGCATAGCGCTGCTGGGAGGGCTCATTCTCAACCTGATGCCGTGCGTGCTGCCGGTTCTGTCGCTCAAACTGCTCGCGGTTGCGCGTCTGTCGGGGTTCGATCGGCGATCGCTGCGGCTCAGCCTTGTGGTCACTGCGGGCGGCGTCCTCGCGGCGTTCGCGGTGCTGGCGGCAACCTTGATCGTGCTCAAAACAGCAGGCGCTTCGATCGGATGGGGCATTCAATTTCAGCAGCCCTGGTTCATCGCAGGCATGGCCGTCGTCACCACACTCTTCGCCGCGAATTTGTGGGGTTGGCTCACCGTCAGCTTGCCCGGCGCGGCCTACGCCGCCGCGACGCATGAGGCCCGTCGGCCGCTCGTCAATGCTTTCCTAACCGGCGTATTCGCGACCTTGCTGGCAACGCCCTGTTCGGCGCCCTTTGTCGGTACGGCCGTGGGCTTTGCGCTGTCACGCGGCCCAGTCGAAATCGTTTGGATCTTTGCGGCACTCGGCTTGGGACTTGCTCTTCCCTACCTGCTGGTCGCAGCCGTGCCGCGTCTCGCCGGTTTCGTCCCAAAGCCCGGCCGATGGATGCTCTGGCTGCGACGGCTGCTCGGGCTGTTGCTTGCAGGTACGGCAGCGTGGCTCGTCGCGGTCCTTGCCGAGGAGGTCGGGACCAACTTGGCGGCGCTGACGGGTCTGCTTGCCGTTGCCGGCGCGGTAACACTTGCTTGCCGCGCTCAGCTGTCGCTCGGGATGCCGCTTCGCCGTCTCTCCGGTGGGATTGCCGCCGTGCTCGCCATCGCGGCGATCGTCACTCCGCAGCTTGCTGCGCACCCGGTAGCGTCAGTCACGTCTCCAGCCGAGGTTTGGCAGCCCTTTGACACGACCGGCATCAAACGGCAAGTCAGCGAGGGCAAAGTCGTCTTTGTCGACATCACCGCGGCGTGGTGTCTGACCTGCAAGGTGAACGAAGCGGTTGTGCTCGATCGCGAACCGGTTTCCACTCGACTGCATTCACCCGGGCTCGTTGCGATGCGCGCCGACTGGACACGTCCGGATCCGGCGATCATCGCTTATATTCAATCCTTCGGCCGGTACGGCGTGCCGGTGAATGTGGTTTACGGGCCGGGTCGCCCGGACGGGGAATTATTGCCCGAACTGCTTTCGACCGAATCTGTCATGAAGGCGCTCGATCGTGCGGCCGGACCGGGTGTTGCCGCACGCTAGTCCAGGCAACCGGACGGCTTGTCCGCCCCACAAAAGGCCAACTCTTGCGGTAGGGATGTGGCCTTTGGTTAGACCTCCTTTATTTGATTTCGATGAGCGGAGTGATGGGGCTCTCTCGTAATTCCCGTAATTCCCGGTTCGGCGCATTTAATTCCCGGTTCGGCGCCGCGAATTCCCGGTTCGACTCGCAACGGGAATTTGCGGTCAACCATTTGGTTTGCCTCAACGTTTTTGCGGCCAAGTGGCCGCGGATCTGGGGAAAATCGAAAAATTCCCGGCTCAACGGGAAAAATCGGGAATTCGCCCTCGCCGGCCATGAGCCTGCCGTCTTTCCCGCTGCGCTCGGAGCGAGTAGGCTGTGGCGTCGGCTTCGCGTTCGAGGTCGCCGCAACAGCTGAGCAACCCCTAAGGGGAGTGAACATGCCGAATCAAACCTATGAATTCACGACCGAAGACGTCGAGTACCTCCGCCATGGCGACACCCGGCTCATCGCCCGCCTTTACAAGCCCAAGGGCGAGGGTCCGTTCCCGTCGGTCATAGACCTGCATGGCGGGGCCTGGAATAGCGGAGATCTGACCGGCACCCAAGGGCTCGACGAAACCTTGGCGAAAAACGGATTTGTCGTCGCCTCATTGAACTTCCGCCACGCCGCGGATGGCTATCCGAACACGCTGATCGACATCAATTACGCGATCCGCTGGCTAAAGGCCCGTGCCGGCGAACTGAAGATCCGGCCCGACCAGATCGGCATCGCAGGTCAGTCGAGCGGCGGACATCTCGCGATGCTCGCGGCGATGCGGCCGAGCGACCCGCGATATGCCTCGGTGCCGCTGCCGGCCGGCTCGCCATCGGTCGATGCAACTGTGCGGGCCGTCGCGATGTCGTGGCCCGTCATCAATCCTTTGTCGCGCTACCGTCATGCGCAGAAGCTGGGTAAAGGCCCAAACCCGCCGGCCTTCACGATCGGCATGAAGGAAAAGCACGACACCTATTGGAAGACCGAAGCCGCCATGGCCGAAGGCAACCCGATGCTGCTCCTAGAACGCGGCGAGAAGGTGCCGATGCCGCCGGCGCTGTGGGTGCAAGGCCGGCCCGACATGGTGCACGATTATCACGACGACGATTCCGACTTCCCGGGCAACGAGCCGGAGAGATTTGTCTCGAATTACCGCAAGGCGGGCGGCGACATCGAGATCGTCTATGTCGACAACGAGAAGCGTTCAACCAGCGCCTCATTCGACCCGGTCGCCGCCTTCTTCCACAAGCACCTGGGGTAAGCAGGCCTACGCCGACCCGTCCCTCTCCCCGCTTGCGGGGAAAGGGACATCCCCAGGGAGCCAGTCGCCGAGGATCTGAAGGTGAGCCGCGCTCGGCCGGATCAACCTCGATCCGAGGAAGACATCACTGAGATCTTAGACCCCGCCCGAGCAATGGCGGCGAACAGCCGGCGCGGGGTGATCGGCAGCTCGCCGATCTCCACCCCGAGCCCTTTGAGGGCATCGTTGACCGCGTTGGCAATGGTCGCAGGCGGCCCGATAGCGCCGCTCTCGCCGATGCCTTTCTGGCCAAATTCGGTATAGGGCGAGGGGGTCTCCATGTGCTCGATGCGGACTGACGGCACCTCAGTCGCACCGGGCAGCAGATAATCCGCAAAGGTCGAGGCGAGCGGTTGGCCTTCGTTGTCGAACGGCATCTCCTCGTAGAGCGCGGTACCAATTCCTTGTGCGAGGCCGCCGTGCACCTGACCATCGACGATCATCGGGTTGATTAGCCTGCCGCCATCCTCGACAACGACATAGTCGAGGATCTCGACGGCGCCGGTTTCGACGTCGACCGCGACGCGCGCGGCGTGGCAGGCGTAGCTGAATGTGCCGGTGTCGCGTAGTGGCTTGTATCCGATTGTCACCTCGAGGCCGGCGGGGTCGACGTCGTCAGGCAGGTGTTGCGGCGCGCGGTACCAAACCCGTGCCACCTCGGCGAGACCGACGCTGCCGCCGGGGCCGACCACTCTTCCTCCCACTACCGACACCGAGCCCGGATCGGTCTGCAACAACCGCGCCCCGATCTGCTTCGCCCGCTCGGCCAACATCCGGCAGGCAGCTGAGACGGCGCCACCCGCCATCACCGCACAGCGCGATCCCCAGGTGCCGGTCGAATATGGCGTTAGGGCCGTATCGCCATGGATCAGCGAAACCCGAGCGGGCTCAATGCCGAGGATTTCGTGCGCGATCTGGGCGAGGGTAGTCTCGAGACCCTGGCCATGCGAGTGAACGCCTACACGCAATTCGAGACCGCCATCGGGGGTCAGGCGGGCCGAAGCCTGCTCGTGACCCGGCACCATCGGGATGCCCCAGCCTTGATAGACCGAAGTGCCATGCGCGCCCTGCTCGCAAAATATTGCAAACCCGACGCCGATGCGGCGTTCGTCGCCGCCAAGAGCCTGACGCGTGCGTATGGCGTCGAGCCCGATCGCAGCGACGGCACGGCGTAGGCATTCCGGATAGTCACCGCTGTCGAAGTGCTTGCCGGTAATGTTGTCGAACGGCATTGCCGCGGGTGGCACCAGGTTCTTGAGGCGTACCTCGTAAGGCTCGCGGCCCGTGGCGCGGGCGATTGCGTCGATCACCAGCTCGATCGCAAAGCACACCCCCGCTCGTGCGACGCCGCGGTAAGGCAGGATTGGCGGCTTGTTGGTGGCGACGGCCCAGCTGCGGCAGCGGTATTTCCGGAAACGGTAAGGCCCGGGTAGGATGCTCGCGACCTGTGCCGGCTCGAGGCATGCCGAAAACGGGTAGGAGGAATAGGCCCCGGCATCGACCGTCGCCTCGCAATCGACTGCGAGGAGGCGCCCCTCGGTATCCGCATAGGCCGTAATCTGATAATGATGCTCGCGGCAATTGGCATTGGCGGTCAAATGCTCGTGACGGTCCTCGATCCAGCGGATCGGCCGGCCGAGCCGCAGCGCCAGCCAGCAGGCACAAACCTCTTCCGGCAACAGAATTCCCTTGTATCCGAATCCGCCGCCGACATCCGGAGCGACGACGCGGATCTGTGCATGATCGAGGCCGAGGCACTCAGCGAGGCCTGAGCGCACGATGTGCGGCAGCTGCGTCGCCGAATAGAGGACGAGTTGTCCAAGCCGCGTGTGCCACTGCGCGACGACTCCTCGCCCTTCGATCGGCGCCATGCATTGGCGCGCGGTGCGCAGGGTCCGGCTGACCTTGACCGGCGCCGTGCGCGCGACCTCGCAAAGATCGTCATCGACGAGCGTTTCAAGTACGATGTTGTCGCCCCAGGCCTCGTGCACCAGTGGCGCATCCGGCCGGCGCGCGGCGAGCATGTCGCAAACCACCGGCAACTCGTCGAAATCGACACCGATCTCGGCGGCGAGGTCTTCGGCCTCCGCGCGGGTCTCGGCGACGCACGTCGCGATCATCTCGCCGACATGACGCACCTTTCCCGCGGCGAGAACCGGCTGTTCTGACGCCTTGAAGCCCGCGAGGCCGGCAACCGCGCGGATCGGTTTGACCCCTGCTAGGTCGCCGTGTGTGAACACGCGATTCTCGCTACCCGGCGGTTTCTTGATTCCGTGGAGGCGCGCATGTGCGAGTGGGCTGCGCAAGAACGCGATCTCCAGCATGCCGGGCAGGCTGATGTCGGCGACGAATTCGCCACAGCCGCGCAGAAAGCGATCATCTTCCTTGCGCAGCAGAGATTCGCCCAGGCCCTCGCGGGCAATAGACGGGTGCTCCAGCGGCACGACTATATCAACGCTTGAAGAGCGCTTCCGCGCCGCGGCGTTGTCCTAGCTTTGCCGCAATCTCAGCCCGCACCCTGGTGATTTCGTTTTCGAGCTCGGCGATGTAGGCCTCGAGCTCGGCAATACCCATCAGGCTCAGATCCCTGGGCTGGGACGGTTTGCGTCGGGGTTCGAGTTCAGATTCGTCCATGCCTTCCCGTTCTCCTTCCGTCTTCCCTGTGCAAGGGGTGCGGATTATATGTTAATCAACCTGCAACGAGTTCTTCCGGGCACCGCTTTCATCCCGTGTCCGATGTGACTGTGAACCGAGATTTCGCCATGGCTGCTCCGTTGATGCCCAAAGCGACCGCCGTGTGGCTGGTCGAAAACACATCTCTCACCTTCGAACAGATAGCCGATTTCTGCGAGCTGCATCCGCTCGAGATTCAAGCCATCGCCGATGGTGAAGTAGCCAACCAGATGCAAGGGCTCGACCCCGTGGCGAACGGCCAAACGACCGTGGCGGAGATCGAGCGGTGCCAAGCCGATCCCGAGGCGCGTCTCAAGCTCTCCCCACGGGCGCTGCCGCCCCAATTCGTCAAGCACAAAGGACCGCGTTACACGCCGATCGCCAAGCGGCAGGACAAGCCCGACGCGATCGCCTTTTTGTTGAAGAGCCATCCTGAGCTGTCCGATGGCCAGATCTCGAAGCTGATCGGAACAACAAAGCCGACGATCGCTGCCGTGCGCGACCGCACCCACTGGAACAGCCCCAATATCAAGCCACGGCACCCGGTCGGCCTCGGCCTCTGCACTATCGAGGAACTCGAGGCGGCAATCAGCCATGCCCGGACGCGAAGGCCCGCTGAGGGTAACGATCTCAGCGACGAGGAGGGGGAGCGCCTGGAGGGCTAGACCATCCGCCGCCGGGCGTAGCCGGCACTAACCAGGACGCTGTCGATGTCATCGAGTACCGCAGGGTCATCGATCGTCGCAGGTATTGGATAATCCTCGCCGTCGGCGATCTTGCGCATCGTGGCGCGCAAAGTCTTACCCGACCGGGTTTTCGGCAGGCCGGGGACGACGAGGGCGGTCTTGAAGCTTGCAACCGGTCCGATGCGATTACGAACCAGCTCAATGGCTTCGTGCTCGACTTCGTCGGCGGATCGCTTGACGCCAGCTTTGAGGACCAGGAAGCCCAACGGGACCTGCCCTTTCAGCGCATCGGCGACGCCGATCACCGCGCACTCCGCGACGTCGGGATGCGCCGCCAGCACCTCCTCGATCTCGCCGGTCGAGAGCCGATGCGCGGCAACATTGATGATGTCGTCGGTGCGCGTCATCACGTGGATATATCCATCCGTATCGATGAACCCCGCATCCGCCGTCTGATAGAAACCCGGGAACGCCTTCATGTAAGAATCAACGAAGCGATCGTCAGCCTGCCACAGCGTTGGCAGCGCACCGGGCGGAAGTGGCAGTTTGATTGCCAGCGCACCTATCTCGCCCGCAGCGAACTCGTGCACCGTGCCTTCCGCCTCGGCATCGAGCACGCGCACGTCCCAGCCGGGGACGGCGCGGGTGCACGAACCATGCTTGACCGGCAGCCGCTCGATGCCGAGACAGTTGGCGCCGATGGGCCAACCGGTTTCCGTCTGCCACCAGTGATCGATAACAGGGACGCGCAAATACTCCTCGGCCCACGCGACTGTCGGCGGATCGGCACGCTCGCCGGCGAGAAAGAGGGCGCGGAAGTGGCTGAGATTGCGCCCACTGATCAAGCGCCCCTCGGGGTCTTCGCGCCTGACCGCGCGAAAGGCCGTCGGTGCGGTGAAAAAGACGCGAACCCCGTGCTCTTCGATGACCCGCCAGAACGCACCCGCATTCGGCGTGCCGACCGGCTTTCCCTCATACATCACGGTGGTGCACCCCAACAGCAACGGCGCGTAGACGGTGTAGGAATGGCCAACCGCCCAGCCGACATCCGACGCCGTCCAGAACACTTCGTCGGGGCTGACGCCATAAATCGAGCGCAGCGACCAGTGCAGTGCTACTGCATGGCCGCCATTGTCACGGACCACACCTTTGGGAACGCCCGTCGTGCCCGATGTATAGAGGATGTAGAGCGGGTCGGTTGCGAGCACCGGCACGCAGTCGGCGGGCCGGGCGGCGGCTGTCAGCTCCCGCCAGTCTCGATCGCGGCTGGAGATCAGCTCGGCACGGCACATCGGTCGCTGCAGGATCACGCAATGCTCGGGCTTTGCACGTGCTTCGGCGATCGCCGCATCGAGCAGCGGTTTGTAAGCAACCACCCGGTTGACCTCGATGCCGCAGGACGCTGACAAGATGACCCGCGGTCTGGCGTCGTTGATCCGTGTCGCAAGCTCATGCGCGGCAAACCCGCCAAAGACGACCGAGTGGATCGCGCCGATGCGGGCGCAGGCCAACATCGCGAACGCCGCCTCCGGCACCATCGGCATGTAGATCAGCACGCGGTCGCCCTTGACGACGCCAAGGCTAGTCAACACCCCGGCCAACCGGGCGATCTCGTCGCGCAGCTCGCGATAGGTGAAATGTTCGATGCGACCGGTGACCGGGCTGTCCCAGATCAGCGCAACACGTGCGCCTCTTCCGGCTGCGACATGGCGGTCGATGGCGTTCCAGCAGGTGTTCAGCCTCGCACCCGGAAACCATCGGAAGAAGGGGGGCCGCCTCCTGTCGAGCACGCAATCCCAGCGCTGTTCCCAATCGATCGCCTCGGCGGCTTCCGCCCAGAATTCCTCCGGCTGCTCGATCGACTGGCGATAGGTCTCGGCATAGCCTGTCGTCATCAGCCTCCTCCCTTTTGGCCCGCCCTCCCGCTACGCGGGTCCCCCCTCTCCCCGTTCGCGGGAGAGGGTTGGGTGCAGGGGCTGTTGGAGTTTAACATGATATCAGGGAGGATGCCTGCGATGACAAACCCTTACGAAGTGGGGCTCGACAAGAACGCGGCGAACTACGTGCCGCTAACCCCTATCGGTTTCCTGGTGCGGAGCGCATCGGTCTACCCGAACCGGCTCGCCGTCGCCCATGGCGAGCGGCGGTACAGCTGGCGCGAAACCCTCGAACGCTGCCGCCGGCTGGCTGCGGCGCTCGCAGCGCGCGGCGTCGGATGCGGCGACACCGTCGCGCTGATGGCGCCGAACATCCCGGAAGCTTTCGAGGCGCATTTCGGAGTGCCGATGGCGGGCGCGGTGCTGAACGCGCTCAATATCCGTCTTGATGCGAGCACCATCGCTTTCATCCTGCGCCATGGCGAGGCCAAGGTGCTGATCACCGACACTGAATGTGCACCCGTGATCAGGCAGGCGCTGGCACAGCTCGACCAAAAACCCGTCGTGATCGATATCGCCGACACAAACGGACCTGGCGGCGATCGGCTCGGCGAAACGGATTACGAAGGATTTCTCTCGACCGGCGACCCCGACTTCCAGGAGACCCCACCCAAGGATGAGTGGGACGCAATCGCGCTCAACTACACCTCGGGCACGACCGGCAATCCGAAGGGTGTTGTCTATCATCATCGCGGTGCCTATCTGAACGCGCTCGGCAATATCCTCGTCTGGGGAATGCGGCACCATCCGGTCTATTTGTGGACCTTGCCGATGTTCCACTGTAACGGCTGGTGCTTCCCATGGACGATCACGGCGATGGCTGGCACTCACGTCTGCCTGCGTCGGGTCGAGGCCGCGGCAGTCTACGACGCGATTGCGCGCGAAGGCGTCACCCATATGTGCGGCGCCCCGGTGGTGATGAACATGCTGCTGAACGCCAGCCCGGGGCTGAAGCGCTCGCTCGATCGCAGGATCGAGATGATGACTGCTGGAGCCGCGCCGCCCGCCGCGGTGATCGAGGGAATGGAGGCGCTTGGGTTCCACATTACCCATGTTTACGGCCTGACCGAGGTCTATGGTCCCGCCGTCGTTTGCGCCTGGCACAGCGAGTGGGACGAGCTGCCAGCCGCCGAGCGGGCGCGGCTCAAGGCGCGCCCGGGTGTTACCTACCCGGTGCTCGAAGAGCTGACCGTCGCCGATCCGGTGAGCCTCGTACCGGTGCCGGCCGATGGCGCGACGATGGGCGAGATCGTGATGCGCGGCAACATCGTCATGAAGGGCTACCTGAAAAACCCGCTCGCCACCGAGGAGGCCTTTGCCGGCGGCTGGTTCCACAGCGGCGATCTCGGAGTCATGCACCCCGACGGCTATATCGAGCTCAAGGACCGCTCTAAGGACATCATTATCTCCGGTGGCGAGAACATCTCGACGATCGAAGTCGAAGACGTCCTCTACCGCCACCCTGCCGTGCTTGAAGCAGCGGTCGTCGCCCGCCCCGACCCAGTGTGGGGCGAGACACCCTGCGCCTTCGTGACCATAAAGCCCGGATCAGCCACTACGGCAGAGGAGATCATCGCCTTCTGCCGCGAGCACCTCGCGCATTTCAAAGCCCCGCGAACCGTGCTGTTCGAGACGCTGCCGAAGACTTCGACCGGGAAAATCCAGAAATTTGTCTTGCGCGAGCGCGCAAAGCGATCGGTTTGAGGGTTATACAAAGAAAAAGGGGCAGCCGTGGCCGCCCTCGCGTATGGCCGCGTTACGGCGACGGGCAGATCTTCCAGACGACCCCGGTATCGGGGATCTGGACGAGCGAACCATTGCCGGTACCGACGACATGGGAGTCCGAGCCCTGATCGCGCACCGCGCCGTAATCCACAACATAGGCACATCCGTCCGGGCCAAACCGGATATTGGTCGGGCGGTTGAACCCGTTCACGTTCTGGAAGACAAATGCCTGCGGCATGCCCGGTGGGTTGCGGGCAAAGTTCTGGATCTGGAGCGAGAGCGGAGTGTCTGGGAGCTGGTTGAAGTTGACCAGCTTGATCTCATGGCCGATCTCAGGGGCGGGATCGGTGGCGTTCGGCGGTGAGAACCCGAAATCGCCCTCAAGACTGTACAGAACTGCACCCGGTCGAACCGGCCCACCGACAAAGGCATCCGGCACAAAGTCGATCCCGGTGAACGACGAATCCGCTCCGTCGATGGCGAGAGGCGCGGTGATCGTCTGCGGTGGAAACGCCAGCACATTGGCGATTGGAACATCTTTCGCCAGAACGTCCGAGATGCACGCCGGAAATGGGCTGTTTGGGGGGGACTGGCAGAGGTCGTCGGAGCGCCCGCCGATTGGGTTGAAATACCGCCTGGCTCGACGGCAGGAAGCCAAATCTATCGGGCCATCCGTGATAATCCGGGCTGCGATCCGGGTTCTGGCGCCCGAGCTGAAGCCGTTCTGGGGCGTTGTTGGTTGGTCTCGCACCGCGCTCGTCTTCGCCGTCCTCGCCGATGAGCAGACCTCCGGCCAACGGATGATCCTCGGGTGGGAAGCGGATCGCGTAGGGGTTTCGATACCCCCACGAGAAGGCCTGGATGTTGCTCGGATTGCTCAGCTGTGCTCGCAGGACAGCGCCGTCGCAGACCCCCTGTCGAACCTGCTTTGTGAACGAGTTGAAGAAAGCTGATATTTTGGCGCCCGGTTGCCAGTGATCGTTTCACTTGCATACAAGTTCCTCCCTATCCGTTGCGATTGGCAACGGATATGTTTTGTGGATTGGCCTTGACGTTCCCGCAGAGAGGAGGGCCGCGAGTGGGACCACCGCTGGGTCAGCCCGCGGACGGCCGCCCAACAAGACGCTGCATAAGCGTGTTCCTTCCCTAGAGGGTAATTTTACTTTGATAATTTTTTAAGCAGTTTGCTCTCAGTCGACAAACACGTCAAATAAAATTAACGTTACAGGCGAAAAAGCCACGTCTGAGTTGTGACGCTCTATCGTGCGGACCCCAAGTACCGATAGGCCCCAAGCGGGCACAAAAAAGCCGGGTGAGACATCGCCTCTCCCGGCTTTTCAAGCCTTCGATCGCTGAAGGCTGCGGTTAGTGCCTCTCGAGCTGGTAGATTTCATCTTTGATACGGAGTTTCTGACGCTTCAGATCGTAGATCGCGTCCCGGTTGGGAAGGGGACGCTTGTTCTCCTCATCGAGAGCGCGTTCGAGCGCAGCATGCTTCTCCTTCAGCGCCTCGATGCGATCCTGCAGCGACATACACGGTCCTCCTGCTAGAAGGTCACAACGATCGATGGTAACGCCGGTGATATCGGCCGACCATAGGGTAGTTGACCCTCGGACGGAGATATGACGGAACGATTAAATTCAAAGAGGCCGTCATGGCAGAAAAGTCCGGACGCCCGCGCTTGATTGTCGGGATCAGCGGCGCCTCCGGTGTCATCTACGGCGCGCGCTTGCTCGAGCTGCTGCGTCCTCTGCCGGTCGAGACGCATCTCGTCATCAGCCGGGCGGCCGAAGTGACGTTAGCGCTGGAGACCGATCTCAAGCCGGCGATAGTGCGCAGCCGGGCGGATGTCGTCCACGCCATCGGCGACCTGGCGGCACCGATCTCCTCCGGCTCGTTCAGGACGATCGGCATGGTGGTGGCCCCGTGCTCGATCCGCAGCATGGCCGAGATCGCCAGCGGGGTGACGACGACGTTGCTGAGCCGAGCGGCGGATGTCGTGCTAAAGGAGCGCCGGCGCCTCGTTCTGCTGGTCCGTGAAACGCCGCTTCATACCGGTCACTTGCGGACGATGACGGCGCTGTCGGAGATGGGCGCAGTAATCGCGCCGCCAGTGCCCGCCTTTTATGCCAAACCCCAGACGCTAACCGAGATGATCGATCAGACCCTGGGCCGGGTCCTCGATCTGTACGGTCTCGATACAGGGGCAGTGAGGCGCTGGGGCGAAGCCCCGGCCGAGAACGACCGGCCGCCGCTTCGCTCGAAACCTCGCGGCGGCAGCACGTGAGCAGCAGGGGTCAGTGCTCCCCCGGGAACCCTTCGAGCGCTTCACGGATCAATCGCGCCTCCCCCACCTGCACTCTTGTCGGGCCGAGATACAATGCGAAATTGGCAAAGGCGTCGGCTAGACGGGCGTCACGAGGGGCACTGCCGTCGCCAGGCCGCGCCAGGCAGACGAGACGGGATTGAACCACCTTTTCCGCCGCCAATTCGAGCGCCCTCACGCCTTCGCGTAAGCGCTGGATATCCGGGTCCGGATTGTTCTTGAGTTTCCGGCGCAGCGCGCGCAGCGGTCCTACGGTCTCGTCTCGGACATTGCAGATCGCCCGATCGGCCGCGGCGAGCGCATCTCTGTCGAGCCGCCCATACCCCGACAAGCCGAGCCACAGCGCAAAAAGGATCAGGTTGACGTCGAGCCCATCTCGATCCTGCAGCGCAATCAGCGCGTCGGCTACCCCTGGAGCAGCGTAGAATGCGAGCGAAAACTGCCATAGGGCATTGCCCTCCGGCTCATGGCGGGAGAGCATCGCTTCTCACCCGCGCCTCAGCCCGCGACAATCGCCGCCCGCTCGTCGATGGGCCGATACGTTTTGTCATGGCGCTGGCCCCGGTCTCCCACCGCCGCCACGATGCTACACCTCAAGACGGCAACCTTCCGATACGCGGCACCTCGGGAGTGCTATAATGATAAACAAACACTCCTGGCAGCGGCTATGGACCTCGACGTAGAAGCTCTAAGGGCGAAGCTCGCCGCTCTGAAACTTGAACATCGCGAACTCGACGATGTCATTGCACGGCTCGCCGAGCGCGCTCCTGCCGATCAGCTCGAATTGCAGCGGCTGAAGAAGCGAAAGCTGCTGCTCAAGGACCAGATTACCAAGATCGAGAGCGAGCTGTTACCGGACATCATCGCTTAGCGGGTGACTCTCGCCGGCACGCGGCTTGTGCGATCGGGTTCGGCTCCTATAATGCCGATTTCGAGGCCCGCATCGGGGAAAGGAGCCGAATGAGCGAAGCCAGTCGGATGGTGGGCATCATCATGGGCAGCCAATCCGACTGGGAGACGATGCAGCACGCGGCGGCCAGCCTCGACCGGTTGGGTATCGCTTACGAGACGCGCATCGTCTCGGCGCATCGCACGCCTGAACGGCTCTACGATTACGCTCGCACAGCGCGGTCGCGCGGCGTGCGGCTGATCATCGCCGGCGCCGGTGGGGCCGCTCATCTTCCAGGCATGGCGGCGGCACTGACCTCGCTCCCGGTGCTCGGCGTGCCGATCGAAAGCAGAGCCCTGAAAGGGATCGACAGCCTGCTTTCGATCGTCCAGATGCCCGCCGGGATCCCGGTTGCGACCTTCGCCATAGGCCAAGCCGGCGCGGTCAATGCAGCATTGTTCGCTGCGGCAATCCTCGGGCTTACGGACGCCTCTGCGGCACGCGCTCTCGACGACTGGCGGCGGGCTCAGACCGAAGGTGTGGCCGAGAGCCCAACGCGCCGGTGATGCTGGCCCCAGGCGCTACCATCGGGATACTCGGCGGCGGCCAACTCGGCCGGATGACGGCGCTCGCCGCCGCCCGTCTCGGCTATCGATGCCACGTGTTTACCAACGAGCCCGACAGTCCGGCCGAGCAGGTCTGTGCGGAGGCGACCGTCGCCGAGTTTAGCGATCGCGAAGCGCTCGAGCGCTTTGCGGCGGCAGTCGACATTGCGACTTGCGAATTCGAGAACATCCCCATCGACTCGGTCCGTCGGATCTCAGCGCTCAAGCCGGTCCTGCCGCGGCCTGAGATCCTCGAAATTGCGCAGGACCGCTTGCACGAGAAGGACTTCCTGCGTTCGATAGACGTCGCCACCGCCGCCTACCGGGAAGTTTCCGATCCGGCGGCTCTGGTCCGGGCGATGTCTGAGTTTGGCTACCCTGCCGTATTGAAAACCGTGCGTCTGGGGTATGACGGCAAGGGCCAGGTGATCTTGACCCCAGAGATCGGAGCCGAAGAGGCTTGGCAGCGGATGGGCAGTGAAATCGGCATCCTCGAGAGCTTTGTCGATTTTGCGCGCGAGATCTCTGTCATCGTTGCACGCGGCTGCAACGGCGCTTGGGCAACCTACCCGCCGGTCGAAAACCAGCATCTCAACCACATCCTCGACACGACAATCGCACCGGCTCGGATCCCAACGGAGACGGCGATGCGGGCCGAGGCGATAGCCCGTCACGTCGCCGAAAAGCTCGATCTCGTCGGAGTTATCGCGGTCGAGATGTTCGTGACGCAGGCGGGTGATATCCTGGTCAACGAGATCGCGCCGCGCCCGCACAACTCCGGACATTGGACGATCGACGCTTGCGTCACCAGCCAGTTCGAGCAACTCGTCCGCGCGCTTTGCGGTCTGCCGCTCGGCTCCGTCGAGCACCACTCCGACGCAGTCATGAAGAACCTGCTCGGCAGTGATGTCGAGAAATGGCGCGACGCGCTCGGCGACCCGCTGGCAAAGCTCCACCTCTACGGCAAGACCGAGATCCAACCCGGCCGCAAGATGGGTCACGTTACCCGACTCATCCCACACCGGTGATCGAGGCTCAATGCGACGGGCGCAGCAGCCGTAACGGGTTCGGCAGGCGATTGAAGGCCGTCTCCAATCGTCGGCGCGCCGCAGCGATGCGGGCTGCATCGCCCAGCCGGCGCTCGAGAAACGCACGCGTGTCGGCAAAACCCGGCGAGCGATCTTCCAGCCAGTAGAGCAATGTACCGGCGTAAATCGCAGCAAGGGTGGCGCGCTTTGTATAGAAGCTGAAATCGGTCGCGCTGTCGCCGGCGGCGTACCAGATGCCGTCGACCGTCTCGTACAGCAGGCGCACCCCCAGCGGCGCGTGTTGCGGCAGCGCCAAAATCGCGAGCGCGCGGCGCACCGCCTCCCGCCAGGGCTCGACGATTTCCAGGCGGATATTGACCGCGCGCGCAATCCGCTCGGCCGCGCGCAACTGGTCCGCCGGCAAGTTCTCGAGCCGATCGAGCATGCGGCGGTCGGCCCATCGGCTGAAGCAGGCTACAAACTCGGCCGGGCCGCCCGAGAAGAGGGCGAGGGCTTCCGGCGCTGGCATCCCGATCCGCCGCGCCGCCGCGCGCAAGCCGGCGCGCGACCAGCCGTCGAACGGAACGTCCGGCAACATCGCTGCGATCAGCGCATCGCGCTGGCTCTCGGCGAGCGGGCTCTTCACGCCGTTCGCCCTTCCGCCAGGAACTCGGCGAGGTCGATCGGGTGGCGCTGCAGCTCCTCGAGAAAGACCAGCAGCCGATGATCCGTCATGCGTTGCGGGTAGAGGATCCCGTCGAGGTGGTCGCATTCGTGCTGAACGACCCGAGCATGAAAACCTTCGACTTCGCGTTCGATGATCTCGCCATCGAGCCCAATTCCGCGATAGCGGACCCGCAAATGGCGCGGCACGACGCCGCGCAACCCGGGCACCGAGAGGCACCCTTCCCATCCGAGCGCGCGCTCGTGGCCGAGGGTCTCGACCACCGGATTGATCAGCACGGTCAGATCCTGAGGGACATCCCCCGGCAATTCGGTGAGGCGGTCGCCGTCGATGCGGAAAACGACGATCCGGTGAGGCTGATATACCTGCGGCGCGGCGATGCCGGTCCCTCCGGCATCCTCCATGGTTTCGATCATGTCCTCAACGAGGCGGCCCACCCACGGAGCCGTCGGATCTTCGACGACAGAAGCGGTATTGCGTAGAACCGGATGCCCCATTCGAGCGATTTTCAACAACGCCATTGCTGTAATATGTGCTGCGGAGCGCGTGCGGTAAAGCACCAGCCCCTGTTCTGCCCGCAGCCCGACTTCACACTGGGCCTTATCGGTGCTAAATATTGCCGCAGACCGGTGCTGCCGTAGCCCCGCCGGCGTGTGTGCAACTATTGGAGAAGAGCCCCCGTGCAAGTCCTCGTTCGCGACAATAATGTTGATCAGGCACTCAGAGCCTTAAAGAAGAAAATGCAACGCGAAGGGGTATTCCGAGAAATGAAGCTCCGCCGCAACTACGAGAAACCCTCGGAGCGGCGGGCACGGGAAAAGGCCGAAGCGGTCCGCCGCTATCGCAAGCTGCTGCGCAAACGATTGGAGCGCGAGGGTTACTGAACCTCGCCCCCCTGGTGAACAGGTTCGGAGTGAACGCAACCACTTCCGCGGCGAGCCATGAATTGCGCGGACCGGCATGGGTGGGTCTTAAGACGGTTCCCTCCGCGCGCGCCGGTTTTCCACAGTCCGAAATCGTCGTCGTAGTGCATGGCGGTCAGACGCCTCTGGCTTCCGCCGGCTACAATCAAAAATTTCATCGGGAATCGCTTGCCGGATGATCGGCGCGGCGGTCCGCGGCCCGAAGCGGCGTGCATAGGCATCAGCGGGTACGACGGGCATTGTTCGACGATGTACCAATTGAGATGCTGACCTTGAACCTCTTGCCGGGTTACGTAGTCGAAAATAAGGGAGTTGAAATTACCGAGCCAAAGCGAAGCGTTGGACCGATAGATCCCGCTTTGCACGGCGTTTCCTGAAACGCTTGGAGCTAGCGGATGACTTGTCTCGAGCGCTGCCTAATACGATTAGGCGCGGCCGGTGGGCCCTGGCCCGGAGGCTATTCGAGGGCTTTGACGATTTCCTCACACATTTTCTTGGCGTCGCCGAACAGCATCATCGTGTTGTCACGATAGAACAGCTCGTTTTCGACCCCGGCATAGCCCGAGGCCATCGAGCGCTTGACGAAGAGCACCGTCTTGGCGCGCTCGACATCGAGGATCGGCATGCCGTAGATCGGCGAGGTCGGGTCGGTTTTGGCCGCCGGGTTGGTGACGTCGTTGGCGCCGATCACAAAGGCGATATCGGTCGAGGCAAAATCGCGGTTGATCTCGTCGAGTTCGAAGACCTCGTCATAGGGGACGTTGGCTTCGGCCAGCAGCACATTCATGTGCCCCGGCATGCGCCCGGCGACCGGATGGATCGCGTAGCGGACATTGACACCGTCCTTCTTCAGAATGTCGGCCATCTCCCGCAGCGCGTGCTGCGCCTGGGCAACCGCCATGCCGTAGCCCGGCACGACGACGACCGAGCTGGCATTCTTCAGAATGAACGCAGCGTCCTCGGCGCTACCGGATTTCACCGAGTGGTCGAGGGCCCCCGCTCCCGCGGCGACAGTACTGCCCTCGGTGCCGAACCCGCCCAAGATCACATTGAAGATCGACCGGTTCATCCCCTTGCACATGATGTAGCTGAGGATCGCGCCCGACGAGCCGACAAGGGCGCCGGTGATGATCAGGAGGCTGTTCGACAGGGTGAACCCGATACCGGCGGCGGCCCATCCGGAGTAGGAGTTCAGCATCGAAATGACGACCGGCATGTCGGCCCCGCCGATCGGCACAATCAGCAGAAAACCGAGCGCCAACGACGCAATAAGGGTTAGCCAGAACGCACCAGCCGCCTCGGTCGAGACGAAGAGGGCGATCAGCAGGATCAGCAGAACGCCGAGCGCCGCGTTCACCAGATGCTGACCGGGAAAGACCAGGGGCCGCCCGGTGACGAGGCCTTGTAATTTGGCGAAAGCGACGACCGAGCCGGTGAACGTGATCGCGCCGATTGCCATGCCGAGCGACATCTCGACGAGGCTGCCGCCGTAGATCGAACCGCGCACCCCGATGCCGTATAATTCGGGATAAGTGAAAGCCGCTGCGGCGACGCACACCGCCGCGAGACCGACCAGGCTGTGAAATGCCGCGACCAGCTGCGGCAGCGCCGTCATCTGAATGCGGAGGGCAATGTAAGTGCCGATCGCTCCGCCGATCAGAATGCCGAGAATGATCAGCCAAAAGCTGACCACATGCGGCGTCAGCAGGGTGGTGACCACCGCGATCACCATCCCGGCGATGCCGTAGATGTTGCCCGGCCGCGCCGTCTCTGGCGAGGACAGGCCGCGTAATGCCAGAATGAAGCAGACCGAGGCGATCAGATAAAAGAAGGCGGACAGGTTCTCGCTCATCGCGGACCCCGCTATCGCTTTTTCTGGAACATCTGAAGCATGCGCTGGGTCACAATAAAGCCGCCGAAGATGTTCACGGCGGCAAGGGTAACCGCGACGAACCCCATGATTTTGGCAAAGCTGATGCCGAGCGGGCCTGCCGCAATCAGCGCCCCGACGATGATCACACTGGAGATGGCGTTGGTCACGCTCATCAACGGCGAATGCAACGCCGGGGTCACCCTCCACACTACGTAATACCCGACGAAGACGGCGAGCCCAAAAACTGTAAGCTCATAGACGAAAGGTATGCCGCCGACTGTTGCCGGCTGCGGCTGAACCGTCGCGAGCTGACGGGCCAACAGCTCGAGGTGTTGTGCGAGGGTCGCGGCGTTGCCGGCTAGCTCGCTGGCGCGCTCGGCCAGTGAGGCGGGATCTGCCATCCGTTATCTCCGTCAGCCGCTCGGGGCTGCGGCCTCTGCGGTGATGGGCGGCCTGAGCGCCGGGTTCACGACGGCGCCGTTTTCGGTCAACAAGGTCGCTCTGATGATCTCGTCCGAGGTATCGATCTTGAGCTGATGATCTTTGTCGACCAACAGAGTGAGAAAAGACAGCAGGTTGCGCGCGTAGAGCTGGCTCGCATCGACGGCGATTCGAGAGGGCATGTTGAGGGGTCCGATGATCTGGACCCCATTCGGGGTGGTGACGATTTCCTCTGGCCGGCTGCCTTCAACATTCCCGCCGGCCTCGACGGCGAGATCAACGATTACAGATCCCGGGGCCAGCCCGCCAAGCATCGCATCCGTCAGCAGAATAGGCGCCCTGTGCCCGGGGATCAGCGCGGTGCAGATAACGATGTCCGTCCGCTTCAGGGCCTCGGTGATCCTGTCGCGCTGACGGTGCTGATAATCTTCCCCCATCTCGCGAGCATAGCCTTCGGGGGTTTCCGCCGAATGGGCCGCCGCCTCGTCGACGGTGATAAACGTGGCGCCGAGGCTCTCGACCTGCTCCTTGGCCGCGGCGCGCACGTCGGTCGCGGAAACGATGGCGCCGAGGCGCCTGGCCGTGGCGATCGCCTGCAGTCCGGCTACTCCGGCTCCCATGACCAGAACCCGCGCCGCTTTGATCGTTCCAGCGGCGGTCATCATCATCGGAAAAGCGCGACCGAACTCGGCTGCGGCCTCGACGACCGCTTTGTAGCCGGCAAGATTAGCCTGGGAGGAGAGAACATCCATGGCCTGCGCACGCGTAATTCGTGGCACGAGCTCCATCGCAAAGGCGGCGATCCCGGCGCGGGCATAGGCATCGACATCATCCGGGTTTTGCGTAGGCTGCAAGAGCCCGATCAACACCGAACCGCGCTTCAGGTATGTCAATTCGTCAATGCCCGCCTCTGCGTCGATCAGCGGGCGCTGCACCTTTAGAAGAATATCCGCATCGCCCAATGCCGCGGCCGGATCCGCGACAATCGAAGCGCCTGCCGCCGCAAAGGCGGCGTCGGTGAAGGAAGCACTGCTGCCGGCGCCGCCTTCGGTGACAACCTCCAGCCCCATCCCGACCATGCGTTTGACAGTGTCGGGCGAGGCCGCCACACGGCGCTCATGCGCCCGCCTCTCCTTGATGACGGCAACCTTCATCGAGCCGCGATTCCTGAATGGGCAGGGCCGAGAAACGCGCCCCACAATGCCGTGTGGCCCGAGATTTGTGAAGAGCCAACCCTGTGTCCGCGACATCGGGAAACTGTGGCCCGTTAACCCTCCGTCGTCTCGATTCCGCCTCAATCCTATCCTGTGATAAGATGCAAAGAGTCGACCCGCTCGCAATTTTGCGCTATCTGACTTGCGCCGGATCGATCCGGGAACAACCGCACAATCATTCACCTAATATATACGGCCGCGCGGGCGGAATATGTCTTCGGGAGGTCCGTTGTCACTTAGTCAGAAATTGGCTCGTTCTCCGGTACATCTGGTTTCGGACAGAGATCCGGTGAACCGCCGTTTTGGCGATCAGCTGATCGCAGTCCTGCCAAGACTGCGGCGGTTTGCCCGTGGGCTCACCGGTTCCGCTGTCGACGCAGACGATCTCATTCAGGCGGCGTGCGAACGTGCCCTTGCACGCCAGCATCAGTTTCAGGAGGGCACGCGGTTTGACAGCTGGATGTTTCGCATCGTGCAGACGATTTGGATCGACCAGATCCGCGCGAGAGACGTCCGGAAGGAGGATGGCGAAATCGCGGAGCGGCTGGGTTCGGATGAGCCGGTGCGGCGCGTCGAGGCGCGTCTCGCGCTCGATGAGGTGCGGCGCGCGGTCGACCGCTTGCCACCTGATCAGCGTGCCGCGCTGCTGCTCGTGAGTATTGAGGGGCTCAGCTACAAAGAGGCCGCCGAAGTAATACGCGTGCCGGTCGGAACGATCATGAGCCGTCTCGCGCGAGGGCGCATCGCGCTACAACAGCAGCTCCAAGCGGGTGGCGGGATGCGCAGGAGTACCTAGGATGCAGCGGCGCAGTGACGACCATCTCGTCGCCTACCTCGATGGCGAGGTCAAGGCGGAGGAGCAGCGCGAGATCGAAGCCTGGCTCGCCACCGATCCGGCGGCGCGCGAAAGGCTCGCGGCACTCTCCGAGTCGGCCAATTTGCTGCGTCTTGCTTATGACGAGGTTTTTCATGAGCCCGTACCCGATCGGCTGATAGCGGCCGCGCGCGGCGAAACGGCTTTGGCGGAGCCGAGCGCGCAAGTTCTCCCGTTCAAGGTCGGGCAAGTAGCCTCCCGCGAAACCGCGACGCGGCCTTGGTGGATGGGAATGCCGGTCGCCGCCTCGGTCTTCGGCCTTCTTCTTGGCGGCATTGTCGCTTATTTTGGGGTTGCAAAGCTGGAGCCTGGCGGCACTGCCGGTAAGCAGCCGGGTGTGGAGATGGCAGCCGCCGACGATGTGTGGCTCGAAAATGCCGCAGGCTATTTCAAGCTCTTCGTTAGCGCCGGCGATGGCGCGCTGATCGACGCGTCGGCTAGCGGAGATCCGCGCGAGGCGCTGCAAAAAATCAGCCAGAGCTTGCCGCAGGAGGTACGCCTGCCGGACCTCAAGCCATGGGGTCTCAATTTCCGAGGAGCGCGCCTCATCGTCGCCGATGGCCGCCCGGCGGCGCAGCTGGTGTATACGACCGACAATAAGGCTATCGGGCCGTTGACCCTGATCATCGGGTCCTCGAAGGAACCGGATATTTCGCCTACCCTCGCTCGCCGTCAGGATGTCAACTTGCTCTACTGGCGACATCAGGGCCGCGCCTATGCGCTCGCTGGGCAATCCGATATCGGTTATCTCTGGGGGATTGCAAACGACGTCGCCTGGCAGCTCGACGCCATTTAACACATCCGGGCGCCATCAATTCCGCCCTGCGCAGCTGCCGTAGCTAATCCGATAAGAGGTTGATTACGCCCCAAGATCTCCTGGACGGTCTTGGCCGCTTCGGGCATGATCCTTGCGCTGCTCTTCAAATCAAGCTGGGTTCCGCTCATCTACACTTGCACGAGAGGGGACTTGCGCTGATGTCTCGAACAAGAGGCAAGAAAGGCTCGACGATGGTTGCGATCGAATCGACACCGGAAATAGCGGCTGCGGTCTACGCGACGATGGCGCGTATTCTGGCGGTGGTCCGGCGTCGGTTGGGCAAGCCATTGACCTTGGCGGACAAGATCTTGCTCGGGCATCTCGACGATCCCGAACATCAGGAACTCGAACCCGGCAAGAGCTACCTTCTGGTGCGCCCCGACCGCGTCGTTTTCCAGGACGTTCTGGGACAAACGGGGCTGCTGCAGTTCATGCAGACACGGCGGGAGAAGGTTGCGGTGCCCGCCACCGTCCACTGCGACCATCTGATACAGGCGAGGGTCGAGGGCGCCTCGGATCTGCGCGAGTCGCTTGCCGAGAACAAAGAGGTCTACGATTTTCTGCGCTCTGCGGCTGCCAAGTATGGCTTGGGTTTTTGGGGGCCCGGCGCCGGCATCATTCATCAGGTGGTGCTGGAGCAATACGCCTTCCCCGGCGAGCTGATCATCGGCACCGACTCGCACACCCCCAACGCCGGCGGTCTCGGTGCGTGTGCGGTCGGGGTCGGCGGGGCCGATGCCGTCGAGGTCATCGCCGGCTTGCCGTGGGAGGTGCTCTACCCAAGGCATATCGCAGTTTATCTTACCGGCCAGCTGAGCGGGTGGACGGCGCCCAAGGACGTCATTCTCTATGTCGCGGGTCAGCTGACCGTCTCCGGCGGGACCAACGCCATCGTCGAATATATCGGCCCCGGTGCGCGCACGATCAGCGCTACGGGGAAGGCGACGATCACCAATATGGGGGCCGAACTCGGAGCGACGACATCGCTGTTCCCGGCCGATGATCACATGGCCAAGTATCTGCGGGCGACCGGCAAGAGCGCTTTGGTCCCGCTGATGCAGCAAAACCAACATATGCTCGAACCGGATAAGGAGGTCGAGGCCGATCCCGCAAAATACTACGACCGCGTCGTCGAGCTCGATCTATCGACGCTGGAGCCCTATGTGGTCGGGCCTCATTCTCCTGATAGAGCGCGGCCCATTTCCCGGCTCGCTGCCGAGGTGGCCGACGCCAATAACGGGTTCATCGACGAGATCTCGACCGCGCTTATCGGTAGCTGCACGAATTCGTCCTACGAGGATATGAGCCGGGCGGCCGACGTCGCCGAGCAGGCGAAGGCCCATGGCCTCAAAGCCGCCGTGCCGTTCTTGGTTACCCCGGGCTCCGAGCAGGTCCGTGCGACGATCGAGCGTGACGGGCAAATGCAGTCGCTCAAGGACATCGACGGCACCGTCCTTGCGAATGCCTGCGGGCCGTGCATCGGCCAATGGCGCCGATCCACAGCGGCCGACGCGGTGCCTAATACAATCGTCACCTCGTACAACCGCAATTTCCCGCGGCGCAACGACGGCTCGCCGGCCACGATGAACTTTATCGGCAGCCCGGAAATCGTCACCGCCTTTGCGCTGGCGAAGCGGCTGTCTTTCAACCCATTGACCGACACCTTGCCCGACGCCCAGGGCAAGCCGTTCCGCCTCGATCCTCCCAAACCGGCGCCGGAGGTGCCAGCAAAGGACTTCGACAGCGGGCACGCGACCTATATCGCGCCTCCGGAGAATGGCAGCGGCGTCAATCTGCAGGTCGATCCGAACAGCCAGCGCTTGCAGCTGATGGAGCCGTGGTCGGCCTGGGACGGCAAAGACTTTGTGGATATGCCGGTCCTGATCAAAACCAAGGGCAAGACGACTACGGACCACATTTCGCCAGCCGGTCCCTGGCTGCGCTATCGCGGCCATTTGGACAAGTTCAGCGACAACATGTTCATGGGCGCGACCAACGCTTTCAATGGCGAGGCCGGCACCGGGATCAATGTTCTGACCGGACAAAAGGGCGAGGCGATCGGCAAGATCGCCCGGGATTACAAAGCCCACGGGATCAAGTGGGTCGCGATTGGCGACCATAATTACGGCGAGGGCAGCAGCCGCGAGCACGCGGCGCTGTCACCGCGTCTGTTGGGTGGCGCGGCGGTGATCGCGCGCAGCTTTGCCCGTATCCACGAATCCAACTTGAAGAAACAGGGCCTGCTTGCACTAATCTTTCAAGATCCGGCGGATTACGACCGGATCCGGGTGGATGATCGCTTGAGCCTCGTCGGGTTGCAGGAAATGGCACCCGGCCAGCCGGTCGAATGCCGAACTAAACATTCAGACGGGACGAGTGAGACGCTATGGCTGAACCACACCTTCAGCGCCTCCCAGCTCGAATGGTTCCGCAAAGGCTCGGCGCTTAACCTCTTCCACCACTAAGCTGACAAGAACTATTCGGCAGGCTGCGATTGCAACTGCGTGTAATTCTCGATGCCGATCTTGGAAATGAGATCGAGCTGGGTCTCAATAAAATCCACATGATCCTCCTCGGCTTCGAGGATCTCGCTGAACAAGTCACGGCTAACAAAGTCGCGCACGCTCTCACAATAGACAATCGCCTCGCGAAGGGACGGCATGGCACTCTGTTCGAGCCGGAGATCGCATTCTAAGATTTCCTGCACGGTCTCGCCGATCAGCAGCTTGTCAAGGTCCTGCAGGTTTGGCACGCCATCGAGGAAGAGGATGCGCTCTATCAGCTTGTCAGCGTGCTTCATCTCGTCGATGGATTCGCCGTACTCGCAGGCACCGAGCTTGGTCACTCCCCAGTGCCTCAGCATCCGAGCATGCAAGAAATATTGGTTTATCGCACTGAGCTCGTTCTTTAGAACTGCATTCAGATGGTGCAAGACGGTTGCATCGCCACGCAAGGTCGCCTCCCCGGGAGATCGCCCTAAACGAGACTTGGGGTGTCATCGACCTGTCACAAGGTTGGCCGCGCGATTGTCGCAGTTGCTTCATGCGAATGCCGGATCTCGGCCGTTTGGCGCAACAGATGCCGTACGAAAGCGACGCATTTGCCGCATCGCGGTTTCTTGCCAAGAGCGTGATACACCATCGATACAGTGCGGCCCTCGCCATCGGCGTGGGCGCGAAAATCGCGATCGGTGATCCCGTTGCAGAGACAGATGTACATTCGCACGGCAATCCAAAATTGACTGCATTCATATGCCAATCTTGCGAGCAATTCGCAATATCATTAGCGGCTGTATCTACCTGTCGCGTCGAACTGCCGCATCACCGGTCGAGCTCAGATGAATCGAGAACAGCGCTGAGGAGGCCGCCGCTTCGGCCGTCATCATGAATATGTCCAAATCTGCTTCTAATAACGAGAGGCGGGAAAATCTTCTGGTTTTTCGCATGCGCGACTTGAAAAGCATCCTATCCGTTCCAATTGTGGCTGGCGATTTTCGACGCAGGCAGCAAGGCTTCACACTGCTCGAACTGCTGGTCGTGCTCGCCATCCTCGGGCTCCTGATCGGTCTTGTCGCGCCGGCGGCTCTGCGACAGCTGGGTTCCGCCAAGGAAAAGATTGCTCACCAATCGATCGAGCGGATCGCGGGAGTACTCGATATCTACAAGCTCGACGTGGGAAGCTATCCTGCGACAGACCAGGGCCTGCAGGCGCTCATCACACGGCCGTCGGGTGTCGCTCGCTGGAACGGACCTTACCTGAAGGGCGAGAAGGTGCCGGAAGATCCGTGGGGCCGGCCGTTCATCTACCGCAGCCCGAGCCAGCGGCCCGGGCATGAGTACGATCTTCTCTCGCTTGGCCCGACCGGTCAGCCCGGGGGCACCGGGGATACGGCAGCAATCTTCAACGAGTGACGGCCCCTTCAGGGGCGGCGCCCTGTGGAGCGGATTCAGTTCTGCTGCCCCAGGTCAAAACCGTATATCCCTGCGGCAGGGCGGACCCGATTTGAGCGACGGCAAACCGGATCACGCGAGCGTTCCCGGGGCCCGATGCCGCCGCGGTGATCCGCGTCGTCGACAAATCCTGGGGCAGTTGATTCGCCGGGGGTGCGATCGGGGAGCCTTGCGCCGACTGAGCGAGCGCAACCGCCACGACCGGGTCCGTGGTGGCGGGGTTAGGCTCTGCTGGCCCGAACAGCGTTAAATGGGGCCGGATTGCGCCCAGTGTGGCCGGGGTCATGCCGAGCACTCGCCCAAGCTCGTCGAGGGTCTCGAGCGGTCCACCGGGTGGGCCGTAATCCAGCCCCGCCGCTTGATATTCCGCGAGCAGCGCTGGCTGTGGCCGGGGGGACGCTGCAGATCCAACCCATTCGCCGATCGCTATTGCCAGGCGCTGGGCGGTTTCCGGATCGCTGCCGGTGACCCGCAGCAACGTTTCGAGAAGGGGTGGCGAAGCCGTGTTGGGATTGATCCACGAAGCCTCGTCCTCCAGCCAGAGCACCACGCGGCTGCTGCCGACCAAGATTTCGTGCGGCCTCCCGTCGATCGGCCACCGCTGGTCGGGTCGCGGATCCAAGAGGTTGAAGATGGCCTCGAAAATCGCGCCATCGGCTGCTGCCTGCGCGACAGAGTTGGACACGAGGTTGCTGGCGATACGGATTTCGGTTCGTCCGCTCGCCGTGAGATGGAGGACGATGAAGCCGATCAGCACCAGCGTCCACAAAACAATAATCAGCGCAAAACCGCCGTTGCGGCTGACCGCCGGTTGTGGCGGTCGCCCCTGCATCAGCCCGCTTATAACCCGTTGGGGTTGGATAGCCCCGGTGCGCCCTTGCGCTGCAGCTGCTGTGGAACGAGCCCGGCGTTGATCAATTGGCTCCTCAAATCCTCGGTCAACGCCCGCGCATCGCGCTGATCGTGGACGACATGTGGAGTGATCAGCACAAGCAACTCCTGGCGGGTGCGCGTGCCGATCTGGGTCGACAATATTGTGCTGAGAATCGGGATGTCTTTCAGAAAAGGAATGCCGGTGTTTCCTTCTGAGGCGTTGTCGCGAATCAGACCGGCCATTCCAATAGTCTGGCCATCTTGAATGGCTACCCGCGTCCGGAATGTCTGATCGTTGAACGTCGGAGAGCCGCTGACCGAGTTGGTCGCCTGAGGCGCGACATCGCTCACCTCCTGGGCGATGTCGAGGGTGACGAGCCCGCCTGAGTTGACTCGCGGCGTCACCTGCATGATGACGCCGGTGGCGTGATAGTCCACGCTGTTGACGACCGGTGCGCCGGTAGTCAAGGTGCTGGTCGCCGTCCCCGTGAGAACCGGCACCTGCTGACCGACCTGCAGGCGTGCGGGTTCATTGTCCAAGACCATGACCTGGGGTGCCGACAGGATTTTGACCTTGCTCACATTGGCCAGCGCCGCGAGCGCAACATTCGGGGCCTTGCTCAGGATGAAATAGGGGGAAGTAGAAGGAAAGCTCAGGCCTCCGATACCAGGGATCGCTGGGCTGGTCGTCCCGGACGGCCCCAGCGTAAAGGCGACGTGGTCGGCCTTGAAAAAGAATTGGGTGCCGTATTGGAGCTGGTCGTTGAGGTCGACCTCGGCAATAGTCGCCTCGATCAGTACTTGTAAAGGGATGATATCGATTTTGCGCAACATTCCCTCGATTACCGTATATTCACTCGGCGTTGCATAGATCAAAAGCGCATTGTTGCGTCGGTTGGCGATGATTCGAATACGGTTCTCGGTTCCGGCGCCGCCGGGACCCGCCTCGGTCGACAACGGCTCGGTGGCGGGAGGCGCCGCCTCGGCCGCTGGCCCCGTGGGCGGCGGCGGGATGCCAGCACCGAGGCCGCCAGCGCCGCCGCCGCCGCCCGGCAAGCCCACACCGCCTCTCGTACCAGCTCCTCCCAGGCCTGTTGCGCCGCCGGCGCCCCCGGCTCCCCCGAAGCCGCTCGGGCCGCCACCGGGAGCGCCGCCTGGGGCGATCGCCAGCTGTTCGGCGCCGGGCGCGGTCGCGCCGGGCGGGCCGCCGGTGGGAGAGACATTGCGCGGCGTGAAGGCGCGCTGGAGCAGGTTTTCGAGATCCGTGCTCTGGCCGTTCTGCACGTAGTAGACGTGCCAGCTTCGTGCTGTGGCATCCTCGACTTGGTTTACGAGCTTGAAAAAGCGAGTCGCCGCCTCGATGTAGCGCGGCTGCGACGAGACGACGAGAACGGCGTTGACCCGATCCATCGGAATGACGCGGACAATGCCAACAAGCGCCCCTTCGGCCTGAGCCTGCAACACCCGCTCAAACTCGCTGGCTCGCTTTGCCGGATCACTATCGCCCACCGGGAAGAGGGCATAGGACTGACCCGCCAGGATGTCGATATCAAAGGCCCGGACGAGCCCGACCAAGGTCCGGCGGACCGCTGAATCCCCGGAGACGATCAAGGCGTTGGCTGCCGCGTCGGCCGCAATTTTCCCTCCCTCCGCAACATAGGGTTCGAGCACTTTGGCGAGATCCTTCGCCGAAGCGTAGCGCAATGGCACGACTTCGGTGCCGGCGCCAACAGCGTTCGCGCCGGCGATGAGATTGCGGGTTGAACCGGCAGGTAGCGGGACCACCGCGTAGACCCCATTCCTTTCGATGACCGTCGCGCCGTTGGCGTTGAGCAAGGTTTCGAGCGTGGGTATCAACGCCGAACGCGGCATTGGAGTGCCGGTCTCGATCGACCCGGTGCCATGCACGTTCGGGTCGATTGTATAGTTGAGGTTGAGTGTGGTCCCGAGGATGGTGCGTACGATTTCTCGTATGTCGGTGTCGACAAAATTGAGGGTTACATCGCCGCTCTGGCCTGGGGTCACGCCCGGCTGCGCCGGTGGAACCACGGGCGCCGGCCCGGGGCCGGACGCGACAAAGGCGCGTTGCCGACTACGGTCGGTGGGGATCGTGCTGTTTACACGAGGCTCTGCCGCTTGCAGGCTGCTCGGCTGCTCCAACGGCTCCAAACCCGCCGGCGCCGGCGCCTGACATGCGGCGAGTAGCGCCAGCGGGACAGCAAGGGCGAGCGGCCGGGCACGTCGCGTCGCAGACATTACCGCTGCTGCCGCAGCCGCGCTGGCCGTGGCAGCGCGCCGGGATTATTGAACGGAACGCCTGGGTTCGGCGGCGCGACCCCAGCGGCGGCCGGCTGAATGGGCGGGCGCGCCGCCGCGGACGGGGCGGCAGGTCGAGGGGGAGTCCCGGGTGGAGGTTGCGCGGGCGGCGGAGCGAGGTTCGGGTCCAGCTTGGGTTGCATCGTTTTGGTTCCAGTCGGACCGCTCAATGACACCTCGCGCGGCGTGATGCTCTCGATCCGCCAGCCGCTGACCGCGTCGCCCTCCGCTACCCTCAACGGCTTGTCGCCGCTTACGGCGAAGATCGCGATGCGCCGTCCAGGCTCGGTAACGATCCCCGTCAGCCTGGTATCGGCGAGATCTGAATCGTTCGCTCCGGGAGAGGCGGTCTGGGCTGGGCGCCGTGTACTGCTGAACAGCGGTCGGGCAAGTATTACCGTCAACAACTCATCGATCCGCGGGTTCTGCGGTCGCCTCGCAGCCGGAGCGGTGTCGGTCCTCGTTGCTGCTTCGGCGATCGCGGCATCTTCCGTCCCGGCCGGCCCGAGCTCGATAAAGAGGAGCGAGCCGAACACCAGGCATCCGACGATCAGCAGTGGCAGCACAAAGCGATCGGTCATGGCTTGGCAGCGACCGACTTTTCGCCGTCGCGGTAGCCGTACACATCCAGCCCGGCATCGAGCCCCGAAGCGGCCGGAGTTCCCGGGCGGCGCAGCACGCCGTGAATGTGCAGATTGTCGATGACCAGCGGGGGGGTGGCCGCTTCGAGCTTCGCCAAAAACTTAACCAAAGTTTCATATTGGCCGCTCAACACGTAACGCAGTCCAATGCGGCGGTAACCGGAGCGCGCTTCCGCCGGAAGACTCTCGGTGCTGCCGATGGTGGCGCCGACGGAGGCAGCAAGCTCCTCGATGCGGCTCTGCAGAGCGGCCGCTGCGATGGCATCACTTGCCCCTTCGAGACTGAATTTACGGCTACCGGCAGTGGTGCGCAGCTGCTCTACCCGCGCCTGTAGATCGGGCAGCTCGTCCGCCGCCGCTTGCAATCGCGGAAGCAACATACGGCGGTTCTCCAAAACCGTGGCGCGCCCAGCATAGAGCTCGATGAACGGGGCCACGGCCAGGAGATAGACGCCTGCCAATGCGACCAACATCAGGCTCACTGCCAATAGCCGGCCTCTCGGGCCGGTAGGTAAAGATGCAAGCGAGGCTACGGCCCGACCTCCGCGTTGATCGTGAAAAGTTCCGACCGGAGCGCCTCGAGCCGGGTAACCGGCGCTGCGAAGACCGGGTTGCGGAACTCACCATCGGAAGCAAGCGCGCCGATTAATCGCGCAGCTGCCGCGGAGCGGCCGCTCAAAGTCACTTTCCGCTGCCGCAGCTCCATCTCGGTCAAGTAGGTGTCGTCCGGGAGAGTACGTGTCGCGGCCGCTAAGACGACGAGCGGCCGCCCGGCTTTGTCGCGCTCACTGTCAATGAAACCAGCAGTGCCGGACAATCGGTCGATTTCTTGACGCAGCTTGTCGGCTTCGGCAGCGGCAACTCGGCTAGCCGCGACCTTGCGATCAAGGGACGCGAGGGTCAGCTCCTGGTGTACGAATGGAGTGATTATCGCGGCAAGAAGAAGGACGGCGCAAAGCGCGGTGGCTGGCCAGAGCAACCGTGCGGAACCATGGTGTGCGCGGCTGCCGTCACCGTTGAGCGGCAAATAAAAGCCCTGATCCGGTCCGTCGGCGATCTCCACGCGCCTCGGCCGGACGCCCAATCGAGCGAGAGCGGCGAGCAGCGGGTCGAGGTTCGCCTTAGAGACCAATGCCAGGCGCACCGACAAGCGCCCGCTTTGCCGGTCGGTCGCAACGATTCGATGGTTCCAATAAAGCTCATCCGCGCTGAACGGAGTTTCCCGGTCCATCTCAAACGCGAGGGCCTGGTCAAGCTCGCGTTCTGCGGCAAGTGGTAAAGTTATCGTCTTGCCGAGCACGTCTGCCTCACCAAGGCGCAAGACCGTCGCTTTGCCGACTGCGCTGGGCAATTCCGCCAAACCGGCAGCACCGAGCGGGAACTCGCCGACCGTCATTTCCTTTCGGTTTCGGCGCAAGTAAACCGTAACGGCTTCGACGCCGCGCGCCAGCGTCCCTATTGGAGCGACCACGAGAGCATCGGCAGCGCTGAAAGCAACCTGACGCAACCTTTGAGGCAGCACCTCTGCAAGTTGTCCGAACCACCAGATGAAGAAGTTGCGTATCATGACCCGAAGCGAAGACCCGGTCGAAAAATCCCTCTACTAGTGCCGTAATATAGAGCTGCCCGCTAAAAGACGGTTAACCCCCAAGCTTGACTATCCTATACCAAATTTTCTGAATATGGCCCGAGCAAGGCAAACATTCCCTGCATTCCAGGAGCCAACGCGGGCAAGGCGGGCACCCAGCGAGATGAAGGGTGCCGCGCCAGCAGGGCCATGAGGCGAATCGCTCCTATCAGAACTGAGTTGCAGCGATCAAATCGGGAAACCGACGCCTGTCGCCCTCGGCAAAAGCGAGTTGGAGGCGGATCAGCTCGGGGATGCCCGCGCCATCCCACTGCGCCTGCCAGCTTGCTGCTTGACCCGGGGACGGAGAACCCCAATAGGAAAGTTCGATCCGATCGATTCCGCGAATCAGCTCGGTTTCGACAGCCACCGGCGGTGGCTCACTTGAAAGCTCGTGGCGATGCGGCTTCCAGCCAAGGACCAATCGTCCCTGACTCACCTGAAGTGTGATGTCCGCGCGCCGAGTAGTGCCCAACCCGGTTGGTAAATCGCCGACAAAGGATACGCTGTCGGAGGTGCCCTTGAACCCCACCGCGTTCGCGCCGGCTGCGATACCCCCCGATGGCGGGGGCGCAACGCCGCTCAGCAGCGCACGCACAATTCGCGCGGTGGCATCGAGCTCCGCAGTTTCGCTAATGCGGCGCGCCTGCGCGTCCCAGAGCGCGAAGCCGGCGCGCACGCCCTGGGTAAGCCCGACCATCAGAAATCCGAGCACCACGAGCACGACCAGCATTTCGAGCAGTGTGAACCCGGTCTGCCGGCCGAGCCCGGATCGCTTCGCCAGACCCCGCCTCAACCGCCACTCCCGCCAGTCCCAAGACGCAATGTTCTCAGCACTACCGATCGCTCGCCGGTATGCGCCGGCCATGAAATCGCGACCTCCACGCTGAAAAGAGTGGTGGTTGCTGTGGAGACGCCGTCTCGCCCGGATGATTGACGCGTAGACAGGGGCCGGACGCGAAGCGTCCAGCGGTAGCCGGCGCCATCATCTCCAGTCAACTCGCCCGCAACCAGAGCGGCATCTCGCCCGACCGCAGCGAGGTGTGACTGCGCCCGCTGAATGGCCTCCTCCGCTTTTGCCGCGGCATCGACCGAGAGGAGGCCGCCGCTTCCGGCCTGAAAGAACCCGACGAGAGCTAGCCCGGCGATCGCGAGCGCGACGACAACCTCGAGCAGCGTGAAACCATTGCTTCGCAGAGTCGGATCAACGCACATCGGCGACGCTTACCCTTCCAGTAAGCCAATCAACGCCCACAGCCACGCGTTGCTGCCCGTCGGCCAGCGCGATCCTGCCGCCAGTGGAGCTGCCGTCCGGATTAAACCGAATATCACCAATACCCTCGTTCCGCTTCTCGCCCGCGATCGTTAGCAGTTCGATCGAGAGATGCGCGGGCAGACCGCGCACTGTCCCCGTTCCGACACGATACCGATGCCTGATCACGTCGAGATCAAAGACGACCGAACGGTTGCTCACGATCGCCTCCGACCGCGCCAGACGCAGCCCCGAGGCAAGCTCGGCGGCGGTTCCCTTGAGACCAAGGCCACCACTCCACGGCGGTTTGAAACCGGTGACGAGGACCAGCGCAAAGCTTAATACCGCGAGTGTTACGATCACCTCGATCAAGGTGAACCCGCTGCAGCGTGGTGGTTCACACGGCGAGGTCATTCAGGCTCAACATCGCCGTCAGCAAGGCGCTGACGATCCCGGCGACGGCAAGACCCATCGCGATCGTGATCAGCGGCACCGCGAGCGCGACGAGCCGCTGCATCATCAATCGCGCTTGCTCGTCATGGATATCGGCGGCTTTGAGCGCCATAGACGAAAGTTGCGCGGCTTCCTCGCCGAGCTGCAGCAGGTGTATCGTCCGCGCCGGAAACAAACCGGCCGCCGCCAAAGGCCGCGCAAGGCCAGCGCCACCCTTTGCCCCCAAGGCTGCCGCTTCGACGGCTGCGGCTGCGGCGAGATTCCCGAGAGCATCCTTGGCGATACCCAGCGCCGGGATTAGCGGCACGCCGTTCTGCAATAGGCTGCCGAGCGTCCGCGTGAGCCGCGCAGCCAATGTCTCGCGCAGCAATCCGCCTACAATCGGTAGACGCAGCAGCCAACGATCGACCCTCAGCCGGTAACCGGGGCGCGCCAACAACTGGCGGATGACCAAGCCCCCGGCGAGGAAGATCAGGAGCAGCCATGGCGTGCCTGCTCCTGCCATCGCACCGAGGGTCATCAGCGCACGTGTCGCCGCCGGCAGCTGGGCACCGGCCTGCTCGAAGATCGGCGCGAATTGCGGCAAAACATAATCGAGCAGCAGCATGATCGAGCCGATCGCGGCGAAGATCAGCAGGGCCGGATAGATCATCGCCGACCGCAAATTGGCGCTGAGACTGCGCTCGCGCTCGAGCAATGTGGCAAGACGGTCGAGTGTCGCCGGCAACGTGCCGCCGGCCTCGCCCGCCCGGACGAGGCCGACATAGAGCCTCGAAAAGCTTCGCGGCTCAGCGGCGAGAGCGGCCGCGAGCGAGCTGCCCGAACGCACCTTGTCACGCACGGTGCCGAGGATCGTCCGGGCGCGGGCATTGCGGGTGTTCTCGACGACAAATCGCAGCGCACGATCAAGATCCTGACCGGCCGCCAGCATGATTGCCAATTCTCGGGTCACCTCGCTGAGCCCCGTCTTATCGAGACCGCGACCGCGACCCAGCTCGATCTGCAGGAGGTCGGCCCAGCCGCGGCGCCCTTCCGCGGGATCGGCGCGCAATACGATTTGCCCCTGCCGCTGGAGCCTTTCGACGACCGCCGTCCGATCCGGCGCCTCCATGACGCCGTCTACGACATCACCTCCGGCATTGACCGCCGACCAGCGAAAGGACGGCATCTCAGCTCCTAGCCCGTGGCCGCATCCCAGGTCGCTTGATTAATCGGGGAATGGTTAAGCTTCACTGCGGATGCAACGCACGACTTCCTCGATCGTGGTGTCGCCTTCGAGCACCGCCAGCATGCCGCTGTCAAAGATTGGGCGCATGCCCTGCTCGATCGCGACCCGCTCGATCGAGGCGTCATCGGCGCCCTCGAAGATCAAACGATCGATCGCCCGGTTGGGCACCAACAGCTCGGCGATCGCCCGCCGCCCTCGAAACCCGGTACCGCGGCATTCGGGACAACCTCTTGGATGATAGAGCGTGATCGGCTTCCCTGCCGCCAGCCGTTCGAGGTCGAACCGTTCGATCAGCGGCGGCGGGGCCGGCTCCGTGGTCTTGCACACCGGGCACAACCGCCGGACCAGCCGCTGCGCCAGCACGGCTCTCAACGTCGCCGTCATCAGGTAGTCCTCAAGCCCCATGTCGCGCAGCCGAGTCAATGTCGCGGCAGCGGAATTCGTATGCACAGTCGACAACACGAGATGGCCGGTGAGCGCCGCCTGCACGGCGATCTGCACAGTTTCGAGATCGCGGATCTCGCCGATCATGATGACGTCGGGATCCTGCCGCAGGATCGAGCGCAACAGGCTGGCGAAATTGAGCCCAATTTGCGGCTTGACCTGGATCTGGTTGATGCCCGTCAGCTGATATTCGATCGGGTCCTCGACGGTCACGACGTTGCGCGCCACCGTGTTCAGTTTCAGCAGACCGGTGTAGAGCGTCGTCGTCTTGCCGCTGCCCGTCGGCCCGGTGACCAGCACCATCCCATTCGGCAGATCGAGCGCCCGCTCGACCCCGTCCCGAATATCTTGAGGCAGGCCGAGTTTTGCATAATCGAACTCGACGGCGGTGCGGTCGAGCACGCGCAGTACGACTTTTTCGCCGTAGAGCGAGGGGATCGTCGAAACCCGGAAATCGATCTCATGGCCGCGCACCGTCAGCTTAATACGGCCGTCTTGAGGCAGCCGGCGCTCCGCAATATCGAGTCTGGCCATGATCTTGACCCGCGAAATGACAGCGGCCTGCAGCCGCGCCGGCGGCGGCTCGACCTCGTGGAGCACGCCGTCGTAGCGGTAACGGACCCGCAACCGGTCGGGGAACGGCTCGAGATGAACGTCCGAGGCGTGGGTCTCGACCGCCCGCGCGATCAGCTGATTGACGAGCCGGATAACCGGCGCTTCGCTGGCGAGATCCTTGAGGCGCTCAGCGTCCTCTTCCGCCGGCGCGGCGTCGGGAGCCATCTCGTCGAGTACTTCTTCGGCATCGCCGGCCTCGGCGGACTCGGCATAAAGCCGGTCGAAGGCAGCTTCGAGCTCGATCGGAACGGCGACGGCGACGCCAACGGGTCGACCAAGCGCTGCCGAGACCGCATTGCGGGTAAAGACGTCGAGCGGATCGGCCATCGCAAGGGTCGCCCGATCATCGCTCGCAGCAATCGGCAACACCCGCGCCCGGCGCAGAAATTTCGGCTTGAGTCGATCATGGAACAGCGGTGTGTCAGGGTAGTCGGCGGCCGTAACGAGCGGTGCCGCCGTGAGCTGCGCCAAGGCCTCGGCGAGGCCGCGGTCGCTGATCAGGCCGAGTTGGGTGAGAACTTGATCGAGACGGCCGCCGGTCTCGGATGCGACACGACGGGCGCGGTCATAGGTGCGCCGGTCGATTGTGCCGCTGTCGACGAGGGTCATGCCGAGCTTCGCAAGCAAGTCTGCGGCGTCCTGGGTGCCGAGAGGAGCTATAGGCTCGAAGGTCATGACGGCGTTATACCCGGCGGCGCGATCGGGGCCGCTCATGCACGGAGTATACCCAACGGTGAGTGTTTGAGCGAGCGGAAGTATACGGAGCGGACTTGCTCGACCCGATAGCTAGTGCCGGTACGGCCGGTTGGAGCCTGATCCTGCTTGCTCCTTTTGCCGGCAGCTTCCTCGGTCTCATCATTCGGCGCCTGCCCGACGGATTGCCGGTCGCCCGGGGGCGATCGCGTTGCGAGAAGTGCGGGGTGCAGCTGAAGGTGAGGGACCTCGTCCCGATCCTCAGCTGGCTCGTGGCAAAGGGCCTCTGCCGCTACTGCGGTGGCAGTCTCGGCTGGTTCTATCCAGGGGTCGAGCTTGCCGCGTTGGCGGTTGCGCTCGCCGCAGTCTTGATCGATGGCGGGCAAGCCGCTTGGCTCGACACTTTGCTCGGGTGGTGGCTGCTCACTCTCGGCTGGATCGACATTCGCTGTTGGCTGTTGCCGGATGTTCTCACCCTGCCGCTCGTTATCGCCGGCCTCGCCGCTGCTGCCATATTCGAGCCCGATCAGCTGATGGACCGCACGCTCGGCGCTGCGGGGGGCTATCTCGTTCTCCAGGCGGTCGCTATCCTTTACCGAGTATGGCGTGGCCGCGAAGGGCTCGGCCGGGGGGATGCTAAGCTGCTGGCCGCCTCAGGTGCCTGGCTAGGAGCCAGCGCATTGCCGCAAGTAATTCTGCTGGCGGCGCTTTCGGCGCTCGCCGGGGCTGCTTGCCTGCGGCTCTTCGGTGTTCGCATCGGCCCACAATCGGCTATGCCCTTCGGCCCGTTTCTAGCCCTCGCCACCTGGGTCCTTTGGCTGTGCGGCCCGCTTCTCGTTTGATCCGTCGCGCCAAAAGGAGCTTATAAGGGCCGGGCACTCTCGTACTGGAGCAGACGAATGCACGTCGGATCAATGGAGCATTGGACTCACGAGCACGTCTTCCTGGGCCGCGACCATGGCCGAAACGAGCGCCGAACCCAGATCGTGATTGGGCTTTGTGCGACGATGATGGTTGCGGAGGTCGTCGGCGGCATGCTCTTCGGGTCGATGGCACTCGTCGCCGATGGTCTCCACATGTCGACGCATGTTGCCGCGCTCCTGATAGCGGCCCTCGCCTACACTTTCGCGCGCCGGCGGGCGTATGACCTACGCTTCACCTTTGGCACCGGCAAGTTCGGGGACTTGGCCGGGTTCTCCAGTGCGATCGTGTTGGCAATGATCGCACTGCTGATCGGGTGGGAGAGCTTTGGTCGGCTAACGCACCCGATTCTGATCGCATTCGATGAAGCGATCCCGATTGCCATGCTCGGGCTTGGGGTCAATGTCATCAGCGCCTGGCTGCTGCGGGACGATCACGACCATGGTCATGACGCTGTCGCGGCGCACCAGGATCATCACCATCACGACCTCAATCTACGGGCGGCCTACGTCCACGTCTTGGCAGACGCGGCGGTCTCGATCCTTGCGGTGGTCGGTTTGGTGACTGCACGGCAGTTGGGCTGGCTGTGGATGGACGCGGCGATGGGGATCGTCGGCGCACTGGTGATTGCAAATTGGTCGTGGGGGCTGGTGCGCGCCGCGGGGGCCGTGCTCCTCGATACCGAGGCTAATGCAGCGGTCGCTTCGCAGATCCGGCAGAACCTAGAAATTGGTTCCGACCGTGTCGCTGACCTCCACTTATGGAGAGTTGGCCCGGGCCACAACGCGGTCGTGGCGACTATCGTCTCGCACCTGCCGCAGCCCCCTCGGACTTATAAGGAAAGGCTGTCGACAATTCCGGGGCTCAGCCATGTGACGATCGAGGTCGAACCTTGCGCCTGATGCGCTCGAAGCCGGCGGACGACGCTTCATGAGGAAAGTGGGCATCATCCTTGGGGCTGGTGCCTTGCTGATCGTGGTTCTCTTCGGATTGTGGATCTTCGACCGGCCCGAACGCGGCGCGACCGGTTCGGTCAGCACTAGATTCCGCCTCCTCGGGCCGAACGATAAAATCGTGGTCGACGGCTTCGACGACCCCAAAGTCGAAGGGGTTGCCTGCCATATCAGCCGGGCGCAAACCGGAGGACTGAAGGGTGGGCTCGGGGTTGCCGAGGACACCAGCGACGCCAGCATCGCGTGCCGCCAAGTCGGGCCGATAAAGATCATCGCCGAGTTCAAGGACGGCGAGCGGGTCTTCGATGAGCGGCGCAGCTTGCTGTTCAAGACATTGCAAGTGGTTCGCTTCTTCGACCGCAAGCGCAATGTATTGGTCTATGTGGCCTATAGCGACCGCATCATCGAAGGCAGTCCGAAAAATAGCATCAGCAGCGTGCCGATTATGAACTGGCCAGCCACCCAGACCTCCGGTATTCCCCAATAACGAGGTGCTTGGTTGCGCAACATCGTTGAAGGCGGCGGTTGTCCCCGCCGCTCCGACGCTTAATGGCCGCCAGAACGTAAAGACTAGGATCAATTTGTGGGATTGATGACAGGGAAGAAACACCTAACTACGCAATATCAGCAGCTTGGATGGGTGGCCGAGCGGTTTAAGGCACCGGTCTTGAAAACCGGCGTGCCCGCAAGGGTACCGTGGGTTCGAATCCCACCCCATCCGCCAGCGCCTCGCTTGTGCGGACCGGAGACATAGGTAACGGAACGTACCTAAGACATGGGTGACAACCCTGGGCCGAAGGGGTTGTCGAGGAGTTGCAGGGTTTTCTGTTCGAGATCGATGAAGCCGAGATC
>Ga0306920_100000590_pt1 | contig 42610 bp, 35 predicted proteins | sample flu12Cox44000170_FD_204666 | JGI IMG/M metagenome (GOLD analysis project Ga0306920, IMG submission 204666) | Lab enrichment of tropical soil microbial communities from Luquillo Experimental Forest, Puerto Rico - flux4day.12C.oxic.44.000.170 (v2)... | ecosystem: Environmental > Terrestrial >... | reverse complement strand
ATCTGGCATACGCCGTGTCGACCCACTCATCGGTGGAGGGGTGGCCGAGTGGCTGAAGGCGGCGGTTTGCTAAACCGTTATACGGTTAACAGCCGTATCGTGGGTTCGAATCCCATCCCCTCCGCCAAATCTACGCGAGAGCATCTGGAATATCCGATGGCTGCGGACGCCACGACTGATTTGGCGGCGAGGTTCGGCGGAAACGGGTATGTGTCGCGCGTTCTGCCCACTCTCCCTTCTAGACCGGCGCGCCGGCCTGACGCATCGGGTTCGCCCGCGCGAAAGCCTCGATTTCCTCGCAGCGTGCGACGATGCTTTTCACCGTCGGGACATCGGCCGCTTCGAAGTTGAGCACTTTGGCCACGGCGACAAGGCTGGCGAGGCAGATATCGGCGATCGTCACTTGATCGCCCTGGCAGAAGGTGCCGGTAGCCGGATCGCCGGCAAGGCGGGTTTCCATTGCCGTCAATCCGCGCATTAGCCAATTGATTCTCCAATTGTGCCAAGCCGCGTCGTCGAACCCCCCACGGGCCATCAGATACTTTCGAACGCGCGGCACGATCATAGGATGCGTATCGCTGACTATCAGGGCTGCCAGGGATCGCACCCGCGCCCGGGCGCGCAGGTCCGTTGGCAGTAGCGGCGGTTCGGGATAGCGTTCGTCGAGATATTCGAGGATGGCGATTGATTGGGTGAGTGGCGGTTGCCCTGGCTCGATCAAGGCCGGCACCGCCCCCTCAGGGTTCACCGCCAGGAATTCCGGCGCCAATTGTTCTCCCGCATCGAGATCGATCGGGATCTCATGCACATGGATACCCTTCATACCGAGGGCGACACGGACCCGATAGGCGGCCATCGAGCGCCAATAAGCATAAAGCTGTAACGTGGGTTCGTCGGTCATATCGGTCCCTCCCCATCCACGCCCGCTATGATCGGCGTCGGCAGTGCTTGCCCGCCGCCGTTGGTTTAATCATAGGGCTATAGCGTAGATAGAGTCCTTATCATCGTCGGTCGCGCCCCGCCACCTATACGGTGATTTCGGAAGAGCCGCCTTCGTTCTTCCTGCGGTCCCACGAAGCGTCCTCCAAGGGGGAATTCAGCGCGCGGCAGCTAACTTCTCACCAAGCCGAAATTCATAAGCAAAACCGGAGCTAGCTTTTAAGGCCCATCAGAGCAACTTATGCTTTTGTTGGACATAATCCGCGGTTATATAATCGGCTCGTTGATGGAACGTCTCGTCTCAAGCAGAGGCGACGAGCTATCTCGGAGACCGTGCTCCCAGCCGCCGAGTTGGGGGTCGTAATAACCAGCCTAGGAGACAAAGATGACAAGGAGGATGTCATGACGATGACGCGGGCTTCCGCGGCGATCGCTGTTCCATTCGCCGCGCTATTCCTGTCGGCCTGCGTCTCACAGCAAACCTATGACGCTGTGGTGGCGGAGAACAACCAGTTGAAGGCGCAGCTCTCCGCAGCCCAGTCGCAGCTCGCTGCGTCGCAGGCACAACAGAGGTTCGTCGAGGCGGGAGACTACCTCTTCCCGTCGGGCGGCTTTCAGCTGAGCACGGCCGGGCAAGCAGAGCTTGCCAACAATATCGCCCCCAAGCTCAAGAATCTTCAGAATGCCAAGGTTGTGGTCTACGGCTATACCGACAACACTCCAGTCGGGCCTGAACTGCAGCGGCAGGGCATTCCGGACAACCTGGTTCTGTCGACGCGTCGCGCTGCCGCAGTGGTGACGTTCCTGGTGTCACAAGGGGTCAACCCCAACATTATTTCAGCCAAAGGCTTTGGCGATACCCATCCGGTCGCTCCGAATGACACGCCGCAGGGCAAAGCAGCAAACCGGCGCATCGAAATCACCATACAGGGGCCGGGCGCCCCCGGTGCGTGATCTCGCTTCGAACACACGATAAGAGCCAGTGACGGATGTAATCCTTCGGGATCACATCCGTCATCCACTGACCGTAAGATACCGAAGCACACCCGACTGCTGTACTGAAGCAAAGAGTGGGCCCTGTTTATTCCCGTCGATACTAAAAGGCCGCTCCGCATCGGGCTAACGGTGATTCGCAGCGACGGAAGACTCCAATTGAATTAAAGAATCCTTGCTGAGGGATCACCCGTAGGTTACATGCGGGTCGTCGGTGCAATAGCTTTATCGGCTGTTCTGTGCCGTCGGGGGGATGAATGGTCTCATACGGCTCCGCTCGCCGGGGGCCCGATTGGACGCGGATGGCACAGGGAAAGCCGATGCAGGCGGGCACCGGGGTCACGCGCCTTCGTATATTGCTTGCATCGGCGCTGATGCTTTCGTGCGCCGGGTGTATGGTGGGTCCGGATTTCGCTTCGCCCACGGCGCCAGTGGCCGACAAATGGCTGGAAGCCAACCACCCCTCGGTCGATACCGGTAATCAGCAATATCGCGATTGGTGGACCGTCTTTCACGATCCGGTGCTTAATCGACTGGTCGAGACCGCCTACAATCAGAACCTCACGCTGGTCAGCGCCGGAACCCGAGTGCTCCAAGCACGCGCGGAGCTCGGAGTGGCGATCGGCGAGTTTTACCCGCAAGTGCAGCAGGGGAACGGCTCGGTCACCTATATCCGGCCGAGCCATGCTGATACGACGCAATTTCCATTGGGCGTCAGGCAAAATTTCTGGCGCGACTCGCTTGGCCTCACAGTCAATTGGGAATTGGATTTTTGGGGCAAATTCCGGCGCGCCATCGAATCCGCCGATGCCGGCTATCTCGCCTCCATCGCCAATTACGACTACGTGCTGGCCAGTCTGCTGGGCGATGTCGCGACGACCTATATCGGCATCCGCACCCTACAAACGCAAATCCAGATCGCGGAAGAGAATATTGTCAAGCAGAAAAAGGCGCTGGCAATTGCCGAGGCGAAATATCATGGCGGCACCGCGACCAAGCTCGACGTCTACCAGGCAGAAAACGTTCTTGGACAAACCGAGTCGACAGTTCCGCAACTGACGGCCCAGTTGAATCAGGGCTTTAACGCACTTGCGGTGCTGCTCGGCATGCCGCCGCAGCCGATGGACCCGCTGTTACGAGGCTCGAGCGGGATCCCGGTTCCGCCCAAGACCGTCGCGGTCGGGATTCCCGCCGATCTCGTCCGCCGCAGACCCGACATTCGCGCTGCCGAGCTGGCCGCGATGGCGCAAAGTGCACAAATCGGTATCGCCGAGGCAAATCTCTATCCGGCCTTCAGCTTGACCGGGGTTTTTGGCACATCCGCCAGCACCGTAGGCCGCAGCAAGCTGAAACGAGTGTTCGAGGGAAGCGGCATCGCCTTCGCTTTTGGTCCCTCTTTCCAGTGGAACATCCTCAATTATGGCCAGATCACCAACCAGGTTCGGGTCGAGGATGCCGTACTACAGACATTACTGGTCGACTATCAAAACACAGTGTTGAAAGCACAGCAAGAAGTCGAAAATGGCCTGACCAGTTTTCTGCAGGGGCGTGACCAGGTCGATTATTTACGTCAGAGCGTTGCTGCGGCAAACGCCGCCCTCGGGATTGCGCTGCTGCAATACAACCTCGGAACCAGGGATTTTACGACGGTGCTGACGGCGGAGCAAAACCTCTACACCGCCCAAAACGAGTTGGCGATGGCGGAGGGTAGTGTGTCGACGGGGCTGGCTTCGGTCTACCGTGCTTTGGGTGGTGGGTGGGAGATACGCGCGGACAACGAGTTCGTGCCCGCCGCGACGGCGGAGGAAATGAGGAGGCGGACCGACTGGGGCGATTTGCTGCCGCCTCCCGGCTCGCCGCAGCCTCCGGCGCCGGCATTACCGACCCCCGAAGATGTCAGATCAAATCCCCGCCCGCCGGAATGGTGAGATCGCCGTGAAGTTCGTTGCCACAATAAATCAGTTGCCCCGCGTGCGGCTCGCCGTCGCCGTTGTTGCGGGTTTGGCTGTTCTGGGCGGGTACGTCCTCACCGAGATCAGACAATTAAACCCGCTGGCTGCGGCGACAGCGGCTGAACCCAAGGGCTTGCCGGCGCCTGCACCCCCCGGGATCACGCAGGCGCAGTTGTCGCCGCAACCATCCCCGCCGGTCCCCGTCGTCCGACCCAGGACGCAGAGTGTCACGGATTATATGGAGGTCACGGGCAACGCGGCCGCGGTGAACGCTGTCAAACTCGTGGCGCGCGTCGAGGGGTATCTGGAGAAGATCCATTACGAAGACGGCCAATTCGTTAAAAAGAACGATCTGCTCTTCACGATCCAGCAGGACCAGTACAAGGATCAGCTGCAACAGGCGCAGGCTCAGGTGCTCACGGCACAAGCGGCGCTGATCTACGCAAAGACAGAGCTCGTCAGGTACGGCAAGCTGGTGAAGCAGGACGCGGCAACCCAGACCGAGGTCGACCACTGGACCTTCGAGCGGGCAAGCGCGGAGGCGCAATTGCTCAGCGCGCAGGCGCAGGTGGGGTTGGCCAAATTGAACTTGAGTTATACCGAGGTTAGGGCGCCTTTTGACGGGATCGTCGGGAAGCACCTGATCGACCCTGGCAACGTCGTCGGCGGCGGTGGTCAGCAGGCCGCGCTCGCCGAGATCACCCAGCTCGACCCGATCTATGTGGTTGCCAATCTGAGCGAACAGACCGTGTTGCAGGTTCGGAAGAATCTGGACCAGCACCGGCTTACCTTTGCCGACCTGCAAAAGGTCCCGGTCGATGCCGGCTTGTCGGACCAAACCGGATTTCCTCTGCAGGGAACGATCGAGTATGTTGCACCGGCAATCGATCCGGCGACCGGAACATTGCTGGTACGCGGCATCCTTCCGAACCCGGACCGCACCCTGCTGCCCGGGTTTTTCGTCAAGATCCGCCTGCCGATGGGAAAGGTCGACCGCAGTGCGCTGCTGGTTCCCGACCGTGCCCTACAGGAAGATCAGGGCGGCCGTTATCTGCTCGTCCTCAACAAGGACGATGTCGTCGAGCAGCGCTATGTGCAGCTGGGCCAACTGATAGGCGCTTTGCGGGTTATCACCTCCGGTCTCAAGCTCGACGACCGGGTCGTCGTCGGCGACCTCTGGCGCGCAAACCCTGGGACCAAAGTGACGCCGCAGCTGACGACATTCGATACGACGTCCGCCGGCTCGCCAGGCACAGCCGCTGGGGGGCAGAAGCCATGATGTCGAAATTTTTCATCGAACATCCGGTCCTGGCGAATGTGCTGGCGATCGTGCTGGTGCTAATCGGCGCCCTCTGCCTCTTCCGCCTGCCGGTGGCGCAATATCCGAATATCGTGCCGCCCACCGTCCAGGTGACGACGCGCTATCCCGGGGCCAGTGCCCAAACCGTCATCGACACCATCGCCCTGCCGATCGAGCTGCAGGTGAACGGCGCCCCCGGCATGCTCTACATGCAGTCGACCAGCGCTTATGACGGCACCTATGTGCTGACGGTCACCTTCGAGATCGGCTCCGACCCGAATATGGACCAGGTTCTGGTGCAGAACCGGGTGCAAAACGCGATGGCTCAGCTGCCGCAGGCAGCGCAGGCGCAGGGTGTGGCGATCCGGGCGAAATCAGCTTCGATTTTGGAGTTTGTCACACTCGATTCCCCGGACGGATCGCGCGACGCCCTCTATATGTGGAACTACGCGACGATCAACCTGGTCAATGAGCTGGCGCGACTGCCTGGTGTCGGCAATGTCGCGGTGATGGGCGCGGGCGCGTATTCGATGCGGATCTGGATGGATCCGCAAAAGCTCTATTCCTTCAACCTGGGGCCGGAGGATGTGATCCGGTCGCTGAAGGAGCAGAGCCAGGAAGTGGCGGCGGGACAGGTCGGCATGCCGCCGGCTCCGAAAGACCAGCAGTTCCAATACACGATCGATATCCTGTCGCGGTTTAACGATCCGAGCCAGTTCGCCGAAATCGTCGTTAAAGATCAAACGGCTCAAGGCGGGCGTCTCATCAAGGTCAAGGATGTGGCGCGCATTGACCTCGGCGCGCAAACTTATTCGCAGGATTTCAAGCTCGACGGCAAGCCGGCTGCCGGCATCGCGATCTACCAGACCCCGGACGCCAATTCGCTGAATGTCGCCGCCGAAGTGGCGGCAAAGATGGAGGAATTATCCCGCCACTTCCCGCCTGGGCTGCATTACAGCATCCCCTACAACACGACGACCTTCATCAAGAACTCGATCAACGAAGTCTATAAGACCTTGTGGCAGGCCGGGGTGCTGGTGCTGATCGTGATCCTGGTCTTTTTGCAAAACTTTCGTGCGACTTTGGTGCCGGCGACGACGGTACCGGTCACGATTATTGGCGCGTTCGCCGGCATGGCGGCGCTCGGCTACACAGTCAACCTGTCCACCCTGTTCGCGCTCATCTTGGCGATTGGCATCGTTGTCGACGACGCGATCGTCATTGTCGAAGGCGTGTCGAAATATATCGAGCAGGGCATGTCCGGCCACGATGCCGCCATCCGGGCGATGAACGAGCTGTTCGGACCGATTATCGGCATCACTCTGGTGCTGATGGCGGTATTCCTGCCCTCCGCCTTTGTGCCCGGTTTGAGCGGCCAGATGTTCGCGCAATTTGCGCTGGTCATCGCGGTCACGGCGCTGATCAGTGCTGTCAACGCCGCGACGCTCAAGCCAACCCAATGCGCGTTGTGGCTGCGCGCCCCGCTACCGATCGAGCAGCGCAATTTCTTCGCACGCTGGTTTTCTCGCGGCTTTGAGCGCGTCTACGGCGGAATGGAAAACGGCTATACCGGATTCATCGGCCAGATGGTGCGCGTCAGCGGACTGACGGTGTTGATCGGGTTGCTGCTCGCGGCGGCCGGCATTTGGGGCATCGCGCGTTTACCAACCGCCTTTATTCCGAACGAAGATCAAGGCTACCTGCTGATCGTCGCGCAATTGCCCGACGGCGCTGCGCTGGGCCGCACGACCGCGGCGCTCGACCAGGCGACGAAGATCGCGCGCGACATCCCTGGTGTGGACCGGGTGATCGCGATATCAGGCATGTCCCCGCTCGACAATTTCGCCGACCTTGCCAATGCCGGCGTTTGCTTTGTTGTTCTGAAGCCCTGGGACCAGCGGAGCAGAGCAGCGGGAACGGATATCCTGACAATCGCCGAACACTTGCAAAATGGGCTCAACGCGGCGCCCGACGGTAGACTGACTGTGGTACCGCCGCCGCCCATCCAGGGCATCGGCAATGCCGGCGGGCTGCAGATGCAGGTAGTGCTACTCGGCGGCAGTTTTGATTTTCAGAGACTGAGCGACTTCACTAATAAGATCGTCAAACAGGCCGATAGTGATCCTCAATTGCAACATGTACTGACAACCTTTAGCCCGCGTGCGCCGCAGGTTTCGGTGACGGTCGATCGTGACAGGGTGCAAACCTTGCGGGTATCGGCCGGCGACGTGTTCTCGACCTTGAGTTCTTATCTGGGATCGACCTACGTCAACCAGTTCAACAAATTCGGTCAGGTGTTCCAGGTCTATGTTCAGGCCGATTCGCAGTTCCGGCTGCAGCCGGACGATCTCTTGAATCTTTATGTGCGCAGCCAGGACAACCAAATGGTTCCGATCGGGGCGGTTGCGCATCTCGGCTCGGAGGTCGCTCCATCCCTCATCACGCTCTACAACCTCTATCCGTCGGCGACGATCATCGGCGCGCCGGCACGCGGCGTTAGCTCGGGCCAAGCTCTTTCCGCATTGGAAGGAATCGCAAAGCAGACATTGCCAAACGACGTCTCCTACGAGTGGACTGCGATGTCTTATCAGGAAAAACTGACCGGCAATCAGCTTTATTACCTGTTCGGATTGTCCGTTCTGCTCGTCTATCTCTGCCTTGCCGGCCAATACGAAAGCTGGATCTTGCCGTTGGCGGTGCTCTCCGCAGTGCCGCTGGCATTGTTGGGGCCAGTCATTGCACTGAGCAGTCTCGGCGTCGCCAACAATCTCTACACGCAGATCGGTCTCATTCTGATGATCGCTCTATCGGCCAAGAACGGCATTTTGATCGTCGAGATGGCGCGCGAAGGGCGGATCATCCACGGCAAATCGATCCGTGAGGCGGCAGTGGACGCGGCGCGCCTACGGTTCCGCCCGATCTTGATGACTTCCTTCGCGTTCGGGCTGGGGGTCGTGCCGCTGGTGCTAGCGACCGGCGCCGGGGCCAACGGCCGCATTTCGCTCGGTCTCAGCGTATTGAGCGGTATCATTGCCTCGACCTGTCTCGCCGTGCTCTTCGTCCCCTCCTTCTTCGCCGTGCTGCAAGGCTTCGAGGAACAGCGCAAGGCGCGGAAGAAAGCCCCGCTTCCCGCCGCCCGCCCTGCGGAGTGACATCTCGCCTACCGTTCGTCTTCTCGAACGCTGCGGTCTTTTTGAGGAGGAGGAGCGCATGTCGGGTTTACCGCTCCTCCACATCGTCCAGCGACAGCCGAAACTCAAGAAGCAGCAAAAAGGCGCATCTGCTTCGTCCCACCCAGTTGCAACAAAATAATACCCGACTGAACAAAGCCGATCTGAAGCGAGATTTAGAGCCCAATCCAAATGAATCCCGTCTTCATCACCGGTCATCGTCACCCCCGCGCAAGCGGGGGTCCGGGACAACCGCTGAGACCTTACCGGCCCTGGATTCCCGCTTTCGCGGGAATGACGAGAAGGGGTAGTAATTTGCTGAGCTTTTTAAAGGAGCCCGATCTCCCGCCCATGTCGCGCTGGATGCCGGTTGCGGGTGTACCATTGGACGCGCCGTGGCATTAGGGTCCCAATACAAATTTGAACGCTTATTTTATGGGAACGGATGGGGAGGAGATCGTGAGCATCAAGCTCTATGCGATGACCTGCGGTTGGCTGACCGGCGACCTCGGCCGTTTGATGGAGGGTGGGGAAGGGGAGGCGGAGTTGCCGATCCCGGCTTATCTGATCGAACATCCGAAGGGCACGGCGCTGTTCGATACCGGCATGCATCCCGCTTGCCAGCACGATCCCGCCGGGCGGGTCGGTTCGCGCGTAGCCGGCCTCTTCGGGTTCAATTACCATCCGGGCGAGGAGATTTCCGCGCGGCTCACGGCACTCGGCCGCGATCCCGCCCGCATCGACCTGATCATCACCTCGCATTTGCACTTCGACCATGTCGGCGGCAACGCGCTGATTCCCAACGCGACCGTCATCGTCCAGCGCCGCGAATGGGAAGCCGGGATGGACCCGGACATTGCCGTGCAGCGCGGCTTCGACCGTCAGGATTACGATCTCGGCCATAAGGTGCTGCGGGTCGACGGCGAGCACGACGTGTTCGGCGACGGGTCGGTCGTGTGCCTGCCGACCTACGGCCACACTCCAGGGCACCAATCGCTTAAATTGCGCGTTGCGGCCGGCGAGATCGTGCTGGCCGCCGATGCCTGCTATTTCTGCCGCACCCTGCGCGAACGTCGTTTGCCGAAGTATGTGCACGACCGCGCGGCGATGCACGCCTCGCTCGACCGGCTCGCGCGGCTCGAAGCCGGCGGCGCCCGCATCTTCTACGGCCATGACGGCGACTTCTGGAGGGCGGTGCCGCAAGCGCCCGCGGCGATCGGCTAATCTGGATCGGACTCGGTAGCGACGGGCGCTATCTCAACTGGCGACCAGCCTTCCCGCACGTCCGGCCACAGCCCTCACCTTGCCCGGCGCGGCAAGCCAGATCGCCAGAGCCGATACCAGGCTGCATCCGGCCGCTATCCAAAAAGCGATCGAGTAGGTCCCGGTCAGGTCATACAAGATGCCGGTAATCCACGGCCCTGCCGCTCCTCCGAGGATCGCCGCAAGCATCACCGTGCCGAAGATGCTGCCATAGTGGCGGCCCTCGAAAATCTCGGCGGGAATCGGCCCCATCACCGAGGTCAGGCCGTATCCAAGAGTTCCCTGCGCGAGCACCATCACATAAAGCAGCGTCGGCGTCGGAGCGCTCCGCAGTCCAATCAGCGCTGAACAGCAGACGACAAAGCCCAGATTGCCGATCATCCAGACCCATTCGCGACCGATCCGGTCCGACAAATGGCCGAGGGCGATCTGACCGGGAACGGCAACAAGGCTCACCAGACCAAGGGCCCAGGCCGCTTCGCTCGGTCCGAAACCGAGCTCGATCAGGTATTTCGTCTGATGGACCTGGACCGCATACCAGGAAAACAGGCCGCAGAAATAGCCAATGGCTAACCACCAGAAGCGCCGCGTGCGCAGCGCCCGCCCAAGCGTCCAATCAACCGCCGCCCAGGCGTGGTCTACGATATTCGCGGCGCGATCCGAGGACGCATAGCCCGAGAGCAGCCCATCGGGATGGAGGCCCATATCTTCGGGCCGGTGCTTGAGCAGCAGGTTGAGCGGCCCCAGCAGCACGAGCAACAGAATGCCGAGCTCAACACACGCGGAACGCCATCCCGTGGTCTCGATGAGCCATCCGAGCCAGGGCAGGATCGTGATCGAGCCGAGGCCGACGCCGGAGAAGGCGATGCTGAGCGCGAGCCCACGCCGGCGGACGAACCAGTTCGTCAGATAGATCGACTGCCCCGTATAGGCGAGGCAGTTGACGCCGCCCCCGGCGAGCGCACCCAAGGTCAAGTAGAGCTGCCAGGGCGTACTGACGAGGCTCGCGAGGATCAGGCCTGCTCCCATCGCGAGGACACCAAGCTCGACGACGATCCTCGGGCCTCGCAAATCCATCAGCCGCCCGACAAAAGGGGTGACGACCGCGGAGACGAGGAACCCGAACGAGAAGGCGCCAGCGGTGACACCTCTATCCCAGCCGAATTCGGTGAGGACCGCCGGGAACAGCAGCGAGAAGGCGGTGCGCGCATTGACCCCGACGGCCATCGTGACGAACGCAACTGCAACAAGGAGCCAGCCGTAGAAGAACGGTAGGCGGATGCCGCCCAGCTGGATCGGAGCGGGGCTCGGAGACGAGCGATCGTTCATGGATCGACCAGATTGAGCGGAGTCTCATGATGAGCTACCCGCCGAATGTTCTCGGCAATCAGCCTCGCGCGAGCGTCGAGCATGCCATCGGTCCAGCCCGAGACGTGAGGGGTCATCAGCACATTCGGTAACTCGTGGAAGGGACGAGTAGCAGGCGGTCTGAGACCGGGCTCGCGGGGATAGCAATACCAGACATCGAGCACCGCGCCCGCAATCGACCGCTCGGCGAGAGCTTCGTAGAGCGCGTCCTCATCGACGATTCCGCCCTCGCCACATTGATGAAGTACGCCGTTGATTTCATCAGACCGAGCCGCCTGCGATCCATAAGGCCGACCGTATAGGGGGTCGCCGGCGTCGAGATCAGCACGTAGTCGGATCGTCCGATAACCTCGTCGGTCGAGTCTGGACCGCCGAGAAAGGCTACATTGTCCTCGATGGAACGCCGGACATCTCGGCGCACCGCGCATATTTTCATGTCGAAAGCGCGGGCGCGCCGCGCGACCGCCTGACCGATCCTGCCATAGCCAAGAATCCCGATGGTCTTGCCGGCGAGTTCGGGCCACACGGGAGGCGGCGCAACGCCCATCGCCCATTGGCTCTGCCAGTCTCCTTTTCGGAGCGCGACATCCAGACGAACGAAATCGCGGGTCAACGCTATCATCGCTCCCATCACATATTCGGCAATCCCGTTCTCGTGCCCGTAGACATTCGCCAGCCATGCCCCGCTGGGTATCGCTGAGCGGTCGATCCGGTCGAGACCCGCGCCGGGCACCTGAACGAGTTTGAGACGCGTACAGGCACGCCCCATCTCTTTAGTGAGCACCATCGTCACCAGCACGTCGATATCAGCGAGCCGCGAGATAATCCCGGCCTCGTCCGAGACGACGATCTCACAAGGCACGGTCAGATTTCGGCGTATTGCATCTTCGAGGCTCGCAGCAAAGGTCCCGACAATCCCGACATTCGGCATGGCTGGTCTCCCTCCGGCGGGCCAACCGTGATGCTGAAAGCAAGGAGGGTGCGGCTCAATTCCCTCTGAGGGAATATGTTGGATTTGACGTACCTAAATCTGGCATTATATATTTCTTCACAATGAGATAGACGATGCCTCGATCCGTTTTTGACGAAGCCCGTTTCCGCGATGAGCGCGCCGCTTACGCGTACGTCGAGTCTCAGGTATGGCCGAACGGTCGAGTGTGCCCGCATTGCGGCGTCTTTGATCGCTCGGGACCGCTAAAAGGCAAGAGCACCCGAATCGGCGTCTACAAGTGCTACGCCTGCCGCAAGCCGTTTACCGTCAAGGTTGGGACCATCTTTGAGTCGAGCCATGTGCCACTGCACATTTGGCTACAGGCCATCCACCTGATGTGCTCGTCTAAGAAGGGCTTTAGCGCAAATCAGTTCGCTCGCATTCTCGGCGTTGACATCAAGACCGGATGGTTCATCGGGCATCGCATCCGCGAGGCGATGATTGATGACGGGTCTTCTGGCCCGCTCGGTGGCAAAGGTAAAACAGTCGAAGTCGATGAAACTCTCTACGGTTGGATCGATGGCGCGAAGAAATGGGTTGACCATCCTTTCCGTGGAGAAACTGAAGCCACCTGAGTGGCTCTGGCCGGATCGCTCGCCCTATGGCGAGCCGATTCAGTTGGAACTTTCATTCATCTAGGATATATATATCCACAATATGGATGTAAGTCGTTGCTCCCACACGTTATGCTAGTAGGAGCCGACGGAGGAGTTACCTCACATGTCGATCGTGATCGTTAATTTAGAGACCAAATATCTCCCAGATGGGTCTCTTCACATGTATAGCCCGGATGTGCCTGGGTTTCACGTGGTCGATCGCGAGCGGAAGCGATCTCGCGAGCAATTCTTTGTTGAAACGGCGCTGCCACTCTTGGAAGCAACTATCAGTCGTCGTGCAGTGGAAGCGAAGATAGGTGAGAGAGCTCAGCTACGCTGGAAAGACATTCTTGACGTAAAGAGCGTTGTCCCCGCAGAGTTAAAGCGTCGTGCCGTCCAAGTGAGGGGGACGATCCCGAGGCAATTGATTGCTGAGATCACCTAACCAACGGTTTCAGCCGTCGTGGTTCCATATGACGAGGTGAGCGAAGCTTTTGTGCGCGAATTTTGCACGCCACGTGGCGACCATCCAAGCCCTTGGTGGCATCATCCCGTAATTGGGGAGTTTTGGATTGAGGTTAGAAATGGAGAAGTGTTCGAGTGGGAATTTTCGCTCATTATGAATGATCTCATCAATAACCGGCCGCCGCCATAGAACCAACGCCGACATGACAAAGGCCGAGAAAACTTCGACTCCCCACAACAAGCGTAGACGCAAGTCTTCGGACAAGGAGCAATACGAGCGCTTCCGGCAAGTGGCCCGCGAACTAGGGACGGACGAGAGCGAGGAAGCGTTCGAGCGGGCGTTCCGAACGATCATGCGCCAGCGCGACCCACCAAAATCTCAGCAATGACCAGACCGTACGTTCTGGCGAGCTAATATTTTCTCTGCCTTTCGGCGGTCCTTACGATTAAGCTCATCATAAGGAAATTGCCTCCCGGTCTCTCGTTTCATCGCAATCAAGCGATCTAAGTTGTTCTGTAGGCGAGTCCTATCCCATGCTGTCGTTTCCACAGAAACCCTAAGTGGAAGCAGAACATCAGCAATACTTTCGCGGCCTCCATACTGATCTTCTGCGATCCGCCGAATGCGCCAAGCAAGCAAGTCTGCAGCCTGCAATGGCAACAGCCTTTTGTCATTACCAGATTGGGGACGCTCTCCGAGCATCACCTTTAGTTCGGGCGAAGCGAATTGCTGCCAATGCTTCCACGCGCGAAGCGCAGCTCCGATATGGTTCCCCTACTCATCAAAAATAAAATCTACTGGACCAGTATTTTTCGTTCTATGTTGAAAACGATGCGCCACTGACATTATTGAGTAGAAACTAAGAAAGTAAGGGGTATCCATAGCTTTGCTGACACGCCGCTTAAATACGGTCCTATAATCGTCATGCCTAATGACGCTGGAGACTCCGGCTATAACATTTCTTTCAATAATATCGACCATCTGTAAAAGTAGATTATTTCTCTCAGGTTCGCTCCAGCCGCGGAATTGGCCCTCTATGGCGGCAGCCTCTTTCATCTTGAAATAGTCCAAACGTCGAATTGAGCGGAGCGCTTCGCTCCATTCATCAGTAAAGTTGACCCATTGATCAATGGTGGCGATAAAGCCAGCGAGCACGAATACCGGCTCTTGGCCTCTGCCGCTGTCGTCGATATGCGCTCGATATAGGCTAACCATCCACAATAAGCAGCTTCGCCGCACCTCTGCTGGATATCCGCACACAAGCGCTCGAATATGATCGCTTGCGGGGATTATACCTCATCTCCCGCCGATTGGGTACGGGAAATCCAACAGCTTCCCTCTGAGGGAATTGGCGACAGACGGGTACATGATATCGTTGCTTCGTGAAGGCATCTGAGGCCCGGAGCCGCCAGAGAGCGACATCAAATGGCAGCGCGCTCGGTCGGCTCCTGAAGGACTGGCGCGGACGGCGCGGCTTTTCGCAACTCGATCTCGCGCTCGCCACCCGCACCACGCAGCGGCACCTGAGCTTTATCGAGTCGGGCAGAGCCAAGCCCAGCCGCGAGATGATCCTGCGGCTGGCTACGACAATGAATCTTCCGCTGCGCCAGCAGAACGCATTGATGCTCGCTGCCGGATATGCCCCGCTTTGGCGCGAGCGAGACCTTTCTGCGCCGGACCTCGCCGTCGTGAATAGCGCGCTCGACTACATGCTCGCCCAGCATGAGCCGTATCCAGCATTCGTGATCGACCGCTGCTGGAACCTGCTCCGAGCCAACCGGGGCGCGCTGAATCTCACCGAATTCCTGACCGGCGCGACATCCCCGACGACCCCCTCCGAGCCGATCAATCTTGCGGTCGCGTTACTGGCTCCGGACGGTCTGCGCCCCTTTATCGTCAACTGGCAGGCGGTCGCCCTCCATTTCTTACGCGGCCTGCAGGCCGATGCTCATGCGGACGGGATGCCCGAAACGGCGGAATTGCTGGATCGGCTGCTCGCATTTCCCGATGTCGCGGTTCTTTCGGAGCCAATGACACATGAGGAGGGTCAAAGCCCGGTGTTGCCGATGCATTTTCAACGCGATGGGATCTCGCTGCGGCTATTTACGACGATCGCTACGCTCGGGACGCCACGCGACGTGACCCTCGAGGAAATCCGCATCGAGTTCTTCTTTCCGATGGATGAACCGACCGCGCAGTTATTCAGGAGTTGGGCGAAATGACGAGGTATTTCGAGGACGTCTCTCAGCCCTTGAGGCCTGGATTCCCGCTTTCGCGGGGATGACGACGGGGGAGCGCTAGTCTATCAAAAGTTGATCGGCGAGGCAGGGGTGACGTATTTGGTGACCTCGCGGAGAATGTCGAAGGCGGAGGCGTCGGTGGTGGCGTTCTCGCTCTTCGTGGCCTCGGCCACGATGGTCACGCCGTTGGCCAGGTTGTAGCCGAAGCCGCCGCTATAGCCATTGATGCTGGGGTTTTGCACGATCCAGCCGTTGGCAACGACAAATCCATAGGCAAAATAGAGATCGGGCTTGTTCTGGCCTTTGCCCACCGAGGTCGGAGCGATCTGTTCCTGGAAATGCGACCGTGAGATCAAACGGCCGGTTCCGAGGATCGGGCCCCATTTGCCCAAATCGTGAAGGTTGGACGTGGGCAGCCCCGGCGTCGAGCCCCAAAACGGGTTCCAGTAGGTGCAATCCTCGTAAACCTTGCGATCCATCGTGAAGGCGTGCAGCACCGGGCTCTGGATTTCCTGATCGACCGGAAACTGCGTGTCCTTCATGTGCAGCGGTCCAAAGATATTCTTGTCGTACAGCTCCTTCATCGATTGCTTGGTAGCGCGCTGAATGACCTGGCCCAGGATGACGTTGTCGGTGTGGGAGTATTGCTGACTTGTGCCGGGCGGGAAGTTCATCTTGCCGTCGCGGACCGAGTAATTGATCAACTCCTCGTCGGTAAAGGTGCGAAACGGCTCGGCCAGTGCCAGCTTCAGGAAGTCGTCCACCGTCACGTAGTCGATGTAGCCGGCGGTGTTGGCTACCAGCATTCGCACCGTTACTTGATCGGCGGCCAGCAGGTGCGGGAACCAGCGCGAGATCTTGTCGTCCAGGCTGATGCGCCCCTGCTCGACGAGCATCAGCAGGAGTGTGGACATAAAGGTCTCGGCGATCCCGCCGATGCGGTAGTGCATATCCGTCGTCGCTGGCACGGTGGTCATCGAATCGCCGAGGGCCATCATCAGGACCTCGCGGTTGCGCACCCACATGCCAAACTTGACGGCCTTCGTGCCGGCCTCTTGGGCCCCGGCCTCGACGACGGCTCGTACTCGATCCGGATCCGTGTTGGGTGCCGAGCCCGGGACGGTCTGGCCCATTGCAGTCTGCTCCCCGAGGTAGCACAGAGAGAGACCGAGGAGGAGCAAGAGTTTGGTTTTCATGGCTCGCGATTACGTTGGCGACCTTCTCGAAGTCGACCGAGGCAGCGCGCGAGCCGCCTCACAAACGACCAAGTTGCGCGGTAAAGTCACACCCATGAACAGATTTATTTTTATCGGCTTTCGATTTCTCGCCTTCTTGTGGTGCCCGGCCGTGCTGGGGCCAAGTGTTATTGGTAATTCCCGTATTTCCCGGTTCGGCGGATTTAATTCCCGATTAGGCCGCTGCAAATTCCCGTTTAGAGCGGCTACGGGAATTTGCCGGCAAGAGCTTGATTTACCCGGCCTTTTTCAGGGCGGAATGGCAGTTCCAACGCAAAATCGGCGAAAATTCCCGTTTCGACGGGAAAAACCGGGAACCGGCCCTAGCCCGCCGGTTTCTCAATATGGCCGCCAAACTCGTAGCGCATCGCCGAGAGCAGCTTGTTGGCGAACTCCGCCTCGCCGCGCGACGCGAAACGATCGTAGAGCGCCGCCGACAGAACATGCGCCGGCACCGCCTCGTCGATCGCGGCCTTGATCGTCCAGCGCCCTTCGCCCGAATCCGATACGCGGCCGGCAAAGCCCGCCAGTTCAGGATCTTTGGCGAGAGCATTCGCCGTCAGGTCGAGCAGCCAGGAGGCGACCACGCTGCCGCGCCGCCACAACTCTGTGATGTCGGAGAGGTTGAGGTCGTATTGGTAGTGCTCGGGGTCGCGCAACGGCGTCGTCTCGGCATCGATTGCATGCGTCTGCTTCCCGACGTTGGCTGCGCGCAGAATGCCGAGACCCTCGGCATAGGCCGCCATCAAGCCGTATTCGATGCCGTTGTGCACCATCTTGACGAAATGCCCGGCGCCGTTGGGCCCGCAATGCAGATAGCCCTGTTCGGCGGTGCCGGGCGCGATCCTCTCGCGTCCGGGGGTCGGCGGAATGTCGCCCCTCCCCGGGGCGAGCGTGGCAAAGATCGGATCGAGGTGCTGCACGACCGGTTTTTCGCCGCCGATCATCATGCAATAACCGCGCTCCAGACCCCAAACACCGCCGCTGGTCCCGACATCGACGTAGTGGATTCGACGCGGCGCCAGCTCCTTGGCGCGCCGGATGTCGTCGATATAGTAGGAATTACCGCCATCGATCAGGATGTCGTCCGGCTCGAGGGCGGGCAGGATGTCGGCAATCGTCTTGTCGACGACCGCGGCCGGCACCATCAGCCAGACCGCCCGCGGCTTTTCCAGCTTCTTCACGAGGTCGGCGAGGGAGCTGGATCCGACGGCGTTCTCGGCGGCCAGCTCACTCACCGCCTTCGAAGACATGTCAAAGACCACGCATTCGTGGCCTCCTTTGAGCAGCCGTCGCACCATGTTGGCGCCCATCCGGCCAAGGCCGACCATTCCGAGTTGCATGGATGCCTCCTTGTCAAAACGGTTTAAGATTTCCTGACTAAGGCGGGAAAATCATAGCTAAGAAGGTCGCCGACCCGCTCGACGGTAAGATCCGCAGCCGGTAGCGAGGCCACGACCGCCGTATCATTGGCGTACTGACCTTGGCGAGGCAACACGGTCGTGACGCGGTCGTGCCAGACTGCTTTCACCGCGGCCAGAATGCGTGGCTTGTCGTCGACCAGTACGTAGTGGCAGGCCGGATAACGCTGTTCTACGTCCTCCAGCTCCTCTTCCTTGTGGATGTAGATCAGCACATTGCCGTCGGCCGCTTCGGAGATCCCGGAACGTTCCACCTTGCGCGGCTGAAAAACGACGTCGCCGTCGGAAAGAATCACGGTGCGTCCCCAGCCGCGGAACTGCTCGATCACGTCGAGCGCCCCCGGATAGAGACGATTGGCGAACGGGTAATCCACCAAATAAGACGACATCGACAGCAAGTGGATATCCCGTGGGCGCTCGGCTCGATAGCGCTGCAAGGCACCAAGGTAATCCCGATATCCTAATTCGGAGAACAGCTGCTCGAGGATCATCCAATAGCGGTCGCGGCAAGCGGCCCCGAACTCCCGCTCGAGATGGCGTTTGAGATCGGCCTGTATATGGTCGTTGTCGAGCAATGTGTTATCCACATCGACGAGGAAGACCGTCGACTCAGGGGTGATCATTACACTTCCTCTCTAACGCCCGCACAGCGGACCAACTCGTACACAGCATGGCTTGGCGGTTATTTTAGTCGCCAGACATGACCTCTATGTGATGGGTCTCATTCCAAAGCCGGATCACAGGTTCGGTGAGATTGTGCTCATATCCCAACACGCCGACGCTTGCGGTGCCCAGCAGCCAATACCGGCCGCCGGCGGGTTCGAGGCCGAGCCAGCGCGCGGTCAAGATTCGCAAGATGTGGGCACTCGAAAATATCAGCACGTTGGCGTTGATCGCGCGCACACATTGAATGACTCGATCCGCCCTTGCCCCAACCTGCTCTGCAGACTCTCCTCCCGGACAGCCGTCGCGGAACAATTGCCAATCGGGGCGCTCCAGCAAGATCTCCGCCGTGCGACGCCCCTCATACTGGCCGTAATCCCATTCGGCCAAGTCCGAATTTATTTCAGCCAGTTCGCCAAAGCCCGCGATTTGGCTGGTTCGGACGGCGCGTTGCGAGGGGCTGGTCAACACGGCCGTGACGGCGTATCGGCGCAACCGTTCGCCGAGAGCGCGAGCCTGGCGCTCGCCGCGCTGGGTCAAAGGAAGGTCGGTCCGGCCCGTATGCTGACCCGAGATGGACCAGGCCGTTTCGCCGTGCCTGGCCAAGTAAACTTCGGGAAGCGGTGCGGTCACTACTTTCTCCTGCGCCGATGATGTCAGCCTGATAGGGTTGGTAGCTAACGTCTGTCAGGGCCACCTGCTGCGTCAGGCAATGAATTGACGCGACGCCAGAGGTAGCCCCCTTCGACGGCCTGCCAGACGCCGAGCGCCGGCAATCCGATCACCAAGTCACGGGCGCGCTTCAACAACGAGACCGCAAGCGCCATCTCGGGAGTCAGTCCAAAGGAAGCGCCGATCAGAACATAGGCTCCTTCCTGCACACCCACCGCGTTTGGAATCGCGAACGCAGCCGTGCGCAGAGCATAGAGCATGCTTTCGATCACTACTACTGTCGCAAAGTCGAGCGGGGCTTGGGCGAAGCGAAGCGCCAGCCAGACTTCGACGGCGCTCACAATCCAGCAGGTGAAGTGCAGGGCAAACCCGCCCAACAATCCTGCCCTTCGTTGATAAATCGCTGCAAGCGCGGCATGAAGCGCGACTGCGCCAGCCGCCGTCCGCTCTGCCCAGCCGCGGCCAAGGATTCGCACAAGGCGATCAAAAAAACCCATGCCATGGCGTTGGACAACGACGAAAGCGACGGCGAACAGGCCAGTTGCGCTCAGTCCGACTAGGATCGGCAGAGCAACGGGTTTATCGGGGCGAAGATAGACAAACAAACTGAGCCCAACAGCCATGTAAGCGAGCTTGGCGAAGAACTCGAGAGTGAGGTCCGCCATCGTACTCGCGGCAGCGATCGTGCCCCGCACTCCCGCGAGCGCCACGACCCGGGCACCGAGAACGCATCCGCCCATCTGTGAAAATGGCAGCACTTCGGATCCGGCATCACGTATCAGCCGCCCCAACAAAAAGATCCAAAGGGGCGTTTCGGTCACGAGCAGTCGCCAAGCAACTCCCTCAACGGCGATCACCGCCAAATGAATGAGGCAAATCACCAAGAACCCGCTCCAGCCGATGGCGCGGAGCGAGCGGATCACTGCCTCCACGCCGAAGTGGCCGACAAGCACCCCAATCACCGCCAATCCGGCGAACGCTGCTATGATAGAAACGATTCTCATGCGCTTCGTTTACCGCGAGATAGGTAATTGGAAGCCTTGATAGGCCGAATTGCGTGGGGCGAGAGGACAACCATTGCCATCGTCCCGCAATATACCGGATAGAAAGGGACGATGGCTCTCTGTGCTCGGTCCCTAAGCGCGACAGGAAACCTGTTCTCACCCTGGCCGGCTAAAAAAGCCGCGGAGGCTTGGTTGCGCGATGTCCCAGTTGACCAGCCAGATAAGACCACCGGGTAGGCCGATGACTATCATACAGATACCCAACAGCACCGAAGTCGCAAGCGCTGCTTCGGCTGGGACGCCGAACGAGGCAAGCGCGACAACCAGCACCACTTCCCGCACGCCCCAACCCGCAAGCGATACCGGCAGCAGCTGGATTAAGGCGACCGGTGGCACGATCATAATCCAGCTGCCCAGGGAAAGCCGACTGCCGACACCATCAGCGACAAGCTTGAAGGCGAGGATGGTGAGCCCGATCGTGAGAGCCGATAAGCCGAGGACGGCGCAGCACCTTGCGGGGAGCGTAAACAGGCGCCGGCTTTCCCGCGACAACTCGGCAAGCGGCGTCATCAGTCGAATACGCAACAACGGCCGCGGCAGGTAATCGAGGAGAAAAAGAGCCACCAGGCCGAATAGACCAGCGCCAAGCACCGCGACCACAACCCCCCGCTGCCGGGGGTCCGCGAAGACATTCAGAAGGCTCGGCAAGCTCGCAGCGTAAGCGATTATCAACACCATGTATCCGCAGGCGCGATCGAGGAGAATGCTCTTGACAGCCGCCCCCAGGCTTATGCCGAGCTTGCAGCAACGCCAAACCCGAACGGCATCGCCACCGACACCGGTAGGCAGTACCTGATTGAAGAACAGCCCTACCAAGACGATCTTCGCCAAGGCGGCCGGGCCCGGCGAAGGCGCCTCAGCCGACAAAATGAGGTGCCAGCGCAACGCGACGATCGAATTCGCCGCAAAAAGCGCGACGAGCGCGGCCGCTAAGAGGGGGAGGGCCGCTTGCCCCATAATCTGAGATGCCCGGCCCAAATCTATGCGTGTGGCTAAAGCCCACAACAGTCCGGCTGTGGCTGAGAGCCGAATGCCCGTGATCAGAAATTTACGGATGCAGGTTCCCCGCCGGTGGCTGGTTCGCGAGATACGCGGAGATAAATGTTGGTTCGGCTTCCCTCTGTCAACGCGCAAAGAGCCCTAGCCTGAAACTCGGAAGTAATTGCCATCGGGGTCGAGCGTGCAAGCCATGGAGCGAACCCGCGCAGCGGGCCCTGACCACTCAGCCGCGCTTGTTTCCAAGACCGATAGCAAGTCGCACATATGCTTGATGCGTCACGGACAGAGCGCGCTACCGGCGCCGCCAGGTAAAGACTGAGGACATCGCAAAGTTCCAGACCGAACCGACAACGGCTCCGGCGACACCGGCCAGCCACCAGGTGCGGCTCGAGGAGAAGGCGTAGGACGCCACCCCGACATTGGCAACGGCCCCGACCCCACAAATCAAGTAGAAGACGGCAAGTCCGCGCAACAAAGCGAGGCCGCTCAGCCGCTGGTCACGATAAGTAAACTGATTGTTGAAGAAGAAATTCGAGGTCATCGCAATTCCCGTGGCGGTGCTTTGCGCTAGAGCGAACCGGAGACCAAACAAATTGAGACTTATCCATAACGTGGTGAGATGGACCAGCAGCCCAACAGCACCGATCATCGCAAAGAGCGCAAAGCGTACGGGAACGATGTGGCCGATCAGCTTGTCGGCCAGCAGCATCCCGAACTCCCAGGCAACCATGGTGTCGAGCTTGCTTTCACCACGCTGTCGCTGGCGAAAGCCGTAGGGTAGCTCGCGCACCCGCAGCGGCTCGGGCGAAGAAGCAAGCAGATCCAGCAAGACCTTGAACCCCTGTCCGGACATTCGGCGCAGCGCCTGTTCGAACACCTCACGCCGGCACATGAAAAAGCCGCTCAGCAGGTCTCCAACATCAGCTTTGCAGACGAGGCGTGCCAGACGCGTTCCCAGCCCACTGAGCCACGCACGACCGAGGCTCCAGCCGCCAAAATCACCTCCCGAGGCATAGCGGCTGCCGACAACCAGATCGACGCCATCGCTCTCGAGCGCTTTCAACATGTGGGGCAGCAGCTGTTCGTCGTGCTGAAGATCGGCGTCCATAACCGCCACGAAGGGCGAGGCCGAGGCCAGCACGCCCTCGATACACGCGGTAGCAAGGCCACGACGACCGATCCGCTGCAGGCAACGTATTCGAGGATTGGAGCGTGCGATGGCCCGTACGCGCTCCGATGTGCCGTCCTTTGAGTCGTCATCGACAAAAATGGCCTCCCACGCGATGCTGGATAGTGTCGACGTCAACAGCGCGACGAGCGGCTCGATATTGTCTCGTTCGTTAAGCGTCGGTACGATCACCGTCAAAGTCGGGGAAGTGAAGGCCTGCGCGATATCACGATCGCGCGTGGTTACATCGTCCATTCCCATCCCCGGACTGTACTTCTGCCTTGTTAGGAAACGCCACCGGGCCTCCGCCATGAATGTGTCCGTCAAAGGGACCAGCCGAGAAGCTTCATCTCCATGAATGATGCACCTCTCCCTCGCGGGACCTCCTCGTTCGCGCGATAGATGATCAGTTCGGCGACAACAGCGTTACGGTAGTTGGCGTACATCGGAATTCTTTCGGCTTTGGTAGATTTCTTGGAGACGAAGGCCGTTTCCTGTTTCATTACGGCAGCGAGATCGATGTGAAAGCCAGTCTGCATTAGTTCGTATTGAACATGCAAATTAGCAGACCCGCCATCACGTTGTCGCCGAGGCGCGGCTCCGAACCGCCACCCCGAAGTATTGACCTTTGATCTCGATCAGCCGGTGACTAGCGACATTCTCGGTCAGTAACCATGAGCATCGGCCGCTCCACGGCTGCTGAGCGCTGGAAGCTTAGCCTAAATCACAATTCGGTCACGCAGTTGTTGACGCAATACGACTAATAAGCCTGCCTTATCGTCCCTTAGGCTTACTAGATTGCAACCCTGCAATGATCAAACGGTTGGTTGCGAGAGCCGGCACGGTGGCGCTAGGCTAGACTGGGTGGATCTCTTGAGAGGAGCGGCGATGGCGGTGGCGAGGGGGTGGGACGAAACGGTCATCGAATTGGCTGGGGTAAAACTGCACCTCGCGCGCGCTGGCAGCGGGCGCCCGGTCGTGGTGCTGCACCACGATATCGGCAGTCCCGACCGGCTCCCTTTTTATGACGAGCTGGCCAGCCATTTCGACGTGCTGATCCCGCACCATCCCGGCTATGGCAAATCGGAGCGGCCGCAATGGCTGCGCAATGTGCGCGACGTCGCGGTGATCTATCAGTGGCTGCTTTCCGATCTCGGGCTCGAGCGCGCTTCGCTGCTCGGGCTTGGCTTTGGCGGATGGATCGCGGCGGAAATGGCGACGATGGCGCCGCGTGAATTCCACCGGCTGGTCCTGGTCGGAGCGATGGGCCTGAAGCCGCCCGACGGCGATATCCTCGACCAGGCGATCATCAGCTATCTCGACTACGCCCGCGCCGGTTTTCACGACCAAGACGCCTTCACCCGGGTCTACGGCGATGTCTCGACCGACCAGCTGGTCGGATGGGATTTGTGCCGCGAGATGAGCTTCCGGATCGCCTGGAAGCCCTACATGTACAATCAGAGCCTGCCTCATTTGCTCGGCGGGGTGCGCGCTCCGGCGCTCGTCGTTTGGGGCGACGACGACAAGATCGTGCCGCGCAGCGCAGGAGAGCGTTATGCCGCCCTGCTCCCGAAGGCGCGGTTCGAGCTGGTGCGCTCTTCCGGGCATTGCGTCGAGATGGAGCAGCCGGATCAGCTCGCGCGCCTCATCCAAACATTCGTCGCGGAAAATTAACGAAGTCGCCGGGGCGATCTCGGTCAAGGAGGAAGCCATGTTTGTCATGTACTTCACAGAGCAGCCGATGTCGGCCTACCCGGCCGATATCGGGCTTGAAGTCGGCCATACCGCGCTGATGTTCTCGAACAAGCATTTCGATCCGGTCGCTGGCAGCCGGCTCTATAACGAATATCTTGAGCATTACATCTACGCCGAGGAACAGGGCGTCGAAGGCTTCATGCTCAACGAGCACCACAACGCGCCGTTCTGCATGCAGGCGAAATGCAACATCTTTGCCTCGATTCTCGCAGCGGTGACCAAAAAGGCGAAGATCGTCTTGCTCGGCAATCCGCTGCCCTTGGCCGAGAACCCGGTCAGGCTCGCCGAGGAATTGTCGATGATCGACATGATCTCGAAGGGCCGCCTGGTCCCCGGTATCGTGCGCGGCGGTGGCCAGGAGTCGCTCGCCGCCGGCGTCAACCCGGCCTACAACCGCGAACGCTTCCAGGAGGCGCATGATCTGATCGTCGCCGCCTGGACGCGCCAGGGACCGTTCCGCTGGGAGGGCACGCATTACCAGCACCGCGTCGTCAACCCGTGGGCGGTGCCGTTGCAGAAGCCCTATCCGCGCATTTGGGTCCCCGGCGTCCTGAGCCAGGAGACGATCATCTGGGCGGCGCAGCAGCGCTATCCCTACATTGCGCTCAACACCTCGATCGAGGCGACCAAGAAGATCTGGGAGCTGTACGACAAGGTCGCCCTCGAGACGGGCTACGAGGCGGGCCCCGAGAACCGCGGCTACCTGCAGCAGGTGCATGTCTCCGACAGCGAGGAAAAGGCCGAGAAGAACGCCCGCCAGTTCCTGTGGATGCAGGGCGAGTTCACTGGCCTAGCGCACCCGGTGTGGTCGAACCCGTCGGGCTATTTCTCGCCGGCGCTGCGCCGCAACTTCGTCGAGTTCGCGGTCGGGCGCGCCGAGAACCCGCGCGGGCGCCCGACTTTTGACCAGCAGGTTGCCGACGGGCGCGTCTTCTTTGGCACGCCAAAGACGGTCATCCCTAAATTGCGCCGCGTGCTCGAAGAGACCCGGCCGAGCATTTACGGCATCTGGGGCAATGACGGCACGGTCAGTAACGAAGATGCGCGGACCTGCATCCGCCTCCTCGGCCAGGAGGTCATGCCGGCGATGCGCGAGATCGGCAAGGAGCTGGGCCTCACTGACCCGTTCGAAGCAAACGCCCCGGTTCATCTGCGCTACTCGACCGACCTCAAACAGATGCCGCAAGCCGCCGAGTAGGGCCGATCGGGCTAGGCCGACGGCACGGCCAGCCGACAAACTCGTTCAGACTGCTGCCTCTCGGATGGCTCGCCAGAGGCGTTCGGGGGTGGCGGGCATTTCGATGTGACGGATGCCGAGAGGGGAGAGCGCGTCGACGAGGGCGTTGGCGACGGCGGGTAGCGCGCCGACATTCCCGGCTTCGCCCGCGCCTTTCACGCCGAGCGGGTTGGTCCTCGTCGGCACTGGGTTGCTGTCGCAATGGATCGCCGAGAGATCGCCCGCCCGCGGCATCGCATAATCCATAAACGAGCCGGTCAAGAGCTGGCCGGAGGCGGGGTCGAACTGAATGTCCTCCATCAGCACTTGACCCACGCCCTGAGCGATGCCGCCGCAGATCTGACCTTCGAGCAAAAGCGGGTTCATAATCGTCCCGACATCGTCAACGACGCTGTAGCGCAGAATCTCGACCTCGCCGGTCTCCTCGTCGATCTCGAGTTCGCAGATGTGACAGCCGTTGGGAAAGTTCTGCTCCTTGCAGCTGAAGGTGGCGCTGGCGATCAGACCAAGGTCCATGCCGTCGGGCAGGTTCTGCGGGTTCAACGATTCGGTCGCGATCTCGCCGATCGTCAACCTGCGGTTTGAGCGCGGCGCGGAGAAAAGGCCGTCGTCGAAATTGATCTCGTCGGGATCGGCGAAGAGGATGGAGGCGGCGATCGCGGTCGCCTTGGTGACGATCTTCTCGGTCGCAAGATGGACCGCTGACCCACCGAGTGCCGCCGAGCGCGAGCCGCCCGTGCCTTCACCGATCGCGACCTTGTCGGTATCACCCTGGACGTAATGCACCTGGTCGGGATGGAGACCGAGGCGATCGCAGAGCAACTGCTTGTAGACGGTTTCGTGGCCTTGCCCCTGAGTGATCGAGCCCGACAGCAGGGTGACGGTGCCGGTGCGATCAAAGCGGATTTCGGCCGCCTCGAAGCCGCCTGCGGCGGCGCGCTCGATCGTGTTCGAGATACCGAAGCCGCGCAGTTTGCCACGCCCGCGCGCTTCCGCACGGCGATGCTCGAACCCGGCACAATCGGCGAGGTCGAGCGCCATGTCGAGGCTCTTCTCGAACTCGCCGCAATCGTAAGTGAAGGCGAGGCCTGATTTGAACGGCATTGCTTCGGGCGGGATCATGTTGCGCCGGCGCAATTCGATCGGGTCGATGCCGAGCTCGTCGGCGGCCAGGTCGACCATTCGCTCGATGACATAAGCCGCCTCGGGACGGCCATTGCCGCGATAGGCTCGCATCGGGTTTGTGTTGGTGTAGACGGCAGTCACGTCGGCATGCACTGCCGGAGTGCGGTAGACGCCGGCCAAAGTTCCAAGATTGGCGACAAAAGCGTTGGAGCCGGCCTGCGGATAGGCCCCGACGGCGGCGATCGTGCGAACGCGCAAGCCGAGAAACTGGCCCTCGGCGTCGAGCGCCAGTTCAGCGTCGGTGACGTTGTCGCGGGCCTGGGCGTCACCAAGGAAAGCCTCCGAGCGCGTGCTGGTCCATTTGACCGGCCGCCTTATCAGCTTCGATGCGAGCAATACCAGCGCCACCTCGTTATAGATCGCCGATTTCATGCCAAAGCTGCCGCCGATATCGCCCGCAACCACCCGCACCTTGCTTTCCGGCACCTTGAGGATCTGCCGCGCCAGTTCCGCGCGATAGGCGTGGGTGCGCTGCAAGGTCGTGTAGATCGTATAATGATCGGCCGCGGCGTTGTATTCCCCGATGCAGCCCCGCGGCTCCATCGTGGCCGCGGTCACCCGGTTGATCACAAAACTGCACCGGACGACGTGCGGGGCGCTGGCGAAAGCAGCATCGGTCGCCGCCTTGTCACCTTCGAGATAGACAAAAGAGATATTCTCGGGGCAATCGTTCCAGACGCGCGGCGCGTCGGGGGCGATCGCACCCGCAGTCGAGACGACAGCCGGCAGCGGCTCGTATTCGACCGCGATCAGTTCGGCCGCGTCCGCTGCCTGATGCACGTTCTCCGCAACGACAAAGGCAACATAATCCCCAACCCAACGCACCCGATCCTTGACCAATGCCGGGTAGCGCGGCCGATGGGCGGGCGAGCCGTCGCGCCGCTTGTTGCCCGAGGCCGAGGGCAGGTCACCCCAACCCGAGGCCTCCCAATCGGTCCCGGTCAGCACGGTGAGCACCCCCGGCGCGTCCTTCGCTGCGGTCGTATCGATCGAGCGGATCCGAGCATGTGCGTGGGGCGAACGCAGCACGTGGCCAAATGCCATCCGCGGCAATACCATGTCGTCGACATAGCGGCCGCCGCCGCGCAACAGCCGCGGATCCTCGAACCGCGACACCGCCTGCCCCAACGCGAATTCACCCATTTCTGCCTCCGATGGGTTTGGTGGTCCTAGTGAGGGAAATGGCTTCTCTTGGCGAAGTGCCCGCGCGCGAGACAAAGAAGCAATCAGGGCCAAGTGGTTGATATCCTTGCATTCCAAGCCTGGGAAACAGGTGATAACAGGACGCGTCAAGTGGATCGGTAATCATTTCCAGCATTCGAGCATGCCGATGCGTCGCGTCGTCGAGTGAAGCTGTGATGTTTTTCATAGTTCCACCGTAGGACTTCGCCTCATTGACGTCAAAGCGACCCGGCTCGCGCGATCGCTAAGAGGGGCTTGGCGAGCGTACCTTCGCGCCCGCGGGAGGCTCCCGAATTTCAGTGTTATAAACGCAACATATCATGCGATTATGGCTATTTTCGATCGGATGCCGTCGGGCGATCCTGCTATGGACATCGGCTGGGAAACAAAGATCAAATTTGACCATAATCCGTCGCAAGTGTGAACCAGTTCACACTTGACAGGTAAGTTTGGAGGATACTCCAAAGTGATGGGTCGGTACCGTATGACGGTGTCCGAGGCATTCCCCAGGCTTGTACGACGGAGGAGACTGCCATGCGGCGGGATCGCATTCCCCTGACGGTTCTCGCGACGGCGTTGGTTGCGGCTGTGGGTCTCGCCGGGGCGAGTGCAGAGGTCGAGACCAAGTCCACTTCCGGGGCGAAAGCCAAAGAGGCCGATTTTCCGATTTCCTGCAGCGCGCCGGCGCAGAAGAAATTCAATCAGGCCGTCTGGATCTTGCATTCCTTTTGGTACGACGAGGCAGTCAAGGCTTTTACTGGGGTCACCGAGATCGAGTCCGGTTGCGCGATGGGCTACTGGGGCATCGCGATGAGCCATTGGTACCCGCTCTGGTATCCGCCCAATGCGGCGGCGCTGAAGGCGGGCTCGGAGGCGGTCGAGAAAGCGATGGCTGCGAAGCAGAAGACCGATCGCGAAAGCGATTACATAGCGGCGATCTCAACCTTCTACCGGGACAACGACAAGATCGATCACCGCACGCGCGCCGTCGCTTATGAAAAGGCGATGGAGCAGGTTCACCTTCGCTACCCCGATGATCGGGAAGGCGGCGTGTTCTACTCTCTCGCGCTGCTCGCGACTGCGCCGCCGACGGACAAGACCTATGCCAATCAGAAAAAGGCGAAGTCGATCCTCGATAAGGTCAATGGGGAGCTGCCCAATCATCCGGGGGTCGCGCATTATCTGATCCACGCCAATGATTCGCCAGCGCTAGCCGAGGATGGGCTGACGGCGGCATTGTGCTATGCCGGTATCGCACCAGCGGTGCCTCACGCGCTGCACATGCCCTCCCACATCTTCACCCGGCTGGGCATGTGGCGGCAATCGATCGACGCCAACCGCGCCTCCTCGGCTGCCGCGCTCGGCTATGTCCGGGAGGAGCTCGGTCCCGATGCGTTCGATGGTGAGACCGTCCACTCGATGGATTACCTCGAATACGCTTACCTGCAGACCGGGCAGGACGGCGACGCGAAGCAGGTCGTCGAGGAGTTGCAATCTTTTGGCCGGGCGAAAGGGCCAAATCTGCCGATGGCTTATGCTATTGCGGCAATACCGGCGCGTTATGCGGTCGAACGTCGGAACTGGTCAGAGGCCGCGGCCCTCACGCCTCCTCCGATGCCCTTTCCATGGGAGCGCTTCCCCTGGGCAGAGGCGATGATCTCGTTTACGCGGGCGCTCGGCGCGGCTCATACCGGCGACATTGCCGGTGCAGAGACAGAAATTGCCAAGCTTCAGTCCCTGACGGAAAAGCTCGCTCAGGCCAAGGACGACTATTGGGCCAAGCAGGTCGAGGTCCAGCGGCTTGGAGCCTCCGGGATTCTCGCGCATGCGCAAGGCAACGACAAACAGGCCGTCGAGCTCGTGCGCGCAGCGGCCGATCTCGACGCCTCGATGGACAAGCACCCGGCGACCCCGGCCGAGGTCCTGCCCGCGCGCGAGCTGCTCGCCGACTTGCTGCTTGAACTCAATGACCCGGCCGCCGCATTAAAAGAATACGAGCAGTCCGTTAGTACCGAGCGGAACCGGTTCCGCAGCATCCTCGGGATCGCACGGTCGGCCAAGGCGACCGGCGATGCGGCAAAGGCGCGCGAGGCCTACGGCAAGCTCGTCACGCTGGCGAGCGCCGACGCGACTCGCCCGGAACTAAAGGAAGCCAAGGCGTTCCTGGCAAATTGAAGTAATGATCCCCAGCTTCCGAATTATTCGATCACCTCGTCGGCTTGCGCGAGGATCGAGGGCGGAATCAGACCGGCTGCTGTCCGTGGGCTTGCGACGCGAATAGCGTCAAACCCGCCGTGATTGCGGCGAGCGCGCAGTGCCGGCTCATCGATCACCTCATGGGGAGAGGTGCGCGTCTCCTAATTCCCGAGCTTGAAGAACTCGACGGCGTTGCCGGCCCAGATGCGGCGTTTATCCGCTTCGGGGATGTCGGCGTAGATCTTGTCGATGATCGGCCGCGAATTGGGCCACTCGTTCTCGATATGCGGGAAATCGGTGGCGAACATGATGCGGTTGACGCCGACATGCTGGCGTTCCTCGACTGCCACCCGCTCGTATTGCACGCTGAAATAGACGTGCTCGCGCACGTAGTGGCTCGGCAACTCCTTCAGCGGTTTGAAGCCGAGATATTCTTGGGCCCAACCGAGGTGGCGCTGGTACCAGAGGTCCGCGTGTTCGAGCCAAAACGGGACCCAGCCGAGCCGCGTCTCGGCGAAGAAGATCTTCAGTTTCGGAAAACGCTCGAATACGCCGGCCAGCACCAGCTGCGCGACACTGACCGATGGGGGCAGTCCGAAATTGCAGATCCATTCGAGGAACGGCCGGCGCAGCCGCTGGACGATCTCGGGGATTTCTTTGGGGTAACGGAAGGTCGGATGCGAAGCGCGGGCTCCCGTGCGGTTGAACGCGACGTGTACCGTCACCGGCATGTCCATGTCGATTGCCGCAGCCCAGAATTTGTCGTCCTCGGGTGTCGGATAGCCTTTGGCATTGGGCAACGCGCCCAGTTGCACGCCTTTCAATCCGAGCTTCTTGCAATGCGCCATCTCGGCAATAGCGTCGTCGACGTTGGTAATCGGCATGACTCCCATGCCGAACAGACGATCGGGTGCAACAGCGCAATATTCCTCGGCGAGCCAGTCGTTGTAGCCGCGAATCACCGCCTTGTAGACCTCGTCATGGCTGATGTTGCGCCAGAACACCGGTCCCGCGACCATCGCCGGGAACAACACCTCGGCATCGAGCCCGTCCTCGTCCTGCTCTTTGACGCGCTGCTCGGCCGAGCCGGTACCCGCCGCGTCTGCCACCCTGAGCCCGAAGGGCTGCCACGTCCCCTCGGCACGGCCGGCGCGCAGATCGAGGAAATTAGCCTCAAGCAGCGGCTGTCCTTCGATCAGCTGGGCGTCTCCGCCGTCGGGCAGGTGGATCGTGCGCGGCGCGCGGTCGCGGTATTTTTCCGGCACCCGGTGCACCCACCGCTCGGGCGGCACCTCGAGATGCCCGTCAGCCGACATCAAATTATACGCACGCGCCATTCCCACCTCCGTCGGTCATGTCAGCTGTATGCCTGATACTGCACCAATGCGCCAGGTGCGGGGCAATATTCCAGGCACTCACCGCAACCAGTGCACTTCGCCTCCTGCACCTCATACAAATGCCGCGGCTCAAGCAAGGTCGGCCGGATCGCCGATTCCGGACACACCTCACGGCAGAGTCCGCACGAATTGCAGATCGCGTAATCGATCCGCACCTTCATTGAATGCCCCCGACCTGGTGCAGCAGATAGTCCAGCGCCTCCTCGACAGGCTTCTGCGTCGCCGCAGTCGCGCAGAGAAAATCGATCTGGAATTTGCCTTCCATGAAATGCATCAGCTCTTCGTCGCGCTGGCTCAGATGCTCATGCCTGACGAGAGGATCTTCGATCCGATCGAGATAGGCCATGATACCGATGCAGGCGTTGGCTTCCTGGTAATAATTCTGCGCGGCGCGGGCCAGCGGGTGGATGTGCGGGAACATCATCGACAGACCGAAATAAGCGGGGAGCGGTTGGGTATTGGCTTGCGCGATCCCCATCAACTCGCGCTCGTCCTTGATCCAGCCTTTGCCGAGCAATACATCGGCGTGCAATTTGCTGTGCTTGCATTCGTCCCAGATCTGGCGCGCACGCATCCGCTGCAGATCGATGTAGCGCTCCTGGTCGGCGATATCGACAGACAGTAATTGGCCCGACATCTGCTTGATCGACATGTGCACGCCCTCGGCGGCATAGCCGCGCAGCGCGCGCTTCTTCTTCCAAGCCTCGTCCTCGCGCCCGAGCTCCTCCTCGATTTCGGCAAGGGTCCGCTGCAATGAGATTTCCCAGCCCTTGACGCATTTCTCCCTGGTGAGCCGCAAGCGGAACTCGGCCCCTGGTGCGCCGGGCATGGTCGGCCATACCCATTTGTCCAGAAACTGTTCGAGGATCGGATGCATGGTTCAAGCCTCCTGCCACGCCTCAAGTGGTGGCGGCACCATCGAGCGGCCGCTCTCGACCTCGATGATCGAGCCTTCCGCCGGGCAGTACATCAGACACGCAGTGCACCCGGGGTAGGTGCATTTCTCGAGATCGATCTCAATGCGGTGCAATGGTTCGAGCGCGACATACACGGCGTTGATGTCGATCTCGCGGCAGACGATGTAGCACATCCGGCACTCGGTGCAGCGCTGGTGATCGATTTTCAGACTCGCCATACGGGTTTCCTTCAATCGGTCACCTGCCGCCGAGGTGCCGGTGGCGCCGGCGCCTCACGCCCGAGGACAAAGGCGCCGAGCTCACCCAAGAACCGCCCGTAGTCGCGTTTGGCCACGGCGCAAGCCCAGCGGCAGAGTTCGGCCTCGACCGGCGCTTTCACAAACTCTTCGACAATGCGCCGGCCCATATTTATGTGACTGCGGTTTTCGACGAACTGGCTTTCGAAGACGCCCTTGAGTTCAGTGTCGGTGAGGGATGCCGCCAGCCCTTCCATCCAGCCGAGTTCGAGGATTTTCGGGCCGAGATTGAGTGCTGCAATTCGGATTGGATGCGGATAGGTGGCCAGATTGCGCAGTGAAAAGACGTAATAGGCCAGTGCCGAATCGAGAACAAATCTGCCATAGGGATGTTGAAACGCATTTTTCTGGCTCGTCACGAAGCCCTTGCGGAGCAACGCGTCGAGATACAGCATCTCATGCGTCGACTCATCGACGATTTGCTTCGAGAACAGATATTTGACCGAGGGCGGGAAGTCGTTGATCTCAAGTCCCTGACCCCAACCGCCATAGATGTAATAAAACATCCGTTCAAGGGTCCACAACCGGCCGATCAAACGGTGAGCAGTGTCGTCGTCAAGGCCGCCCTCGCGGCCGGCCTTGATCACCTCCTCCACAGATGTCGTGCGGCTCTCGGTCTGGCTCTTGTCGATCAGCTCGCGAGCTAGATCCTTTCCTGGCAGATCGGCCACGACGCGGCTTTCCCTAGCACATCGCCCACCCCGTCATGACCGAGCTCGTCCCGGTCATCCACGAGGCGTGGCACTCACTCGTCCGGTTTCCGTGGATGCCCCGAACAAGTCTGGGGAAAACGGGCAGAATGCAGTTCCGGGAAGAAGCCGTATTAGCCATCACGGCTCGAATACGGCGAAGCATTTGTTGGAGTTGAAGATATAGCTCTGGACGTAGGAGGTTTCGGTCGGCCGCCGTCCGAGCTCGTTCATCGCGCCCATCAGACACATCCAGTTCAGGATTTCCTGCTGGCCGCTGTCCTCGATCGCACTCAAAGGACGCCGCCGCCAGGCGGCGTAATCGCCGGCCTGCAATGCGTCATAGAGCGCCCGATCAGCCTCGACGTCCGGATAGAGGAGGTAATGCTTGGGTGTCAGAAACGCGTGCGACCAACTCGACGAGGCGATCAACGCGACCCGCCACGGGCTCTTCTCCGCCACGCGGGCGCAAGCCGATCCGAGATCAAAGCAGCGCCATGGGGCAGGGGAGGGGGGATCGAGCTCGTCTTCCGAGGGGAACTGGCTCAACCCGCGCACGCCGGCCTGCTGGGCAATGACGCGCCGCCCATAGCAATTGACCTGAAACGGCACGACCGGATAGGGGAAGCCCTGGCGGTCGTAATCCAAAAACAACAGCGTGTTCAGAAAGGCGTGGCCGAGATCGTGGTGCAGCGGCCGGTAGGCGTAGGAGACGTCGAACCCGGCTTCGAGCATGCCGCTGGCGACAAATTTCCCTGCAGCGGGATGGCCCTTATAAGTGAAGGTCTTGTCTGCAGGCTCATTCCACGCATTGACGCCGCGGTAGTATTGCCACGGTGTCGTCTTCAATGCTTCATACGCCAACACGCAAAACGGCGGGATGATGTCTTCCTTAAAATTCTCGTATTGGTCGTCACCCCAGACTACGACGAAATCCGGGGCGAACTCGTCCAATGCCCGGCGCGCATTGCGAAACCCTGCGACCAACGCCTCGCGGTGATGCCTCGCAGCCGTCAGGCCTGCATCGTCGCCATATTCCTCGCGCATTGCCGCCGGCCAGCCTTCCGGGTGCCGTAGCCGCTCCGGGACCGCGGGATCGTCGAGGGCACGCTTCAAAATGCGGCCCAAATTTTCATCCGGCCCTGAAAGCGGCGGAAAATGAGTGACACCGAGGCCCAAAATCTGTCCCATGTGATCCTCCCTTGGGTCCGATCACGAGGATAGGCTGTAGCCGCTGCGTGAACAAGCACTCAGACTAGCGCGCCGGCGCGATTCGGTGCAGCTGCGGGCGCGAGCGCTACATGACGCAGGCGGGGAGGACGGAAACCGCCGGAAAAAGCGGCGGTCGTTGCGGGATTCAGCTCGGTTGTGGCAAAAGGCAGGGAATTACAGGCATCGGTGAGTTTCCTTGATGGCCTCCCCGCATCTGAGCCGTCGAGTCATTTTAGCGGTTCCTGTCCTTGCCTCGTCGGGCGCGATTGTGCAGTCGGTCGCCGTTGAGGGAGATTTTCACGCGTTCCTCTCCGGGATACGGCGCGAGGCCGCGGCGCAGGGGATTCGGGCTTCGACGATCGAGGTGGCGCTGCGCAGCGCAGAATTCTTACCGCATGTCATCGAGCTTGATCGCAAGCAGCCGGAACGGCAGCTGACGTTTGGTGAGTATCTCGAAAAGGTCGTCTCCGAGCAGCGCATGGACAGTGCGCGCCGCGAACTCGCCGAAAATCGGGCGCTGCTCGACGGGATTTGGCGGCGCTTCAATGTCGAGCCGAGGTTCATTGTCGCCCTCTGGGGGATCGAAAGCGATTTCGGCAGGGTCATGGGCAATTATGCGGTCGTTTCGGCTCTGGCCACTCTCGGCTATGACGGGCGGCGCAGCTCCTATTTTCGCGGCGAGCTGATCTCTGCGCTGCGCATCATCGATCAAGGCAATATCCGAGCCGACAACATGATGGGGTCCTGGGCGGGTGCGATGGGGCAGTGCCAATTCATGCCCTCGACCTTTCTCGGATACGCGGTCGATTACGATGGCGACGGCCGCCGCGACATCTGGAACGACCGAGCCGACGTGCTGGCGTCGATCGCCAACTACATTGCGCGACTAGGCTGGCGCGGCGGCGAGGGGTGGGGACGGGCGGTCATGCTGCCTGCTGGTTTCGATCCCCGCTACACCGGATTGGAGGTCAAGCGCCCGACGGGCGAGTGGAGCCGGCTCGGGGTGCGCGGCATCGATGCCGGACCGCTTGCGGTGCGCGAAGGTGATGCCTCGCTGGTTATCCCGGATGGTGCCGGAGGCCCGACGTTTCTCGTCTACGACAACTTCCGCACAATCATGAAGTGGAACAAATCCACCTATTTCGCGGCCGCAGTCGGGTACCTTGCGGACAGCATGGCGCGAGGGTGATGGGGCGCTGGTCGCCGCGGCGCCGCGATGGAAAGGGGGGTCGCGCGCAGCGCATTCGACCAGCAGTTCACTGCGAACGGCGAAATCTTCGATCTGAACCAGCTGACCGCTGCGCATCGCACCGCTGGGCAGTGTGCAAGTTTTGACCGCCCCTGTTAACGGAAGCCAGATGTACCGGGTGCGGCTCGGGCCGCTCACCGTCGAGCAAGCTGACCGCGCGCTCGCACGGATCGTCGCCAGCGATCATCCCGAGGCGCGAATTGTCGTTGACTAAAGGTCGAGCTACAGTGGGCGAACGGAAATGAGTGGATGTGACACCAGGATGCGGCAAGCGCCGGGCTTAATCATGGCGGTTATCGCCGCTGCTTTACTGGTCGCCGGCCTCGACTTTCGCCCCGCAACGGCCGCTCGGCCTCACCCTAAGGCAAAGGAGACGGCCGCGGCGCCGTCGGCGGCCAAACCGGTCGGCGGAATGGAGACCCAGGCGCAGCACGCGCTGGTCGTCGAGGTCGAAACTGGCGCAGTGTTGCTCGACAAGCTCGCGGACGACCACATGCCGCCGGCTTCGATGAGCAAGATCATGACAGCCTATGTCGTTTTCGACATACTAAAGCAGGGGCGTGCCTCGATCGAGGACGAGCTGCCGGTCAGCGAGCGGGCCTGGCGGCTCCAGGGCTCCAAGATGTTTGTGCCGATCGGAGGGCGCATAAAAATCGAGGACCTGCTGAAAGGCATGATCATCCAGTCAGGGAACGACGCATGCCTCGTGCTCGCCGAAGGCCTGGCCGGCAGCGAGGCAGCCTTTCTCGAGCTGATGAACCAAAAGGCGAAAGAGCTCGGGCTCAAAGACAGCCATTTCGCCAATGTCGACGGTTTACCCAATCCCGACCATTGGATGACCGCGCGCGATCTGGCGACTTTGTCGATCCGGACGATTAAGGACTTTCCAGAATATTACCATTACTACGGACAGATCGATTACGAGTACAACAACATCAAACAAGGCAACCGCAATCCGTTGCTCTACAAGGGTATGGGCGCCGACGGTTTGAAGACCGGCCATACCGAGGAGGCAGGGTACAGTCTGACAGCTTCAGTGAAGCGCGACGACCGTCGCATAGTTCTCGTGCTTGGCGGCCTGTCGACGATGAAGGCGCGTGCCCAGGAGAGTGAGAGGCTGATCGAGTGGGCGTTTCGTGAATTCAACGACTACAAACTGTTCGCAGCCGGAGACAAGGTCGAGGATGCCGAGCTGTGGCTCGGCTCCGACCCAAAGGTGCCGCTGACCGTCGGCCAGGATCTGGTGGTGACTATGCCGCGCAAGTCGCGCAAGGACATGAAAGTCACCGTCGAATACGATCGTCCAATCCCGGCTCCGGTCAGCAAGGGCCAGGTAATCGGCAAAGTAATCGTCACTGCGCCCGACGTGCCGCCGGCCGAGGCGCCCCTTGTCGCCGGTGCAAGCGTCGATCGGATGGACGCTCTTGGCCGCATCGCCACCTTGGCCGGTTATCTCGTGTGGGGCGGCCGACGCTGACGTGGCGGATCTTCGAGGCAGGTTCATCACGATCGAGGGCGGCGAGGGGGCCGGCAAGTCCACCCAGTCGGGGCTATTAGTAGAGGCCCTCGGCCAGTGCGGGATCCCAGTACGGGCAACTCGCGAGCCGGGAGGATCGCCCGGCGCCGAGGCGATCCGCCGGCTTCTGCTTGAAGGCGAGGGCGAGCGCTGGGACGCGGTCAGCGAATCGCTGCTGCTCGTTGCCGCGCGGCGCGACCATGTCACCCGAGTAATCCTGCCTTCCCTCTCGCAAGGAGTATGGGTCGTATCCGATCGGTTCTCCGATTCGACACTCGCCTATCAAGGTCATGGCAAAGGGGTGGTGCTCGACCAACTCACAGCACTGCACCGTTTTGCTCTTGGTGATTTTGCCCCGGATCTGACACTGATCCTCGATTTGCCGGTCGAGGTGGGCCTTGCCCGCGCCGCCGCACGGTCCGCGGCAGATCGGTTCGAGCGTCTCGACCGTGCGGTCCATGAGAGACTGCGCCAAAGTTTCCGCCAAATCGCCGCCGACAACCCCGCCCGTTGCGCGCTGATTGACGCGTCGGGCGATCCGGAGGCGGTGCACCGCGCAATTGCCGCGGCCGTTGCGCAACGATTGGGGATGGCACTCCGTTGACGGCCCGCTGTCGTCCCGGCGAAGGCCGGGACCCGTCTCCAAGATGGACACCGGCCTTCGCCGGTGTGGCGAAAGATGGCATGATCCGTCCAGTGCGGGGTTGGGGATGGCGCGCGGCGTAGAACCGCCGGCCGACAAGGATGTGGGTGCCTCCGCACCGCGGGCTAACCCGGAGCTTGTCGGTCACGAGACCGTCGAGCGCGAGTTGCGACGCCTTCACGAATTGGGTCGTTTGCCGCACGCGATCCTGCTGTGCGGGCCGCGCGGGATTGGCAAGGCAACGCTCGCCTTCCGGTTCGCCCGGTTCTTGCTCGCGCAATCGGCGGATTTTTGGACTGACGTGCTCGGCGGTCCGGCGGGCAGTGGCCTCGCGATAGATGCCGAAAGCAGTGTCTTTCGCCGGATTGCTTCCGGGGGTCATGCGGACCTGCTGACGGTCGAGCGAGCCTATGATCCGCGGCGCCGCCGCCTGCGCAGTGAGATCCTTGTCGAGGACACGCGTGAAATTGCCGGTTTTTTCCGGCTGACCGCAGCGGAGGAGGGGTGGCGCATCGTCATCGTTGATGGCGCGGAGGAGATGAACCGCAATGCCGCGAACGCTCTGCTCAAAATATTGGAAGAACCGCCGCGGCGGGGGCTGCTCCTGCTGGTCAGTCATCAACCGGGCCTACTATTGCCGACAATTCGTTCGCGGTGCCGCCGCTTTTCGCTTGCCGCGCTGGCTCCGCCGGTGGTGATCCGGCTCGTTGAACATTACCGCCCGGATGTTGTGGAAAAAGATGCCAAAGCGCTCGCCGTGCTGGCGGAGGGCAGCATCGGTCGAGCGCTCGAGCTCGCCGACGCCGGCGGCCTCGCGCTATATCGCTTTCTCGTCGATATGCTGTCGCAGATGCCGCAGATCGACATCGCCGAGCTTTATTCGTTCGCTGACAAACTCGCCCGTCCCGACGGAGAGGATGGCTATCGGGCAGTCCAAGAGCTGTTGTCGCAATTTCTTGCCCGGGTAGTCGCTTGCGCGGCCCGGCAGCGTTTCGGCGCGGCCGATATGATCGACGGCGAGGGAGAGGTGATGCAGTGGCTCGCTGCCCGAACCGATCCGGCTGGCTGGGCCACTCTGCGCAATGAAATCAACGAGAGTTTCGTCAACACCGACCAACTTAATCTCGATCGCAAGCAGGCCGTACTCGGTGCTTTTTTTGCGATCGCGGAAATGGCGCGATAGGAAGCGCACCGCAATTCGCCGATTGGATCGCGATCGGTCCCGGCCCATATCCGGGGTTTGGAGACAGTCATGACCGCGAACCCGCCTTTTTTCATCACCACGCCGATTTACTATGTCAACGATTTGCCGCATCTGGGCCACGCCTATACGACGGTGGCCTGCGATGTAGTGGCACGTTTTATGCGGCTCGACGGGCGTCGGGTGTGGTTCCTGACCGGGACCGACGAGCACGGCCAAAAGGTCGAGCAATCGGCACGAGCGGCGGGCATCTCGCCGCAGGAGCTCACCGACCGCAATTCCGCAGGGTTCCGCGATATGACGCGGCTCTTGGGCATCAGCAACGATGATTTCATCCGCACTACCGAGCCGCGTCATACGCGCGGCGTCCAGGTGCTGTGGCGGGAGCTCGAACGCCGCGGCGAGCTCTATCTCGGTCAGTTTTCCGGATGGTACTCGGTGCGAGATGAAGCTTTTTATGACGAAAGCGAGCTCGTCGACGGCAAGGCACCAACCGGTGCCGAGGTCGAATGGCTCGAGGAGGAAAATTATTTCTTCCGGCTTTCGGCCTGGCAGGACCGATTGTTGGACTATTACGAGGCGAATCCCGACGCGATCGCGCCGCGCAGCCGGCGCAACGAAGTTATCAGTTTTGTCAGGGGCGGGCTGAAAGACCTGTCAATCTCGCGCACCAGTTTCAGCTGGGGGATCCCGGTGCCGGGGAACCCCAAACACGTGATCTATGTATGGCTCGATGCGCTCGCCAACTACATCACCGCGGTCGGCTATCCGGATACCGAAAGCCAAGAATTTTCAATATTTTGGCCTGCTTATCTTCATATAGTAGGTAAAGATATCCTGCGCTTCCATACTGTGTATTGGCCTGCCTTTCTGATGGCCGCCGGGCTCGATCCACCGCACCGCGTCTTCGCCCATGGCTGGTGGACGGTGGAAGGGCAGAAGATGTCGAAATCGCTCAACAACTTCATCCCCCCAAAACAGCTGGTCGACACCTACGGGCTCGACCCGGTGCGTTATTTTCTGTTGCGCGAGCTGCCCTTCGGCAGCGACGGCGATTTTTCGCATCGCGCCGTGGTCGGTCGGCTCAACGGCGACCTCGCCAACGATCTGGGGAATCTGGCGCAACGCGTGCTGGTGATGATCAACCGCAACTGTGATGCCTGCGTGCCCGAGCCCGGGGCGCTGGCCACGGCGGACATTGCGTTGCTGGACGCCGCGCATCGTCTTCTCGAGACAGTACGGGGGCATATTTCGGAGCAAGCGTTCCATCTGGCACTCGAGGCGATTTGGCGGATTGTCGGCGAGGCCAACCGCTATGTCGACGAACAAGCCCCGTGGGCGCTCCGCCGGAGCGATGCGGCTCGCATGTGCACGGTACTCTACACCCTGGCCGAGACGCTTCGCCGCCTGGCGATCCTCGTGCAACCCTTCGTACCAGGCTCCGCTGGACTACTCCTCGACCAGCTCGCCGTTCCAGAGACGGCGCGCCATTTCACGGCGCTGGTGGAAGCGCCGCTTATACCGGGGACATGTTTGCCAAAGCCGGAAGGCATCTTTCCACGCTTTGCCGACGAGGCGCCGCAGTGACGAAGGAGGGCCGGGCGCAGCTCGTCGACAGCCATTGCCATCTCGACTTCCCGGATTTCGCTGCCGAGCGCGACGCCGTGATTGCCCGCGCACGGACGGCGGGGGTCGATACCATGTTGACGATCAGCACGCGGCTCGACCAGTTCGAAGGCGTGCGTGCAGTTGCGGAAGCGCATGAGGGGATCTGGTGTTCGGTGGGCGCCCATCCGCACGAGGCGGCGGATCACGGGGCGCTGCTGCCCGAGCAGCTGGTCGCGCTGGCGGCGCATCCGAAAGTCGTCGGGATTGGCGAAACCGGTCTCGATTTTCATTACGATCTGAGCCCGCGCGATATCCAAACGCGGGTCTTTCGCTCTCACATTGCCGCGTCGCGCGCAAGCGGCTTGCCGCTGATCATCCATGCCCGCGAGGCCGATCGCGAGATCGCGCAGATCCTCGAGGAAGAGCGGCCTCCGCCGGGCGTCTTGCACTGCTTCAGCAGCGGTCGCGCGCTCGCGGAAGTGGCGATCGGCCTCGGCTTCTACATCTCGATCTCCGGGATTGTAACCTTCCGGAACGCTGAAGATTTGCGCGCCATTGTGCGCGACTTACCGCTTGATCGGTTGCTCGTCGAAACCGATGCGCCCTATCTCGCGCCCGTGCCATATCGCGGCAAGCGCAACGAACCCGCTTTTGTCGTCGCGACTGCGGCTGCGATCACAAAGCTCAAGGGCTTGGAGGAGCCGGATGTGGCGGCGGCAACGCGGGAGAATTTCTTTCGACTCTTCACAAAGGCGACGTCAACCCGCCTATGAAGGTAACCGTTCTCGGTTGCGGCGCCTCTACCGGCGTACCGGTGATCGGCCCTAACTGGGGCCGGTGCGATCCCACCGATCCCCGCAATCGCCGCCGCCGGGTGTCGGTGCTGGTCGAAATCGAGGACGTCGTTATTTTGATCGATACCTCACCCGACCTGCGTGAGCAGCTGCTTGACGCCGGCGTCAACCGTCTCGACGCGGTCATCATTACCCACGCTCATGCCGATCATCTTCATGGTATTGATGATCTTCGGTCGGTCAACCGATTGATACAGCGTGCGATCCCGCTTTATGCCGACATCAAGACACTGGCCGAAATCGGGCGTCGCTTCGAGTATGTGTTCGAGCCGCTTCGAGAACCTGGCCGGTATCATAAGCCGACATTAGTGCCGCATCAAATCATTGGCCCGTTCGAATTCGAAGGGATCCCGATCGCGCCGTTCACGCAAAGTCATGGGTTCAGTACGACCCTCGGTCTGCGAATTGGCGGGTTCGCTTATTCGACCGATGTCGTCGAACTCGACGAGGCGGCGTTCGACGCAATCGAAGGCAGCGAATTATGGATTGTCGACTGCCTGCGGCGCGAGCCGCATCCGACCCACAGCCATCTGGAAAAAACGCTATCGTGGATAGCCCGAGTGCAGCCGCGCCGTGCCGTGCTGACGCATATGGACCAAACGCTGGACTATCGCGAACTCAGCGCTGAGCTGCCCGCCGGCATCGAGCCGGGTCAGGACGGCCTCGTGATCGAGCTTCCCGACCCATCTCGGACGTCCCAATTTTTGCACCGGGCATGAGGTGAAGGCGCGCTTCCCAGAAAACCGGACGCAGCCGAGGAATGCTCGACTTTCAGGCCTGCCGAAGCAAAATATTTTCCATAATATATATTATGCGACATTGGGATGTAACGGCAATATAGAGATGACACCCCTCTGCAAAGATAGAGATGACACCCCTCTGCAAAGTTGACGTGACACTACCCGGGGTTCGAAGAGCCTCGGGGGTGCGCGGTGCCGGTGGTGTCGATGAGCAAGAAGGAATTCGACCGGCT
>Ga0306920_100000589_pt1 | contig 42643 bp, 38 predicted proteins | sample flu12Cox44000170_FD_204666 | JGI IMG/M metagenome (GOLD analysis project Ga0306920, IMG submission 204666) | Lab enrichment of tropical soil microbial communities from Luquillo Experimental Forest, Puerto Rico - flux4day.12C.oxic.44.000.170 (v2)... | ecosystem: Environmental > Terrestrial >... | reverse complement strand
CGGGCGACAACATTTCGGTCGAGATCAGCCTGATCACGCCGGTGGCGCTGGAGAAGGGATTGCGATTCGCGATTCGCGAAGGCGGCCACACGGTGGGTGCTGGCGCCGTCGCCGAGATCATCGAGTAAACGAACATGCGAGAAATCATCACACTACAATGCGGCGATTGTAAGAACCGAAACTACACGACCACGAAGAACCGGAAGAAACATCAGGACCGGCTCGAGACATCTAAGTTCTGTAACACGTGCCGGAAACACACCGCGCACAAAGAGGTCAAGTAGGGGAGTAGGTTCAACGGTAGACCATCGGTCTCCAAAACCGAGAGTGGGGGTTCGAATCCCTCCTCCCCTGCCAGCTCCTTCGGGGCAAGTTGCTGGCGGGTAGCGAAAGAGTTCAGGGACGCTGAGGCGAGTTTGATGGCACAGGCAGCGAGAACCAATCGAGAAGAAGCGGGCGAGCGAGTCGGCGGGTTTGCTCTGTTCGAACCTATCGGCAAGCTGGCGGCATATCCGCAACGGCTGCGCTCGTTTCTTCACGACGTGCGCGTCGAGATGAAGCAGGTGAACTGGCCGTCGCGTGCAGATGTGATTTCGACCACGGTGGTCGTGGCGGTCACGGTGGCGTTTTTCGGAATCTATTTTTTTCTGGTCGATAGCGGATTCAGCTATCTGATTCAACGGGTGCTCAAATACTTCAAGTAACGGGAACAGGCATGTCAAAGCAGTGGTACATCGTCCACACCTATTCGGGATTTGAGAAGAAGGTGAAGGAAAGCCTGGAAGGGCGCGTGGCCGCATTCGGGCTCGGTGAAAAAATCGGCCAGATCATTATCCCCACCGAATCGGTGGTCGAAGTGCGCGGCGGCAAGAAAGTGATTTCGCCTCGGATGTGCTATCCGGGCTACGTGCTGGTGGAGATGGATATGGATGATTACACCTGGCATGTGGTGCGCTCGACGCCGCGCGTCACGGGTTTCGTCGGCTCCGGGCAGACGCCTTCGCCGCTCACGGAAGAAGAAGTACAGAACATTTTGAACCGCGCGACGACCACGGCGGAGAAGCCCAAGCCGAAGTTGTCGTTCGACCGCGGCGAGAAAGTGCGCATCGGAGAAGGGCCGTTCGCGAATTTTACGGGAGTGGTGGAAGAAGTGAATTCCGACCGCAGCACGCTGAAAGTTTCGGTCACGATTTTCGGCCGCTCCACGCCGGTCGAACTCGATTTTGCGCAAGTCGAAAAAGTAGCGTAACGCGCGCTCGGCGGATCGCGCGAGTAAGTGGGCAGGAGAGCACTGAATCATGGCGAAAAAAGTTCAAGCAATGGTAAAGCTGCAGTTGCCGGCGACGAAGGCGACGCCGGCGCCGCCGGTGGGCACGGCGCTTGGCCCGCACGGCGTGAACATCATGGATTTCTGCAAGCAGTTCAACTCCAAGACGTCAAAAGAGCCCGACGGGATGATCATTCCAGTACTGGTGACGATTTACAGCGACCGCACCTTTACCTTCATTCTGAAGACGCCGCCTGCTTCCGAGCTTTTGAAGCGCGCCGCGGGAATCGTGAAGGGGTCACCTGAGCCGAACCGCAACAAAGTGGCAAAGGTTACGCAGAAACAGATTGCTGAAATCGCGAAGACGAAATTGCCCGACCTGAACACGACCAATCTTGAATCCGCGATTCGCACGGTAACGGGCACGGCCCGCAATATGGGGATCGAGGTCGAGTCGTAATCGGAAACTGGAAGCAGCAAGGGTGAAGTGGCGGGTTGCAGGACGGTTGGAGTACGAGTCGAAAAGCAGGAGAGAAAACTGATGGGTCGCAGTTCGAAAGATGGTGGCAAGAATATTGATCGCGCCCGCAAGCTCGTGGAGACGCGTCCGTACCGGCTCGAAGAAGCCGCGGAGCTTCTTCGCAAGGCGCACTTCGTGAAGTTCGACGAAACGGTCGAGCTGGTGCTGAATCTCGGCGTCGATCCGAAGCAATCCGACCAGATGGTTCGCGGCACCGTGGTGCTGCCGCACGGCCTGGGCAAATCGAAGCGGGTGCTCGTGATCGCCAGCGGCGACAAGCAGCGCGAGGCGCAGGACGCGGGTGCGGATTTTGTCGGCGGCGAAGATATGGTCCAGAAGATTCAGGAAGGCTGGACGGATTTCGAAGCCGTGATCGCCACGCCGGACATGATGAAGTCCGCCGGCCGCCTCGGCAAAGTTCTCGGCCCGCGCGGCTTGATGCCGAATCCGAAAACCGGAACCGTCACGTTCGAAATCGCGAAAGCGGTGCAGGAAGTAAAAGCCGGCAAAGTGGAATTCCGGCTCGATAAGACGGGAATCATCCACTCGCCCGTGGGCAAGATCAGTTTCACGGCGAAGAACCTGGCCGGAAACGCCCAGGCGCTTCTTGCCGCGATCATCAAAGCGAAACCCGCGGCAGCCAAAGGCAAGTACATCAAGAAAATGACGCTCACCTCCACGATGGGACCGGGCGTGCCAATCGACCACGCGGAAGCAGACGCAGCCGTAGCGGTTGCGGCATAACAGCGCCGGCAGCAACGAGCGCAACGAACCAAGGAGTTCGGCATGAAGAAGAGAGCCGAAAAGCAGAGCAAGTCGGAAGAATTGCGGAGCCAGCTCGCCACGGTTTCAACCGTGATTCTCTCCACGTTTCAGGGAATCACCGTCGAGCAGGATACCAAGCTGCGCCGCTCCGTCGAAGCTACCGGCGGGCACTATGAAGTGGTGAAGAACACGGTGGCCGAGCGAGCGGCTGCCGGTACTCCGGCGGAAGGTCTGCTCAAGAATCTGAAGGGCACCAATTCGATCGCGTACACAAAGACCGATCCGGTGGCGCTGGCGAAGATTCTGACCAAGGTCGCGAAGGACGTTCCGGCGTTTCAATTCCGCGCAGGATTCGTCGAAGGGCGCGTGATCTCGATTCAGGAGATCAATCAGCTGGCGCTCTTGCCGAGCAAGGAAGAGCTGATTAGCAAGATCATGTTCATGCTCAACGCGCCGGCACAGCGTATCGCCACCGCGATGGCGGCGCTGCCGCGCAATCTGGCGGTGGTGACGAGTGAAGCGGTAAAGGCGGGAAAATTCGGCGGCGGTGCGACAGCATCGCCCGCGGCGGAACCGGCGCCCACAAGCGCTTCCGCTCCTGAGCCGGCTGCTGCGAGCGAACCGGCGCAGTAAGAGAATTGCGCCGCAAAGAGTTGAGCGCAAAAGATTCTGGGCAATGTTTTGGGGCAAGGGTTTTTAACGGTTTTTAATTTCGAGGAGGAAGCAAACGGCGATGGCAAGCAAAGTGGAGTCGATTCTGGAAGAACTGAAGGGTCTGACGCTTCTCGAGGCGTCGGAACTGGTGAAGAAGATGGAAGAGGCGTTCGGCGTCTCCGCGGCGGCGGCAGCTCCCGTGATGGTGGCGGGTGGTGGCGCGGCAGCCGGCGGCGGCGCTCCGGCGGAGGAGAAGACGGAGTTTACCGTCGTTCTCACGGAAGTCGGCGCGAACAAGATCAACGTGATTAAGGCAGTCCGCGAAGTCACCAGCCTCGGCCTGAAAGAAGCCAAGGACCTGGTGGATGGCGCCCCCAAAACGGTGAAAGAGGGCATCAACAAGGACGAGGCTGCCACGATCAAGAAGAAATTCGAAGAAGCCGGAGCCAAGGTCGAGATCAAGTAGTGCTGGCAGCCTGTGAGCGGCCAGGTGCCGTGGCTGCAAGGGAATTCGCGTACGCGCGCGCTCCTTTCGAATTTAGAACTTCAAAAAATGTCCTTCCCGGACTGGCGAGGCGGGTGTCTATCCGCTTCGCTGTTTCCGGCTTTGCCCTGATAAGGATGGTTCCATGAGCAATTGTAATGGTATTCGCGTCACTCGGGAACGGGAGCGCCTGGACTTCGCCAAGATCAAGACGGCGGTCCAGATCCCCAACCTGATTGACGTACAAAAGAAGTCATATCAGCGCTTCCTGCAGATGGACCTGCTGCCGAGCGAGCGCGAGGATACCGGTCTGCAGTCCGTGTTCACCTCGGTATTCCCGATCCAGGATTTTCGCGGGCTTTCGCAGCTCGATTTCGTCGACTACGCGATCGGCAACTGGGAATGCAAGTGCGGCCACCTGCGCGGCCTGCACCACTTGCGCGCCACCTGCAGGAATTGCGGCGCGTCCGTTGTTACGAATCCTTATAAGACCGGCGATGTGCTGTGCGCGAAGTGCGGCACGTTCAATAAGAACACGCCCACGTTCTGCAACAAGTGCGGCGACCCGGTCACGCTGCAGCTCAAGTACGACGTGAATGAGTGCCAGGAGCGCGGCATGACGTATTCCGCGCCGCTCAAGGTCACCATCCGCCTCACGATTTACGATAAGGATCCCGATACCGGCGCGAAGTCGATTCGCGACATCAAGGAACAGGAAGTTTTCTTCGGCGATATCCCGCTGATGACCGAGAACGGCACGTTCATCATCAACGGCACCGAGCGAGTCATCGTCAGCCAGTTGCACCGCTCGCCCGGCGTGTTTTTCGAGACGGCCAATAATCGGAGCTACTTCCTCGGAAAGATTATTCCCTATCGCGGATCGTGGGTGGAATTCGAGTACGACACGAAGAATATTCTCTACGTCCGCATCGACCGCAAGCGCAAGTTCCTCGGCTCGATTTTCCTGCGCGCGCTGGGGATGAAGTCGAATGAAGACATCCTGCGCACCTTCTATCAGGTGGAACGCATCACCTTGCGCGATGGCGATGTTTTTTGGAACGTTTCCGAAAGTCTGATCGATCGCAAGCTCTCGAAAGAAATCAAGCACCCGCGCTCGGAAGACGTTCTGGTCGGGGCGCACAAGCGCATCACCGAGCCGCTGTACAAAGAACTGGTCAAGGCTCGCGTGAACCAGGTGGAAGTGGGAGTTGCGGACCTCGAAGGCGGGGTCACCGTCGGCGAGCTTGTAAATCGCCAGACCGGTGAAGTGCTTCTCGAAGCCAATAAACCGCTTACGCCCGAGATGTGGGCTTCGATCGCGGAAGCGGGCATCACGGAAGTTGACGTCTGCTTTCCGGAACGCGATGACGTGGGCGTGATCGTAAGCCGCACGCTCGAAAAGGACACGATCCGCACTCCCAAAGAAGCGCTGATCGAAATCTACCGCAAGCTGCGTCCCGGCGATCCGCCGACGCTCGAAACCGCCACGGCGCTCTTCAATGGCATGTTCTTTGACGCGCGCAAATATGATTTCAGCAAAGTAGGCCGCCTCAAGTTCAACATCAAGCTCGGCCTTGAGACGCCGCTCGACAAGCGCACGCTCGATCCGTCGGACTTCGTCGCGGCGATCAAGTACCTCCTGAAGCTGCGCAAGAATATCGGCGCGGTGGACGACATCGACCATCTCGGCAATCGCCGCGTCCGCGCGGTGGGCGAATTGCTCGAAAATCAGTTCCGCATCGGTCTGGTCCGCATGGAACGCGCGATCAAGGAAAAAATGTCCGTGTACCAGGAAATGTCCACGGCCATGCCGCACGATCTCGTAAACGCCAAGCCCGTGATGGCCGCGATTCGCGAGTTCTTCGGCAGTTCCCAGCTCTCGCAGTTCATGGATCAGACCAACCCGCTGAGCGAAATCACTCACAAGCGCCGCCTTTCGGCTCTCGGACCTGGCGGCTTGTCGCGCGAACGCGCCGGATTCGAAGTGCGCGACGTTCACCCCACGCACTATGGCCGCATCTGCCCGATTGAAACGCCGGAAGGCCCGAACATCGGTCTGATCAGCTCTCTGTCGTCGTATGCGCGGATCAACGAATTCGGTTTCATCGAGTCGCCTTATCGCCGTGTGAAGGGCGGCCGCGTGATTGACTTCGTGCAGATCATCAATGCGGGCGACAGCGAGTTCAAGGCCGGCGAAGTGGTGGAAAAGGAAAAAGTCGAAGACGCGAACGAAGAGTTGAAGCGGCGGCGCGTGGTTGTCGAGCCACACTGCTTCTACCTCTCAGCATGGGAAGAGGACCGCTACGTGATCGCGCAGGCCAACGCCTCGCTCGACGAGCGCCTCAAGATCACCACCGAACTCGTCAACTGCCGCCAGGCCGGCAACTTCGTTCTGAAAAACCGCGACGAAGTCGACTACATCGACGTTTCGCCCAAGCAGCTTGTGTCCGTCGCCGCCAGCTTGATTCCATTCCTTGAGAATGATGACGCGAACCGCGCATTGATGGGATCGAACATGCAGCGCCAGGCCGTGCCGCTGATCAAGGGTGAAGCGCCGTTGGTCGGCACCGGCATGGAACGCGTCACCGCACGTGACTCCGGAGCGGTCATCGTCTGCCGCCGCGACGGCATCGTCGACCAGGTCGACTCCGAGCGGGTCATCGTGCGCGTCGAGTCCGATCAGTCTGGCGTGCTTAGCCGCGAAGTGGGCTCGGACATCTACCTGCTCACGAAGTTCAAGCGCTCGAACCAGAATACGTGCATCAGCCAGAAGCCTCTAGTCCGCGCGGGCGACCGCGTGAAGCAGGGGCAAGTGCTGGCCGACGGGCCCTGCACCGACCGCGGCGAACTCGCTCTCGGCCGCAACGTGCTGGTCGCCTTCGTGCCATGGCGCGGTTACAACTTTGAAGACGCCATCCTCGTCAGCGAAAAGCTTGTGGAAGAGGACTACTACACCTCAATCCACATCGAGGAGTACGAAATCGAAGCGCGCGACACGAAGCTCGGCCCCGAAGAAATCACGCGGGATATTCCCAATATCAACGAGAGCTTCCTGCGCAACCTCGACGAAAGCGGCGTGATTCGCATCGGCGCCACCGTAAAGCCCGGCGATATTCTCGTCGGCAAGGTAACGCCCAAGGGCGAAACGACGCTCACGCCGGAAGAAAAACTTCTGCGCGCGATTTTCGGTGAGAAGGCCGGCGACGTTCGCGACGCGTCTCTCTACTGCCCACCGGGCATCGAGGGAACCATCGTTGACGTGAAGATCTTCTGCCGCAAGGGCGCGGAGAAGGACGAGCGTCACAAGGCCATCGAAGCCACGCAGGTCGCCAAGCTTGAAAAGAACCTCGCCGATGAAATTCGCATTCTCACCGACGAGCGCCTGAAGCGCTTGACCGACTTGCTCGGCGGCCAGAAGCTTATCGCTGACTTGCACGACGAGCGCACCAACAAGCGCTTGCTCACCAAGGGCGCCGAGCTCACCCGCGAAATTCTCGAAAAGATCACCACGCGCAACCTGAAGCGTCTGCGCCTCAACGACAAGGACCCGCTGCTAATCGAGAAGATTGACGAAATCGAGGAGATGACCTCGCGGCAGATCGACGTGCTGCGCAAGATCACCGACGAGCGCATCTCCAAACTCAAGAAGGGTGACGAACTGCCGCCCGGCGTCATCAAGCTCGTGAAAGCGTATATCGCGATGAAGCGCAAGCTTTCCGTCGGCGACAAGATGGCGGGCCGCCACGGAAATAAGGGCGTCATCGCGCGTATCGTTCCCAAGGAAGATATGCCATATATGCCCGACGGCACGCCGGTCGAAATCGTTCTCAATCCGCTCGGCGTTCCTTCGCGTATGAACGTGGGCCAGATTCTCGAAACGCACCTCGGTTGGGCGTCGAAGGAATTGGGCTCGCGCATCGGGAAGATGCTCGACGAAACCAGCGAGCGCGCCGAAGCGGTGCGCAAATGGTTCAAGGACGCCTTCGGTCCCACCTCGGTTTGGAAGACCATCTCCGAACTCGACGATGATGCTTTGCTTGATCTCGCGCACAGCTTCCGTGAAGGCGTTCCATTCGCAACGCCCGTATTCGACGGCGCTCGCGAGCACGACATCCGTCACCTGTTCGAATTCACCGAGCTCCCGGAGAGCGGCAAAATCACTCTCTTCGACGGCATGACGGGCGACGAGTTCGCGCAGAACGTCACAGTCGGCTACATCTACATGCTCAAGCTGTCTCACCTGGTGGACGACAAGATTCACGCGCGCTCCATCGGTCCCTATTCGCTCATCACCCAGCAGCCTCTCGGAGGTAAGGCCCAGTTCGGCGGACAGCGCTTCGGAGAAATGGAAGTCTGGGCGCTCGAAGCCTACGGTGCGGCTCACATCCTGCAGGAATTGCTCACGGCGAAATCGGACGACGTTTACGGCCGCGCGAAAATCTACGAGGCCATCGTAAAGGGCGAGCCTGGAATCGAACCGGGCGTGCCGGAATCCTTCAACGTTCTTGTGCGCGAGTTGCAATCGCTTTGCCTCGACGTTGAATTGATGAAACGCCAGAAGCCCCAGCTCGAGAAGGCCGAAGCGGCGGATTAATCTTGCGCTCCCGCAAAAGATCGGGGGAGCGCCCACAAGTTTCGTGAATTTTTCCCTGGTTTCATCAGGGAGGAGGGTCAGCCATTGTATCGATCTAGTCCTTACGACCGCGCCAGTCAGATTGCAGATTTCGATTCGATTCGCATCAGCTTGGCGAGTCCTGAAAAAATCCGGTCCTGGTCGCACGGTGAAGTCACCAAGCCGGAAACCATCAACTACCGCACCTTCAAGCCCGAGCGCGACGGCCTGTTCTGCGCCAAGATTTTCGGCCCCGTCACGGACTGGGAATGCTTGTGTGGAAAATACAAGCGCATGAAGCATCGCGGAGTGATCTGCGATAAGTGCGGCGTCGAAGTCACGCTCAGCAAAGTCCGCCGCGAGCGCCTCGGCCATATCGAACTTGCCTCTCCGTGCTCGCACGTGTGGTTCTTCAAGGGGCTGCCCAGCCGCATCGGGTACCTCCTCGACATCACCATGCGCGACCTCGAGCACATCCTCTACTTTGAGACGTTCGTCTGTATCGATCCGGGCGAAGTGCCGGGATTGAAGCAGAAGGAAATTCTGCCCGAGGAAAAGCTCCGCGAGATGCAGAAGGAATATCCCGGCAAGTTCACCTCCGGGATGGGCGCGGAAGCCATCAAGGAACTGCTGCGGCGCGTCGAAGTGGACAAGCTCTCCGAAGAGCTGCGCGAAAAAATGAAGATCGATCCGAGCCTGCAGAAGCGGATCAAGTTCGCCAAGCGCCTCAAGGTTCTCGAAGCTTTCCGCAAGAGCGGCAATAAGCCGGAGTGGATGATTCTCGACGTGATTCCGGTTCTTCCGCCGGAGTTGCGTCCGCTGGTGCCTCTCGATGGCGGCCGCTTCGCCACTTCCGACTTGAACGACCTCTATCGCCGCGTCATCAACCGCAACAACCGATTGAAGAAGCTGATGGAACTGCACGCGCCCGACGTAATCGTCCGCAACGAAAAGCGCATGCTGCAGGAAGCCGTCGACGCGCTCTTCGACAACGGCCGCCGCGGCCGCGTTCTTCGCGGCACCAATAATCGCCCGCTCAAGTCGCTGTCCGACACGCTCAAGGGCAAGCAGGGTCGCTTCCGCCAGAACCTGCTCGGCAAGCGCGTGGACTACTCCGGCCGTTCCGTCATCGTAGTCGGCCCGGAGCTGAAACTCCACCAGTGCGGTCTCCCGAAGAAGATGGCGCTTGAGCTTTTCAAGCCGTTCATCTACCACAAGCTCGAAGCCGCCGGCCACTGCACCACGATCAAACAGGCCAAGGAACTCGTCGAAGCCCAGGAATCAATCGTCTGGGACATCCTCGAGGACGTCATTCGCGAGCATCCCGTTCTGCTCAATCGTGCTCCCACGCTGCACCGCCTGGGCATTCAGGCCTTTGAACCGGTGCTCGTCGAGGGCAAAGCGATTCGCATCCACCCGCTCGTCTGCACCGCTTTCAACGCGGACTTCGACGGCGACCAGATGGCGGTGCACATTCCGCTGTCGCCCGAAGCGCAGGTCGAAGCCTCCGTGCTCATGCTCAGCTCGCACAACATCCTTTCGCCGGCCAATGGCTATCCTCTCGCCGTCCCGACGCAGGACATGGTCCTCGGCATTTACTACATGACCAAAGCTAAGCCGCAAGCCAAGGGCGAAGGCCGCGCCTTCGGTTCCACCGAAGAGTGCATCATGGCTCTCGAAGCGGGCGAAGTCGAATTGCTCACGCCGATTCGCATGCGCTACACCGGCGAAGTGATCGACCTCACCAACGCCTACGACGACCAGGACGTCTCGCACACCGAGCCGATCCATCTCAATAAGCAGTTCCTGCACACCACCGTCGGCCGCGTGATCTTCAATGATCACCTCCCCTCGGACATGCCCTTCGTCAATGGCTTGCTCAAGAAGAAAGGCATTCAGGCGCTCGTGCAGTATTGCTATCTGCGCTTCGGCCTCGAGAAGACCGTGCTCATGCTCGACAAGCTGAAGGAACTCGGCTTCCTCTACGCGACAAAAGCCGGCGTCTCCATCAGCATCAGCGACATGGTCATCCCCGGCGTGAAGTCCAAGCTCGTCGATACCGCCGAGCACGAAGTGGTCAAAGTTCAGCAGCAATATCTCGATGGCGCCATCACCAATGGCGAGCGCTACAACAAAATCATCGCCATCTGGTCGGACGTCACCGAGCGTGTTGCCGACGAAATGTTCAAAGCTCTCGAGGAACAGGACAAGCAGGGCATGATCAATCCGATCTACGTCATGGCGGATTCCGGCGCTCGGGGCTCCAAGCAACAGATCCGGCAGCTTTCCGGCATGCGCGGTTTGATGGCCAAGCCTTCCGGCGAAGTCATCGAACAGCCCATCACTTCCAACTTCCGCGAAGGCCTCACCGTGCTCGAATACTTCATCTCGACACACGGCGCTCGCAAAGGTCTCGCCGATACGGCGCTCAAGACCGCCGATTCCGGCTACCTCACCCGGCGCCTCGTGGACGTTGCGCAGGACGTGATCATCAACGAGTTTGACTGCGGCACGGCCGACGGAATTTACGTCGAACCGATTCTCGAAGCCGGCGTCGAAGTCGAGCCGTTGCGCGACCGCGTCGTAGGCCGCGTCTCGCTCGAGAAGATTAAAGATTACGAAGGCAACGTCATCGTCGAGATCAACCAGGAAATCACCGAAGAGCTCGCCAACGCGATGCAGGCCGCCGGTATCGAACGCGTCAAGATTCGTTCCGTGCTCACCTGCGAATCCCGCCGCGGAGTTTGCGCCCGCTGCTACGGCCGCAACCTTGCCACCGGGCGCTTCGTCGAGATGGGCGAAGCGGTCGGCGTCATCGCCGCGCAGTCCATCGGCGAACCCGGCACGCAGCTCACCATGCGGACCTTCCACATCGGCGGCACGGCCACTCGCGTCACCGAGCAGTCGAAAGTCGAAGCTCGCAACAACGGCTTCGTTAAATTCATCGACCTGAAGGTCGTCGAGGGCCGCGGCAAGCAGATCGTCGCGATGAACCGTTCCGGCTTGATCGCGGTCGTTGACGAAAAGGGCCGCGAAAAGGAACGCCACCACGTGGTGTACGGCGCTCGCCTCAAGGTCGAAGACGGTCAACCGGTCACTCTCGGGCAGACCATGGTCGAGTGGGATCCCTACACCTTCTCGATTCTCACCGAAACCGCGGGCACCGTTCAGTTCAAGGACCTGCAGGCCGGTATCACGATCGAAGAACAGGTGGACGAAGTCACCGGACTTTCGCAGCTCGTCGTCACGCTGCCGCCCGGTGATGAAAAGCACCAGCCCACCATCAACATCCGTGGCGCAGGCGGCCGCACCAAGAAGTACCTGATGCCGTCACGCGCTCACTTGATGGTTGTGGATGGTGACGAAGTCCAGCCTGGCGACGTGCTCGCGAAGATCCCGCGCGAAACCACGAAGACCAAGGACATCACCGGCGGTCTGCCGCGCGTTGTCGAACTCTTCGAGACTCGCAAGCCGAAAGATCCCGCGGTCATCAGCGAAATCGACGGCATCGTGAAATACGGTGAAATCGCCAAGGGCCAGCGCAAGATCTACGTCGAAAGCGAAGACAACAAGACCACGAAGGAATACTCGATTCCTCGCGGCGTCCACATCAACGTGCAGGAAGGCGAGCACGTGCGAGCCGGCGAGCCCTTGATTGACGGGCCGCTCAACCCGCACGACATCCTTGCCGTCCTTGGCGAAAAGTACACGCAGGCTTACCTGGTCAATTCGATTCAGGAAGTCTACCGCCTGCAAGGCGTCAACATTAACGACAAGCACATCGAAACGATCGTTCGCCAGATGATGCGCTGGGTGAAGGTAGAAGACGTGGGCGACACCTCGTTCCTCCTCGAGGAGCAAGTGGACAAGTTCCGCTTCCGCGAGGAAAACGATCGCGTCATTCACGATGGGGGACGTCCTGCTACCGGCCGTCCGCTGCTCCTTGGCATCACCAAGGCGTCGCTTTCCACCGACTCGTTCATCTCCGCGGCGAGCTTCCAGGAGACCACCCGCGTTCTCACCGAAGCGGCCATCTCCGGGAAGGTCGATTATCTGCGCGGCTTGAAGGAGAACGTGATCATGGGCCGCCTGATTCCCGCCGGCACCGGTTTGGAGCGCTACCGCAACATTCAGCTCCTCACCGAATTGCCTCCGCCGGAAGAGGGCGAAGCCATGGGCGCAGGATTCGGGCAGAACGGCCCGGATCTCACCCCCGAAGAAGCCGCGGCTCTCGATTTCCTGCGCAAGGATACCGACGCCGTCGCCGAAAGCTAGCCAACGCGAAGAATCTTGTCCCGGGCCAGTCGCCCAGGCCGAATTCTTCCCTAAAACAATCCAGGGCGCTCTGCATCCCAGAGCGCCCTTTTTTTTCGCGCAGCAGCAGCCAGCGTTTGCCGTTGTATGGAGTGCGGCGGCTTGCCGCCGCTTTGTTCTTACCTCGGCCGACCGGTACGCGCTGTCAAGATCTAAAATACTACGCAATGCGAATAAGACGCCACGCACTACCACACCAACCGTAGCTTAGGTCCCTCCCGATCGCCTTTTGGATCGGGATGACCTGAAGCCTCCCGCCGCGAAGCGCCGCTTGCCTCCGCTTCGTTCTTACCCTGCCGGACGCGCCACGAAGCGCGGCGCGCCCCCCGATCCTCTCTGTTATGCAACCTGGAAATCGCATTCGCATTTCGAAGCCGCGACTAAACGTCCTGCGTGTAAAATTTAAGTGCACAATTTTGTCCGGAATCACCGTTCTGAACTCTGCAAATTTGGAACGCGGGGCTTCCTTTGTCGAAGTCATCTACCGAATCGAACAAACCATCGACTGCGATGCCTGCCAACGAGCAGCAGTTCAAGAACCTTGTCGACGTAATTTCTCGTTCCCAGCGTAACTACCGCGAACTGATCGATAGCCTGGACCAGGCCGTCTTTACGATTTCTCTCGAGGGCGAGATCCGGGTGGCGAATCGCAGATTTGCGGAGATATTGGGCGAGGACTTCCATACCCTCATGGGCCATCGCATTCACGAGTTCATCGCCGCCCCGTCGCCCGAAGAAGCCAAAGTCTGGCTGGCAGGATTTCTGCACACAGGTTTGGATCACGGCAGGCTCTCATTGCGCCTGAAAAGGAGCGGAGAGCTTCGCTACTTCGATTGTTGGGTTCAAGTAGTCGCTGAGGACGGAGTCGCCACGGGCATCAGCGGCTGGGCGCGCGACGTCACCTCTCAACATCAAGCGGAACTTCGTTTCAACGAGTTCTTTGAATCCCTGCGCGAAGGAATCTTTTTTACGACGCCGGATGGGCAGGTGCTCGATGCGAATCCCGCATTGATCCGCATGCTCGGCTTCGAGTCCAAGGCTGAGCTGCAGGTGGAGAATTTTAGTAAGGTCTATGCCGATCCCTCCCAGCGCGACGCGCTGATTCGCGAACTTCAATCGCGAGGCTCAGTCCAGGATCGGGAAGTGGTTCTTCGCCGCAAGGATGGTTCGCACGTCTACTGCCTCGCTTCCGGCTTCGCCATTCGCGACACCTTTGGCCGCATCGTTCGCTTGCAGGGTACCTTCGTGGATATCACCGAACGGCGCGAAATCGAAAAACGGTTGCATCAGGAACAGGAATTCGTCCGCCATCTGATCGCTTGTTTCCCGGATATGATTGCGGTCTTTGATGCCGCCGGGCGATTCACCTACGTCAGCCCGCGCGTCTACGAAGTGCTCGGCGCAGCTCCTGCCCAATTCGTCGGGCAAGCGCATCTTTTTGGAGTTCATCCCGATGATCAGCGCATGGTTGCCGAATCTTTTCGGCAGGTAATGGCGGGAGAAAATCCTTCCACGCAGATGGAATTTCGGGCTCGTCACGCGGATGGCACTTGGCGAACGCTTCGCGCCAGCGCAGGTCCGCTCTTTGACGCCGACCAAAAAATCAGCGGTGTCGTTTCCTCGGTTCGCGACATCACCGAAGCAAAAACGTTCGAGCAGCAGCTCATGCAAAAGGAAAAATTCGCTTCCATGGGCCAGATGATGGCCGGCGCCGCCCACGAGTTGAACAATCCGCTCACTGCTATCCTGGGCGTAAGCGATTTGCTGCGCGAACGCGCCGCTGACGATGCCACCCGGCGCCAAGTGGAGATTATCCTGCAGCAAGCTCGCCGCGCGGCATCCATCGTTCAGAACCTTCTGGCATTGGCTGTGCCGACCGGCCAAAAGCGCCTGAAAGTTAAGGTGGAAGACGTCGTTGCGAAAGTAACCGAATCCCACCAGAAATCCCTGCAACAAAGAAACATCATGGTGGATGTCACGGTAGCCGGCAAACTCCCTGAAGTGGAGGGAGATCCCAGGCTGCTCGGGCAGGTCTTCGCGAATATTCTCTTGAATGCGGAGCAGGCCATTTCCTCCGTGCGCGATAAAGGGGCTGTGCGGATCTCACTTTCGCAAGCGGGCAACAATCTTCTCGTGGAATTTGCCGACGACGGTCCCGGCATTCCCCGGGAGATCGTCGACAAAATCTACGATCCCTTTTTCACCACCAAGAGGCCAGGAGGAGGAAGCGGGTTGGGTCTTACGATCTGCCTGGGCGTCATTAAGGACCATGGCGGCCGGATTGAAGTGCAGACTTCAGAAGGCGCGGGCGCGACCTTTCGGATTTTCCTTCCCGCGATTGCGGAGAAGAGACTGGAAGCTCCGAACTCCGCGCCCGCTCGGCGCGCGCCTCAGGCTTCTTCGGCTCTCACCGGCCGGAAGATGCTGATCGTAGACGACGAGGAAAGCATCCGCGAGATTGTACAGGACGGCCTTTCCGCGCGAGGAATGAATGTGGAGTGTGCGGCAAGTTCCGAAGAGGTGCTGGCGTTGCTGGCCGGCAACACTTATGAGATTGTCCTCTGCGATTTCAACCTGCCGGGCTTGAGCGGAGAGCAGTTGTTCGAGCAACTCAGGGCTCAAGCCGGCGGATCCTTGCCCAGGTTTGTTTTTATGACAGGAGACTTGCTGGAGCGTTCGACGATTGCTTCATTCGCGGAGCGGGGAGCGCACGTGCTTCAAAAGCCATTTCAAATTTCCGCGCTGGCCACGCTGCTTGCCGAGCTGCTTCAGGAACAACCTATAAGAGCAGATTAGTTTTTTCGCCGTGAGCGTTTTGCGAGTCGCTACTTTTTATCTGCGGAAGGTTTCCCACCAGGGTCCACGCCAAAATCCCACACGTACAGATTCGTTCCTTCGCCTTTCACGATTTCTGTAAAGACGTATTCTCCCGGTTCGAGTGATTCGCTGAGGGTGAAACGGTAGACGCCGTTGGCTATTTGCCAGCGCTCCGCAATCACTTCACTTCGTTTCGTTTTTGTAATCACCTGAAGATACGTGTCCACGTTTTCGATCAGGCGCGAGTCACCGCGCACCTTCGTGCGAATCAAAATCATATTTGGCTCGCGGCCGTCCGCGGTGCGCATATAAAATTCGGGCTGCTCGTTGTGCACGCGTACCTCGGCGTGGGGCCTGGCTATGGTGAGATTGCGGCGAGACGGAACCACTGGAACCGGCACGAGCACCTGTTCAACGACTTTTGCTTTGTCTAATTTACTGTCCGCCTGCGCTTGCGTGAGGCGCAGCACAGATTTCCCGTCGTAAACGAAAAGTCCTTCGCCGGGAGGAACGAAAACGCCGGGAGCCGCTTCCAGGCTGGCGTCCACGTCGAGCGGCATCACCCGGCGGGCCTGCTCTTGTTTATGCACGTTGCTGAGCAACGCGGCGTCGTTAGTCTTCTGGTTGGCCTCGCTCTGCCGTGTGGCATCCCAATCCACGAGCGCCACCGGCATTTCTTCCCATTGCGATCTTTCCGTGTTGTAGAAACGAACCCGGTCGTCCATCACCTGATACTCACGCACAAGCTGGACGCTGCCATCTTTTAGAATCAACTTTTTCCCGCGCGGGAGGTGCGCAACCCCGGACTCGGGAGCCGGAGCCTGGCTCTGCTGCCGCGGATCTGCTGTGCCCGATGGGGATTGTGCCGATTGCTGCAGCGGATTTGTCCATCCACGCGCAGATGCCGCGAGCATCGCACAAACAGCGATCAAGCAGATCACGCTTTGAAAAAGGGCATGACGGAGCCGGAAGGCCCCTGTTTTTTCGTGCACAGACATCACCCATTCACACATGAATTGAGATGCGGATTCGTGCTGCAGGGGCTACGCGACGAAGAGAATTCCTAGGCAGGGAAACTAGTGCTGGCAGCGCGGATGGAGAACGGTGAGGATCATCAGATCGGAATTGGTGAAAAGCCACTTCTCGGCTTCGGCGCCCGCAGCGGAGGCTACCCGGGCGAGCTTGCCCAGATGCTTGTTCAGGGCGAGAGTGCGCAAGTGGTCGAGGCAGATTCCGGTGAGACGGACCACCTCGTCCTCGGTGAAGAGCTTCTGGCTCGACTTTACCCGAACCATCTTTGCCGCCTCCCAAGACGTTCGATGCTGAAACCAGACTAAACGCCGCTCTCCCCTCCAGCAATAGTCCTTCCGTTCCATCGAGCAAGAACTCTCCGCCTACGCCCACGCGCAAACCCCCGTAGAATCTGCTGCTTGCAAACGCTTCGGGTTCCTTTCGCTGCCCGCAAATCGAGGGCCGGAGCCAATCAGACGGAAAGAAACATTCCATGGGCGGAAAATTTCTGCAGATTCCGGAAGACATATTTGCTGTATAGCCGCCGGTTTGCTGGAGAATGTGCGAGCGATCGCGGATGAGGTCCGCGAATGCATGAAGCTCATATTGTGAAGCCGCCCGCTTTTTCGAAAGCTCGCGCGAGCTGCAAGACGCGGCCCTCCTCGAAGTGCGGGCCGAAAATCTGCATGCCGATGGGCAGGCCAGCTTTGGTCTTGCCGCAAGGGACGGAAATCCCTGGAACGCCGGCCAGAGAGCCGGTGACCGTATAGATGTCGGCGAGGTACATTTGCAAGGGATCGGCGGTCCTTTCGCCCAGGCGGAAGGCCGGGGTGGGCGTGGTCGGGGTGATGATCGCGTCAACCTTGTGGAAAGCGTCGGAAAAATCGCGAGCGATCAGTGACCGCACCTTTTGCGCGCGGAGATAGTAGGCGTCGTAGTAGCCGGCGGACAAAACATAGGTGCCCAGCATGATTCGCCGCTTCACTTCAGGGCCAAAGCCGCGCTCGCGAGTCTCCTTGTACATCTCGCGCAGGCTGGAACTCGGCGCTCGAAGGCCGTAACGGACACCGTCGTAGCGGGCGAGATTCGAGCTCGCCTCCGCAGTGGCGACGATGTAGTAAGTGGCGATGGCATAGTCGGTATGAGGCATTTGCAAAGGAATCCGCCTAGCACCCAGCTTCTCGATTAGCGCGATGCCCGCTAGCACCTTTTCCCGAACCTCCGGATCGATCCCTTCGCCAAAATAGTCTTCCGGGACGCCGATTCGGAGGCCGGTCAGCGGCTTCTCCATGTCTTTGGTGTAATCCGGTACAGGAACCGCAGCGGAGGTCGAGTCATGAGGGTCGTGCCCTGCCATAATGGACATCAATACGGATGCGTCTGTAACATTTTGTGTCAAAGGACCTATCCGATCGAGCGAGGAAGCAAAGGCAATTAGCCCGTATCTAGATACGCGACCGTATGTTGGCATCATGCCGGATACGCCGCAGCAGGCTCCCGGCTGGCGAATCGAGCCTCCTGTATCAGTCCCCAATGCTGCCACCGCCAAACCGACCGCTACAACGGCGGCGGAGCCCCCGCTGGAACCTCCGGGAACCCTATCCAAGGCAACCGGGTTCCGTACTGGACCGTATGCCGAGTTCTCGTTCGAGCTGCCCATGGCAAACTCGTCGCAGTTGGTCTTGCCGAGGAGCACGGCGCCGGCGCACTCGAGCCTTTCGACAGCCGTGGCGTCATAGGGCGGGACATATGTCTCAAGGATCCTGGAGCCACAGGTGGTGGTGACGTCGCGGGTGCTGATGACGTCCTTTATGGCGATGGGAACGCCGGCGAGGGCCGGGAGCGACTCGCCCTTGGCGATCATTGCGTCGATGCGGTCTGCTTGCGCGTAGGCACGGTCGTGCGAAAGCGCGAGGTAGGCGTTCAGCTCGCGGTTGCGGTTCTCGATGCGGGCGAAGAACTCTTCGGTTAGCTCGCGGGCGGAAACCTGCTTGGTTCGCAGCGCGTCGCGGACGCTGGTGATCGTCCAGGCGGAGGTTGCGCTCATCGAATTCCGCCGCTCGATTCCGCGCTCATCGCTCGATCACCCTGGGGACGCGGAAAAAGGGCTTGGCGGCGTCGGGGGCTTGCGCCAGGACGGCTTCGGCGATGTCGCAGGGAGCTAACGTATCGTCGCGGAGTTCCGGCTGGTCGTTACCTGGCGCGGGGAAGAGGACTTGCGCCATAGGTTCGACGTTTGAGACGTCGAGCTTCTCGAGTTTACCGATGTACGAGAGAATCCCGTCGAGCTGGCCGCGATAAAGCTCGATTTCCTCGGGAGTCAGTTCGAGGTGCGCCAGCTCGGCGACTCGCAGAACATCTTCACAGCTGATCTTCACTCGTTCCTCCGCGCCTTCACTTCGAGGCGTAACGGCTTAGGGTGCCCGTTTTACCGCCGATTAGAAATTCTTATGTTATTGAAAACGAGCCGTTTGGCCCGAGTTTTTAATCGCGCCACCCTAGATTAAGACCGCAGTGTTCGCGGCCTGGCCGGCAAAAGCAGTCTGGCCAGGATTCAACGGCAGGCGACTTCATCGCCGCATCTGCCGTCCGCGTGGCCTTGGCAGCCGTTTGACGCGGATGGCGCCCAACTTCTTACTTATTTAGACGCGTGTAGATTCTAGGGAGATGTATCACTCAGTGCAAGCGACCTAGGAGTGTTGGAGAACGGGCTACATGATGATGTGCTCTTCGGTGACAAAGTAGGCGACTTTGGTAAAGTCTATGAAGTTGGCTTCGTCTTCGGTTGAGTCTTGCCATTCAGGGGAGTGGCGGGCGAAGAGCAGGTCTTCGATGCTGTCGAACCAGAGTTCAGCGAGTCCGTCGTAGGCGGGTGGATATTTATCGCCCCGGATGTTGATGCGGTGGCTTTGGACCAATTTGCGGAGTTTGGGTGTGCGGGCGCCTTTGGGGCCGTGGATGTCTTGCCAGTGGTGGACGAATTCGGCGTCGGACAGGTTTGGTTTTTTTGTGATGCAGTAAACGATTTTGATCATTTGATTTCCTGCGGCGTGTTTTGCGTCCTGATTGTGCACTAAGCCAAGCGTGCGCAGTTCGAGATTCTGCTTCGTTCAGAATGATGCCTTCGCTACCTAAACCGCGCCGTATGCGATGGCTCAGCCCCGCCAAGTTCTAACGCCGGGCACGGCATGCCGTGCCCCTACTGAAACCTAAGGCGAAGAAACGGCCGGCAGGATGACCGTCGTGCTTGAGCACGCGTCCAGCACGAGAAGGACACATCAACGGCCTCAGGTCATCCCGGCCATAAGGCGGCCGGGAGGGACCTGAGCTACGTTGAAGAACTCCAGTTGCGGCCAGATGAACGGGAGGGAACTGTCGCGATAGGATTGGTATCGCGGTTTCTAATTATTACGTTGGCGTGGCTTGCCTAGGATACATTTTCTATCGGATTCTACCGACGCGTGAAGACGACGTAAAGCGCTCAAAATGGAAAAAACGGGCTGCGAGGGGAGCGAGAGGTGTCGTGAGCGGCGTGGTGTGGATTACAATGCGCCGAGGGCACACAGGAGGCACCATGCGGGCAGATGGGGTGGAAGTGTCGTGGGATTCGGCGAAGTCGAAGTGGCTGGTGCGGATTGTGGTGGGCGAAGAGGTGGTGAGGCGGCATTGCCACGCGGGGAAAAATGCGGACGACGCATCGTTGAAGGCGGCGGCGATGCAGACACTGCAAGATGAGGGGTATGAGGCGGACCCGTCGATTGTGGTGATCAAGAGATAGCGGGCGATGATGGGCGATCGTTGGCGCTCGTGGATGCTGAGGAGCTGAGTTCAAATCCGTGAGACATCCATTCCTTAGATTCTTGTGGGCATTTGTGTGCACGGCGGCGGCATTCGCGGCGGGTGCGGCGGACACGCGGAAGCCGCCGCGAGTGGCTGTTGCGAAGGCGCCGGGCGCGCCGGCGGCGGAAGAACGCACGGCAAAATATTTGGCTTCTGTGCGGGAAAAGCCGCTCGAGCTGATGGGCTTTCTCGAGCGGATGCCGAAGGGCGGGGACCTGCACAATCACCTGACGGGCGCGGTGTACGCGGAGAGTTACATCAACTATGCGGTGGAAGACGGAGACTGCATCGACCACACGACGTTCAAGATATTGCCGCCACCTTGCGATGCGTCTCGGGGATTGTTGCCGGCGTCGCAGGCGATCAGCGATTTCGTGTTTCGCAACCTGGTGATAGACGCACTGTCGATCCGGAATTTTCATCCGACCGCTGAAGACCGCGACGTGCGGCTGCATTTTTTTGCGACGTTCGGGAAATTCGATCTGGTGACGAACAAGCACTGGGGAGAAATGCTGGCGGAGGTGGCGCACCGGGCGGGAGCGCAGAAGGAGGTGTATCTCGAGACGATGCTTACGCCGGACCAGGGCGAAGCGCTGCAGCTCGGGAAGGAAATTGCGTGGAACGAGGATTTCGGCGCGATCCGTTCCGAGATGCTGGCAGGCGGAATGGCGAAAGTCGTAGCGGATGGACGGAAGAACCTAGACGAGGCGGAAAGGAAAATGCGGCAGGTGTTGGGGTGCGATGCGGCGCAGGCGAGTGGGCCATCGGAGGCACGACCGGACGCACATTCTGACGTACACCCGGATGTGGGATGTAAGGTGACGCTGCGCTACTTGAATCAGGTGTTGCGCGCGTTTCCGAAGGAGCAAGTATTCGCGCAGATGGTGGCGGGGTTCGAGATTGCGAGCGTTGATCCGCGCGTGGTGGGAATCAATCTGGTGCAGTCGCAGGACGAATACAACGCGCTGAAAGATTTCGACTTGCAGATGCGGATGCTGGATTATCTGCATGGCGTCTATCCGAAGGTGCACATCACGCTGCATGCAGGGGAATTGACGCCGGGCGAGGTGAAGCCAGAGGAGCTGTACGCGTCGCACATTCGAAAATCGATTGAGATCGGGCACGCGGAGCGAATCGGGCACGGACTCGATGTGATTTACGAGCGGGATCCGGTGGAACTGGTCGCGTTGATGGCGCGGAAGCACATCCTGGTGGAAGACTGCCTCTACAGCCACGAAGTGGTGCGCGATATGAAGGGAGCGGAGAACGTGCTGCCGACGTATTTGCGCGGGGGCGTTCCGGTGTCGCTGGCGACGGATGACGAGGCGATTGTGCGGTCGGAGCTGAGCTGGTATTTCCGGCGGGCGGTGGAGGGTTACAACGTCGAGTATCCGACGCTGAAGCGGATGGTGCGCGACAGCCTGGAGCATGCGTTTTTGCCGGGCGCGAGCGTGTGGGTCGCGCCGGAAGATTTCAGGATGGTGGCGGCGTGCGCGAACGAGGGATTGGGTGATGAGCCTCGCGATGCGGCGTGCCGGGAGTTTCTGGCGGGAAGCGAGAAGGCACGATTGCAATGGAAGGAAGAGAAGGAGTTCGCGCAATTTGAGGCGAAATTCTAGTTGAAGCGGCGCTGAGAACTTACTGAGGATTCAGCGCCGACTGTTTCGCGAGGGCTTGGATTTCGTCGAATCGGTAGATGTGGCGGCCCGGCTCGCCGCGCCCGACGGCAGCGATCATCGCACGAGCCAGTGTGGAAGCTTCGATTGCACGATATTTGCGGAACCCGCCGATGAACGCAAATTGCAGCACTCTTACGAGCGTTAGCCCGATACTCTCACCCGCACGCTGTTCGGCGCGCGCGCCCATTAGAAAGGTCGGTTGAAAGATGTGAACAGAATGGAAGCGCAGCGTTGTGAGCGCTTCTTCGAGTTCCCCTTTCGTGCGCAGATAGAAATTTTTGGAGCGGGCGTTCGCGCCGATGGATGAAATCAGCGCGAATTGTTGCGTGCCGCATGTCAGAGCAAGTTCCGCGAAGGCTTTCGCGTACGCGAAGTCAATCTTACGAAATGCTTCCTGCGAGCCGGCTTTCGCGATCGTGGTTCCCAGGGTGCAGAAGGCATCGCTCGCGGCAATCGGAGCCAACTGGCTGAGATGATCGAAGTCGACGAGTTTTTGGACGAGCTTGGGGTGCGATTCGGACGCAGGCCGGCGCGAAATGGAAATCACCTGCGCGTAGGCGGGATCGTCGAGCAGCTGCTTCAGACAGTGCGAGCCAACGAGTCCGGTGGCGCCTGCGATCAGAACGATTCGCTGCGGCATGATTTGAGGGTATCGAAGCTGCGGGAGAAATTCTAGCGCTTGCCGTGGCGGACGAAGGGGGTGTGCTCGTTGTCGAGTTCGCGCGGGATGCGTTTGGGGCCAGGCTTGGCGGCGACGAATTTTACTTCGCGGATCAGTTTCCCACCCCATGCTTCATTGATGCGCGCGCAGAATTCCGGCTTCATATCTTCGAGCTGCTTGCGCCAGGCTTTATTTTCGGCGGCGATTTCGAGGGAGCCTTTCTCACAGCGCAAAGGACGAGTGCGAGCGGCGAGAGCTTTGCCGACGATCTTGGGCCACGAGCTGACGAGCCAGGCGAGGGCGGCTTCGGGTCGGTGAAGGCGGCGGAGAGCACCGCCGAGAACTTGTCCGGCCTTGTCCATAGAGTTTGCGGATTCTAGCACAAGTGAGCGTGGAAAATTTTCCAGTGATTATTTTTTGGCCGGAGAGGCTTACGTGATGCGGCGCGTGGGGTAAACAAGAACGGCAGAACCATCGGCGATGAACGCGGAGCGCGGCTGCGAAAGAATGCTGGCGAAGCGAGATCCGTAAAGGGCGGCGCCGTCATGATATTCGAGCGAGGTGCGGTTGCCGCGTTGCGAATAGCCCCAATAGTGCTCGGAAATAAATTGTTCGAGGCTGCCATCAGCGGCGAGAGAGGAGCTGCCGTCTGGATGAGCGTGAAGGCTAAACCGCTGGCGCTGAATCTCCCAGCTGTATTCGACGGAACCCCCCGCTTCGGTGAGATGGATCGAGTGACGAAGCGGCAGCGTCGTGTAATTTTCTGCGTGTGACAGGCTCGCCACGAAGTTACGACGGGGAGGGAGACAATTTCGCGCAGGAACACTACGCCGCGGCCTATTTCGGTGCCTTCGCGGCGGTGGACGTAGATGCGGAGATTCACCTCGTCGAAATCGGTGTGGAAGGGAATCGAAATGGAGCCGAAGAGTTTTGTGCGAGCGAAGCGAAGGCCGACGAGGCTGATGTAGTGCGTGCCTTCGAAGGAATCGAGTTCCGTGCCGCGCGGGACGAATGGCTGAAGCAAAGCCGGATCGATCTCATAATCGAGCATCAGGAGATCGCGCCACTCGGTGGACAAGAAGACGCGTGCCCGCGGGTGGCGCGCAGCGGCTGCGGCATGCTGCAAATCAGGAACTGGCAGGACCATTGAGGCCGAGCTGCGGAGCGATGCCGCGAAGGGCTTCGATGCAGAATGCGATGTGATCGTCGAGCAGGACGCCGAGTTCTTGCGCGCCGTTGTAGACATCGTCGCGACTGACGCCGCGAGCGAAGGCTTTGTCTTTGAGTTTTTTCTTTACGGATGCGGTTTCCACCTCGTGGATGCTTTTGGAGGGTTTGATGAGCGCGCAGGCGGTGAGGAAACCGGCCAGTTCGTCGCAAGCGAAGAGGGTGCGGTCGAGCGGCGAAACGCGCGGAACCCCGGAATAGCTGGCATGGCCGAGGATCGCATGAACGATCTCGTCCGAGTAGCCGTGCTCGCGGAGAATCTGCGAGCCTTCGTAGGGGTGCTCTTTGGCGGGGTGATGTTCTTCGTTGGGCCAGCGCTCGTAATCGAAATCGTGAAGCAGACCGGTAAGGCTCCAGGTGTTTTCATCTCCGCCGAGCTTGCGGGCGTAGGCGCGTACGCAGGCTTCGACGGCAAGGGCGTGCTTTCGGAGGCTTTCGCTTTGAGTGTATTCGCAGAGCAGGTTCCAGGCATCGTCTCGATTCGGCATTTTTTCCTCGCAAAGCAGTTTAATGCAACTTCGCAGGGTGTTCTACGGCAGACACAGAACCGGAACAGGGGCCCGCGGCGAGGCAAGGACTAGGCAAGGATGGTTGAGACGTGGAAGCGCCCAATGAGACGCAGCGTACCATTTTGAGACGGAATCCGATGGAACTGTCGCAAATTGATTTTCGGCGTTTATTCTCGTCATGTATTGAACACAGGGGGTTTGGGGTGCGATTTGGAGGCTATCGGACGGAAAATGCAGGGCAAGCGGGGGCGAAGCGGTCGAAAAAAAGTGGGTTAGAAATTCAGAAAAATGCGTGGCATGACGATTGCATTAACGGGATGAGCAAGGCTGATGTCGAATGAGTTTCGGTACGGAAATTGTCACACAGGAAAGAGAGAGTCAGTTTTTGGCGGGGACGGGAAGACGAGAAATGTCAGGCGAAGAAATTTAGAACCGATCCAAGCACGGCGAGCGGATGCGAAGTCATTTTGTTTGTGGGCCGTGGGCGGGATGGCTAGACTGTACGGGCAGTCCGGGGAATAAATATCGCTTGACAAGAAGTGGCACGATGGGGAGAATCACTCGCGCGCCAGTCCTGCCTTCCCACTGTTGTGACGTTCCTCCCTTTCGCATCGCCGGAATAGTCTGCGAGGAGATCCGGTGGCAGATAAAGATGCAGTGGCAACCAGCATGGAACTCGATCGAGAAGTGATTCGCTGTCAGGTATGCGGACTGGTGCAATACCGCACTCGCACAGGCAATTGCCGTCGTTGCCTGCGCTTAATGCCTCCTAAGGTGGCGTTCGTCATTCCGACGCCGACGCCGCAGGATCTACCGGGTGACGACCGCCAACTGTTCGAGAACTGGCCGAATCGCGAGACTGTCGAGAACATCGGCCAGCGAATCCGGCAGCTGCGGGAGTCGCGCGGGATGACGCAGAGCCAGCTGCAGGCGCGCTCACGCGTATCGCGCTCGTATTTGTCCCGAATCGAGAGCGGGCAGATGACGCCCAGCCTCGGCACGCTCGAAAAGATTGCCGAAGCGCTGGGAGTGGGCCTGAACCGGTTCTTCGTGCCGGAGACGAATGGCGAGACAGTGCTCGAGGATCCGTTCATTCAGGGTCTTCGGCCCTTCCTGCGCCAGCTGGATTGGGCACAGTGGCAGGGGATTCTGAAGAGGCTGCAAGCGATCAGCGAACACGTGAATACGAGTCATTCGCGGCCGCTGATGGCGCAGGCTTCGGACCGGATGCCGCATTCGGCGCATTCGATGCCGCGAAGACAGAGCCCTGGGCACCTTGCGGCCGCGATTCATCGGTAGTTGAGTTTCAAAGAGAAATAGGCGACAACGAGATCTGGGTCAGCCCGGCCCAACCCGTACGGCGGATGATGCTTGGCTCCGCCGGCGAAGAGCCGGGCGACTCGAATCGCCGGCACGAGTCTCGAACGGCGAATACCCCGCAGTCCTTCCCTTGAAGAAATCCTACAAATCTTATTGGACTTCTTTTTTTCCGACGCGGAGGAGCTGGATTTCCACCCCGCCCGGCTTTTTCGTGAGGGCTACCAGGCGCGTGGTATCGCCCTTTTCGTAGACGTAGGCGATGTCTGCGTCTGAACTGACGTGATCGCGATGCGTGGCGGAGCCGTGCTCTTCGCGTCTGTAGCTGGAGCCGAGCTGCTGCTTGTACCAGACGGCGACTTCGTCGAGACCGTCCGAGGTAACGTACTTTTCCGCAGAGAGTCCAAGTCCAGCACCGCTGATTGCGGATAACTCAACCGTCGAGCCTTCCGATTTGTCCGGTTGCGCGCCGGGATAGATTGGTAGGCCGGTCGGATGGGTCTGGTCGCCATTCACGCGCAGAGCGCCAGCAGGCGTTTCAATTTCGACTTGCTTGCCGCTTTGGTTCACGTGGACACGGCGGATGAACATGCTGACAACCAGCAAGCCGCCGAGGACAAGGACAACGAAGCCGCCGCCTACGATGGCGAGAATCCAGAGGACTGCGTCATTGCGTTTTGGAGGAGGAGTTGGTGGCGGGACAGATGTGCTGCCGGGCGGTCCGATTGGTGCGGTTGACATACTTCACCCCTTGCGTGTTTCTCTCTCGAGGATACGCGAAAAGGGGGTGAAAAGTTTCCTTGGTAGTCGGTGGCTGAATCCGGTGCGCCGTTCAGCACGGGAGCAGTTGTCGCGGACGATGGCATGTAGGTTGGTGGCTTGGCCTCAGGTCAATTCCGGCTTGAGCAGCCGGAACGGGACCTGAGCTACGGAGGATTCGAGATAGGCGTGAAATGTCTAAAATGTCCCCGTCGAGAGGGTTAGTAGAAGACCACCTTGATGTCGTCGCGCTTGTAGAGATGGACGGTATCAATGAAGCGCACCTGGCGGTCGTCGTAGGTGAGAATCAGGGAGTGCGTGCGAGTGCCCTCGCCGAAGAAACGCACGCCGCGCAGCAGGTTGCCGCCCGTGACGCCGGTGCAGGCGAAAATGATTTTCTTGCCGGGGGCTAGTTCGTCGGTCTTGTAGATCCTCTTGGGATCCTTGATTCCCATCTGCCCGATACGCTCGTGATGCTCGGGTTTGGAGACGACGAGGCGCGCGAGAATTTCGCCATTGAGGCAGCGTAGCGCGGCGGCGGTGAGGACACCTTCGGGGGCGCCGCCGGTTCCCATTACCGCGTGGACGCCTGTGCCGATCACGGCGGCGCTGATGCCGGCGGAGAGATCACCATCGGAAATCAGGCGAATGCGAGCGCCGGTGGCGCGGATATCGGCGATGAGTTTTTCGTGGCGCGGCCGGTCAAGAACGATGATGACGAGATCCTCAACCCTTCGGTTCAATCGCTTGGCGATTGCCTTGAGGTTATCGGCAACGGGAGCATCGAGTTCCACGGCGCCTTTGCAGGACGGGCCGACGATAATCTTTTCCATGTAGAGATCGGGCGCGTGGAGCAAGCCGCCCGGCTCGCTCGCGGCGAGGACGACGATGGCGTTTGGCTCGCCGGTGGCGCACAGGTTGGTGCCTTCGAGCGGATCAACGGCAATTACGACTTCGGGGTACTTGCCGTTCTTGTTCTTCACGGCGGCGCCGACTTTTTCGCCGATAAACAGCATGGGAGCTTCATCGCGCTCTCCTTCGCCGATAACGATGGTGCCGTCCATGCCTACGGTATCCATCTCCGCTCGCATCGCTTCGACAGCCACCTGGTCCGATTTGTGGCGATCGCCCAGACCCATTGTGTGTGCGGAGGCGATGGCGGCGCGTTCGACGACGCGCAGAAATTCCAGGCTAAGCGCTTTTTCCATTATGTCTCCCGGGGTGCGAGGGTAGCGCGAGCAGGGACCCGTCCCTTTGCCGTTATCTTATATCCAAAGGCAGCGATGGTTGTCGAGTGCAGAGTGGTCATGGCAGCGGTTGGATCTTGGCGTTGACGAGGAAAGGGTCATCGAGTTCGGTCATATCGCCTGTTGTTTTGCCGGCAATCGGCAGCAGGCGCGCGGAAAGCGGTTTGTGCCATTTCACCGCGAGGCTGGCCACATCGCCCAGGATGCGGGCGAGCTGGTCTTCGGAGATATTGCCGGGAAGCGGGATCGTGTCGAGGCCCATACCGCAGACCGTGGAATAGGAGAGCAGGGAATCCATTGAAAGCCGGCCTTCGCTCCAGCGTTGTGCGATAACGGAATCTTCAAGGACCGGCAGCATGAGCCCGGAATAGCCAGCGTGGGTGACCGGGATTTCTTTCAGCGCGCGTGTGACGATCGCCGCGACGGTTAGCGTGCCGCTCGAGCCGAGCGGGGCGCCGTAGAATTTCTCGATGGCGCCGCCTATGGAGATTTCTTTAAGCGGTGCGGGTGAAAGATCGATGCCGCCGTATTTCCAGCCGGTCTGCGCGTTGATTTGTTTTGCAGTGGCTTCGATTTCCTGCGCGTAACGTCCCAGCGAATCGCGGAGGCGCGATACAGCTTCGTCGGGAGAATGAACGGAGCTGAAGACATCCGCGACGACGTTGGCGGATTGCAACCCGATGGCGAAATGCTTTTCTTCACCTGTGAAGGATGCTGGGTAGAACGGCGTGTTGGGTGGAACCAGAGCGGCGGCGGTGAAATTGAAATTGCCCTGGCTGTGAGTGGTATGTGCCGCGAGGTATTGCATTGCAGCGGCAGTGGCGCGAATTGATTTCCAGTGGATGCCGTCTTCGCCGGCGATGCTGACGCTGCCTTCGAGCGTCTTCGCGGAAGCGAGAACTTGAGCGAGAAGCTCAACATTGCGCGGGTCGTCGGAGTCTTTCGTCATAGCTGGGCCGATCGAGGCGTCGAACCCTTCTTTGACGGCGAGCGCGTCGTAGGCGTGGAAGAGAGCCAGGGCATCAGCCGGGGACATGCCCTGAGTGTACTCAGGGAACGGTTGCGTGGTGATGCGGATGGTTTGGACTTCGTAGCCTGATTTTTCGAGTGTGGATTTGGCGGTGCGGAGGAATTTCAGAGTTTCCTGGATTTGAAGTTCGTATTTGGCGCGGTCGAGGCGGATGAAGGCCGTGAGGGCGCGGATTATTGGCTTGGACGGGGACTCTGCGGGACGGGAGGAGCTCGGAAGCGCGAAGAAAATCAAGAACGCAGAAACGACAACCCATGCGAGGAGGCTGGGAGGTTTGCGCCCTGCGAGGCGAGCCTCGCGTGAGGGGTTTGAGTTTCGCTCGCGATTTTTCCGATAGCGCGGGCAAGCCCTCGCACTCCAAGGGGAGCGAATCATGAGAACGCCCCGATGCCGGTGATGCGTTCACCGATGATGAGTTTGTGGATGTCGTGGGTGCCTTCATAGGTGATTACGGATTCCAGATTGTTCATGTGGCGCATAATGGGGTAATCGTCGACGATGCCGTTGGCGCCGAGGATCGAGCGGGCGCTACGGGCGGTTTCGAGCGCCATCCAGACGTTGTTCATCTTGAGCATCGAAATGTGCGACGGATGGACTTTGCCTTGATCTTTCAAACGGCCCACCTGCAGGGCGAGAAATTGCGCCTTGGTGATTTCCGTGATCATCCAGACAAGCTTTTCCTGCACGAGCTGGTGCGACGCGATGGGCTTGTTGTCGAACTGCTTGCGCTGCTTGGAATAATTCAGCGCGCAGTCGTAGCAGGCCATGGCTGCACCGATGGCGCCCCAGCCGATGCCGTAGCGGGCTTGATTCAGGCAGGAAAGCGGCCCCTTCAGGCCTTCGACGCCGGGCATTAGATTCGCCGCCGGGATCTTGCAGTCGTTCATCGCCAAGCCCGAAGTGACTGATGCGCGCAGCGAATATTTTCCGTGGACGTCCCAGGCTTTGAATCCAGGCGTACCTTTTTCGACGAGGAAGCCGCGGATCTTATCGTCCTCACACTTTGCCCATATGACCGCGACGTCGGCGAGCGAGCCGCTGGTGATCCACATTTTTTCGCCGTTGAGAATGTATTCGTTTCCTTTTTTCACCGCGCGGGTGAGCATGGCGCCGGGGTTCGAGCCGAACTGCGGCTCGGTGAGGCCGAAGCAGCCAATGGCTTTGCCCTGTTGCAAGAGAGGCAGCCACTTGTCTTTCTGCGCGTCGGAACCAAAGGCGTGAATTGGATACATCACGAGCGCCGACTGCACGGAAACGAAGCTGCGCAATCCGGAATCGCCGCGTTCGAGTTCCTGGGTGACGAGACCGTATTCAACATTGGACATGCCCGCGCAGCCGTAGCCCTTCAGGCTGGCGCCGAAAAGCCCCAGTTCGGCCATCTGCGGAACAAGTTGCACGGGGAACTTTCCTTCGCGGTTGTACTGCTCGATGATGGGCATGATTTCAGCGTCGACAAACTGTCGCGCGGTGTTGCGAGCGAGTTTATCTTCGTCAGTAAGGACGGAATCGAAGTCGAGGTAATCGACTCCGGGAAACGATGGCATTCGAATTTCTCCTTAGTGCTCGACTGCGGGGCGGACATCGGAAGCGTGACTCGCCGCAGCAGCAGCAAGAGATTCTAGCGATTCCCCAAGCTGGAGGCTAGAGTCGAGGAGGTGACCGGCATGCCAGAAGGCTTTTGCGCGATAGCGAGAATATGAAGACTCAAGGCCAGCATGGCTGAGTCATTCTCGACAAGGCGGATCAATTCAAGCAGCGTTGCGCGACGGCCGGGATCGAACCAGCGCTGCTCAAAATCCGAGGCAAGCCAGCCGGGACCCTCGATTGGCGCCAACTCGAGCAGCTTGAAACCGGATGCCGCGACTTCTTCGCGCAGATCTTCATGGCGATGAAAAAAGGCCTTCGTGAAATAAGTGGGATTGTCCGTGGGGTTGCGGTGCTGGCCATTCTGGAGGTCCTGTTTGATGATGCCCACAAATCGGGAATCATCGATCACGCCCCGGCTCAAACCGTCGTACAAGGATGCGAAGCGGTTGATCGCCGCCGCAAAGATCAGGCCGCCGCGCCTGAGCATGCGGAAAGCCTCCCGAAGCGCATCGAGGCGTTCATGAGACTCGGTCAGATGATAAAGAGGGCCGAGCAACAGGGCCACATCGAAAGACGCGTCCTGGTGAGCGAGCTTTCGCGCATCGCCTACCTCCGCGGATCGAATTTGGGGTATCGCGCGAGCGCGCTCTACGTGAACGGGCACAAGATCAACCAAGTGAGTCTCGTATCCGAGCGAACCGAGCCAGGCAGCGTATGCTCCCGAGCCCCCTCCTATGTCAAGAATCCTGCCGGGAGCTGCGGGCAGATGGCGAAGTATGAGTTCCTGCGTTCGAGCAAACTCGAGCTGACCCCAATGCTGCGAGAGGCGGGTATCCTCCGGGACGCTGGTATAGTGCAAGATGATTTCGGACATCGCGAGCATTATAAGTTCAAATTGACTCAGAATAGCCAAGCGTTGACGGACGCGCGAAGTGGATGCGATAATCACGGGCTTTGTTTGCAGCCCTAGAAGTGTGTTCCGTCGGGGAAACGGAATACCCAAGAAGACAGACTGTCCCGGAGCGCGGCGCCCAGCGTTAGACTAATCGGAAATGGAAATTCTTCATCAACTCGGCGAGTTGTTTCTCCAAGCTGTGCCTACGGTTATCATCGTCTTTCTTTTCTACTTCTTCGTGCGCTGGTCTTTTTTTACGCCCATTCTGAAAGCGATGGATGAGCGAAAGGCCCGCATCGAAGGAGCACAGGCCGAGGCGGCTAAGGCGCGGGAAGAAGCGAAGAGGGAGCTCGAGAATTATAACCAAGCGATTCGAACTGCGCGTGGTGGAATCTATACCGAGCAGGAAGCGGCGCGTCAAGCCGTCCTCGATGAACGCCATCGCTTGCTGAAAGCGATGCGTGCGCGCGCGCAAGAAGATGTGGCGAACGCCAAGAAGAAAATTGCCGCCGAAAGCCAGGCGGCATTGGCTGAGCTTGAACTCACTGTTCCGACGATCGCCGCCGAAATCGCGCACATGATCCTGGAGAGGCCAGCGCCGCCCGCGGGAGGCTGGCCAAGATAATGAAACTCGTCCTGCGGATAAGCTTCCTTGGGGCGTTCCTGCTGATCACCGTGATTCCGGTGCTGGCGCAAGAAGGAGAGAGTTCACCGGCAGATACTCCGACCGGTTGGGCGTTCCGCTGGCTGAATTTCGCGATCGTGTTTGGCGCGATCGGGTATTGCGCAGTGAAGTTCGGCGGCCCGGTGTTCCGCGCGACGGCCGAGGAGACCGCTAAGAAAATTGAAGAGGGAGCGCGAGCGCGCGAAGAGGCCGAGAAACAAAAGAAAGAAATAGAAGCCAAGCTCGCCAACCTGCCACAAGAAATTGCGGCGATGAAAGCCGAGGCCAAACGCGATACCGCAGCGGAAGCGCAACGCCTGCGGGATCAGGCCAAGGAAGAAGCGCAAAAGATCGAAAAATCGGCGCTGGCGGAAATTGCCGCGGCTGAGCGGGCGGCGCGTCTCGAGGTGAAAGCCCAGGCGGCGCGGATGGCTGTGGACAAGGCGGAGACGCTATTGCGGCAGCAGCTGAATGCGAAAGCCGAGCAAAAATTATTTGCGACATTCGTTGCTGAGCTGGAGAGGAGCGTTAATTGAGCGCGGTGGCAGAAAGGTACGCGGCTGCTTTGGCGGATGTTGCGGTGGAGCGCGGCAATAGCGAAACGATAAAACGGAATCTTGCGGCTTTTGTCGAGGCTTTCTCTTCGGTAGCGGATCTGCGCAACGCGCTGGAAAGTCCCGCGATCAATGCCGAAGTGAAACGCAGAGTGATCGCCGAGGTAGCGGGGAAGATGGGCCTCGACGGCGCCGTGCGGAATTTCATTTACCTTGTGGTGGACCACCGCCGCACGGAAATCCTTCCGGAAATCGAGCAGGCGTTTCTTTCGGAGCTGAATGAGCGGCTCAGAATCGTCGATGCGGAAGTGACTTCCGCGCGCGAACTGAACGATGACGAAAAACGGCAATTGAGCGCTGTCCTGGCGCAACGCACCGGCAAAAAAGTGGAACCGCGGTTTCAAATCGACGGCGCCCTGCTGGGCGGGGCAGTGGTGCGATTGGGCTCGACGATTTACGACGGTTCGGTACGGGATCAGCTGAAACGGTTGCGCGAGCAGCTTGAAACGGAATAGGAGCCGTAATGGCGAATATTAAAGCGGACGAGATCACCAAAATACTGAAAGAGCAAATCGAGAACTATCAGCAGACCGTCGAGGTGGATGAAATCGGATCGGTGATTTCGGTCGGCGATGGGATCGCGCGCGTTCACGGCCTCGAGAAGTGCATGGAAGGCGAGATGCTTACCTTCCCGCACGGGGTGACCGGGATCGCGCTGAACCTCGAGGAGGATCAGGTTGGCGTGGTGCTGTTGGGCGACTACACGGAAATCAAGGAAGGCGACATCGTCAAACGGACGAACAAAATCATGTCTGTGCCGGTGGGAGACGCGCTGATCGGGCGCGTGGTTGACCCGCTGGGAAATCCGCTGGATGACAAAGGGCCAGTCCAGACGAACGAAAGGCTGCCGCTCGAACGCCTAGCGCCCGGAGTTGTTGACCGGCAGCCGGTGCGCGAACCGATTCAGACGGGCATTAAATCAATCGACTCCATGATTCCGATCGGGCGCGGACAGCGCGAGTTGATCATCGGTGACCGACAGACCGGCAAGACCGCAATTATTCTCGACGCGATCATCAACCAGCGCGGGGGTGACATGATCTGCATTTACTGCGCGATTGGACAGAAAAGGTCGACGATCGCGCAGGTGGTGAAGACGCTGACCGATTACGGAGCGATGGATTACACGATAGTAGTGGCGGCTTCCGCGACCGAACCAGCGACGATGCAGTACATCGCGCCATTCGCTGCGTGCGCGATGGGCGAATATTTCCGCGATTCGAAGCGGCATGCTGTGTGTTTCTACGACGACCTTTCAAAGCACGCGCAATCGTATCGCGAGATTTCGCTGCTGCTGCGGCGGCCACCGGGGCGCGAGGCATTTCCGGGGGACGTATTCTTTTTGCACTCGCGGCTTCTCGAACGCGCGGCGAAATTGAACGACAAGCTGGGCGCGGGTTCGCTGACGGCTCTGCCCGTGATCGAGACGCAGGCGGGCGACGTATCGGCGTACATTCCGACAAACGTGATTTCGATTACAGACGGGCAGATTTATCTCGAGGCGGATTTGTTCAACGCGGGAATCCGGCCTGCGATCAATGCAGGTATTTCCGTGAGCCGTGTGGGAGGCAACGCGCAGATCAAGGCGATGCGGCAGGTGGCAGGAACTTTGCGGCTGGACATGGCGCAGTATCGAGATTTGGCGGCATTCGCGCAGTTTGGAACCGAACAACTGGACAAGGCGACGCAGGCACAGCTGGCGCGCGGCCAGCGGCTTGTGGAAGTCTTGAAGCAGGATCAATACCAGCCGCTGGCGGTGGAACAGCAGGTGTTAATTATTTTCGCCGCCTCGAATCGGTATTTAGACGATATCGAGGTGGCTGAAGTGCGGCGCTTCGAGAAGGAATTGTATCCGTTTATCGAGACGAATTACCCGAACGCGCTGAAGACATTACGTGGGAAAAAAGCCATCGACGATGGTTTACGCGACGAAATGAAGAAGGCGCTCGACGCATTCAAGGAAACTTTTAAAGCGAGTATGGAAGCGGCGAAGGCTGATAAAGCTGCCGCAGGAAAGACCGCCGCTGAAGTGGTCGAAGCTCCGCCTGCCCCTAAGGCGCCGGAGAAGGTGGCCGCGCACTAACCGCAACGCTCGATGCCCACACTTCTCGATTATCGGCGACGCATTCGTTCCGTGAAAAGCACGCAGCAGATTACGCGCGCGATGAAATTCGTGGCCGCGGCAAAGCTGCGGCGGGCGCAGGAGGGAGTGTTTGCGGCGCGCCCTTACGCGCGGGAGATCAAGCGCGTGCTGCGTTCAGCGGCGGCGCGAATGGAAACGCCGATGCATCCGTTGCTCGTGCGACGACCGGAGGAAAGAATCCTGGCAGTGGTGCTGACGGGGGATCGCAGCCTGGCGGGCGCGTTCAATACCAACGTGTTGCGGCGAGCCACCGAGTTTTTGCGCGAGCATTCCTCCAAGAAATTGGAGATCGCCGTAGTGGGGAAAAAAGGGCGTGACACGCTGCGGAAGCGCGGATTCAAGTTTGTGGCTGAGTATTTGAACGTGTCAAACGCGGTGGAATTTTCGAAAGCAAAAGAGATCGCCGCAAAAATGGCCGAGATGTACGTGAGCGATGAAGTGGATGCGGTCTACGCGATTTACAACGAGTTCAAGAACGTGATGGTGCAGAGATTGTGCGTCGAGAAGCTGCTGCCGATTGATCCTGCGGTGTTGAAGGAAGGCACGACGGAGAAGGGCGAGCGGTCGGACGTGGTGCACGACCCGGCGAGCGAGTCTTTGCCGATGAAGCCGTCACCCGATGGGACCGTGAACCTGATCGATTACATTTATGAGCAACCGGTGGCTGAACTTTTTGGCGGGCTCGTGCCGCGCTATCTGGAGTCGGAAGTGTTTCGGATTTTGCTGGAGTCGGCTGCCGCTGAGCATGCGGCTCGCATGACAGCAATGGATTCCGCCACAAGAAATGCCTCGGAGCTGATTGACAAGCTGACATTACAGATGAACAAGATTCGGCAGGCGACTATCACTAAGGAAATCATTGAGATTGTGAGCGGCGCGTCGTCCGCGATGTCGTAGTTCGAAAGCTGGTAACTAATAAGGGGAACACATGGCACAGGATCAAACAAAAATCGGGCACGTGGTCGAAGTGATTGGGCCTGTGGTCGACGTGCTTTTTCAGGAGCACCATCTGCCCGCGATCCACAATGCGGTGCGGATCACGAGCGAAGGCTTTAACGTGCCGGAGCCGATCGATGTGGTGGCCGAAGTTGAACAGCATCTCGGCGAAGGGCGCGTGCGTTGCGTGGCGATGAAGCCGACCGAGGGCATGGTGCGCGGCATGAAGGCGGAAGATCTTGGTGAGCCGATTAGCGTGCCGGTGGGCCGCGCGACGCTGGGACGCGTGCTGAATGTGCTCGGCGAGCCTGTGGATAATCTCGGGCCCGTGAAGTCAGGGAAGCGGTATCCGATTCACCGGCCCGCGCCGACCCTCGAAGATCAGTCCACTACTCTCGAGATGTTCGAGACGGGAATTAAAGTTGTCGACTTGATTGAACCCTATCTGAAGGGCGGAAAAATCGGACTCTTCGGCGGCGCGGGCGTCGGCAAGACGGTGCTGATTCAGGAATTGATTCACAACGTGGCGATGAAGCACGGTGGCGTTTCGGTGTTTGCCGGCGTGGGCGAACGCACGCGCGAAGGAAATGACCTGTGGCTCGAAATGCAGGAATCAGGCGTGGTGGTTCCGGGCAATTCGGAAAAATCACGTTGCGCGCTGATTTATGGCCAGATGACGGAGCCACCTGGCGCGCGCTTGCGCGTTGGTTTGACCGGTCTTACAGTGGCCGAATATTTCCGAGACGAAGAACATCTCGACGTGCTGCTTTTCATCGACAATATTTTCCGATTCGTGCAAGCGGGCTCGGAAGTATCGGCTCTACTTGGCCGAATGCCTTCCGCGGTAGGTTATCAGCCGAACCTGAATACGGAAATCGGCGAGCTGCAGGAGCGAATTACGTCAACGAAGCACGGGTCGATTACGTCGGTGCAGGCGATTTACGTTCCCGCTGACGACTATACCGACCCGGCGCCGGCGGCGACGTTTGCTCACCTCGACGCTACGACGAACTTGAGTCGGCAAATCGTGGAGCGCGGAATTTATCCCGCGGTCGATCCGCTGGCGAGCTTCTCGCGCATTTTGGATCCGCGCACGGTGGGACAAGAGCATTACACGGTAGCGCGAGCCGTGAAATCGGTTCTTCAGCGCTATCGCGAATTGCAGGACATCATCGCGATTCTAGGAATCGAAGAGCTTTCCGATGACGACAAGCAGACCGTAGCACGCGCCCGAAAAATCGAGAAGTTCCTCTCGCAGCCGATGTTCGTGGCTGAACAGTTCACCGGCTTGGCCGGGAAGTACGTAAAGATCGAAGACACGGTGCGCGGCTTCCAGGAAATCGTCGAAGGAAAACACGACGATCTTCCCGAGCAGGCGTTCTACATGGTGGGCGGCATCGAGGAAGTGCGCGAGAAGGCGGAGAAGATGGCGGCGACAGCTTAGTTGCAGCGCACCAGCGCAATTTACAGGTCGAAAAAAGGATGCTACCTGACAAAATCGAACTCGAAGTGGTGACGCCGCAGCGGCATGTGCTGGACGAGAAGGTGGAGTCCGTCGAGATGCCTGGGAAAGACGGTTATCTGGGTATTTTACCAGGACACGCGCCGCTGCTTACCGAACTCGGCATTGGAATTCTCACCTATCACAAGGGCTCGGAGGTTCGGAGGCTCACCGTGCTGAACGGTTATGCAGAAGTGCTGCCTGACCGGGTGATTGTGCTGGCGGAAGCTTCCGAGCGCGCGGAGGAAATTGACACTCAACGCGCGCGAACCGCGGCGGATCGGGCGCAATCTGAGCTTGTCAAAGCCACGGGCGCGCCAGAAGCGGATTGGGAGAGCACCTCGGCAGCGTTGCAGCGAGCATTGGTTCGAGTCGATGCCGCTTCTAAGCGTTAGATATTAGAGGAGATAACTTCTAGCGCACACGGCGTCGTAGCGCAGTTTGCGGCATCAAATAAGTAAGGTAAAAAAGACAAGACTCATGGCTGAAATCACAGTGTATTCGACTTCCTGGTGCTGCGATTGCCGGCGCGTGAAACAGTTTTTGCGTGAACGCGGCCTTGCCTTTCGGGAAGTCAACATTGACGACAAACCAGACGCAGAAGAATTAGTGCTCCGCGCGAACAATGGTCTTCGCAAGGTCCCCACGCTCGAAATCGATGGGCACTATGTAGCGTGCAGCCCGTTCAATCCTTACCTGCTCGCCGAAGAGCTGAAGATCCCGCTGAACAAATAAGTTCGCCAAGCGCTATTTTTTGTAGCGCTGCTTGTAGAAGTCTATCTGTTACTGGATCTGCTCCTTGGTGAATCCCTTCGTCCACTTGTGGTAGTCGGAATTCATCACGTCGGTGGTAACTCCCGGCATGATTCTCTCCGCTTCCGGAATGAATTCGGTGTAGAAAATCTTGGCGACGTCGAAGAAGCCGCGCCACTGCGTGTAGTCAGGTTAAGCTGATGCGATCCCCTGCGTCGCAAGTGACGGGCTGATTGGAAGTGGCGCTCATCTGGCAGGTGGCGCAAGTAGGGGCGGCGGAATAGTCCTTTCCCACAATCCAAGTTTTCGAATTTAGGTTCATCGACGCCACGTTCGCATGGAACTGAATCCCGTGTTTTGATTCGTTGTAGATCTCGATTTGCGGATGGTCTGGTCCCAGATGGCATTTGCCGTAATTTTCCGGCTGCCTGACGAGCGCCACGCTGAAGCTATGCCTGACGTGGCAAGCGACGCATGTGCCTTTGCTGGCGTCCGGATCAATGCGGCCGATGTCGCTATTGGGCCATGTGTCGGGATCGAACTTGCCGTCGCCTAAATATTCGCTTTGCTCCCGTGGCACTGGCGGCAGCCGTTTGCGGCTGCTGGGCCGCCTTCTATGATTTCGCTATGGCAGTCGAGGCACAGCTGAGCTTCCGGATTGTGCAAGTGCCGCAGTGCACGCTACGACCAGGAGCCAACAGACACAGAAAAGTGGGCGCATCGAGTCTCTCCGAGTGAAACCCTGGTGAACCGGCCGCATTTCGATGTTGGGAAGGGGATCGGCGCCAAAGCGCGACAGTGAGACACTACGCCGAGTGCAGAGGTTTTTCAACTGCAGAAGTTGTGCGAATCTGCATTTCTTAGAGAACGGGCTTAGGAAAGCCCCGCGCCGCGCGTCATCACTCCCGCTAGCCGCAGGTCAGGGTTCAGGATCACAATATCGGCGTCAGCTCCTACTGCGATAACGCCTTTCTTGCCGCCGAGCCCGAGACGACGAGCCGGCAACAGTGTAACCATGCGCACAGCGTCAAGCAGCGGAACTCCGAGCGCGACGATATGTTGCAAAGCACGGTCGAGAGTGAGGGTGCTACCGGCGAGTTTCCCTTCCGAATTGCGAACGACGCCGTCCGTGACGGTGACATCAAAGTTTCCCAGCCGGTAATTTCCATTGCGCATGCCTGTCGCTGCCGTTCCGTCGCTGACCAGGAGAACTCCCTCGAGTCCCTTGGCTCGCAACAAGATTTCGACCGCGGGCGAATCGACGTGATGCCCATCGGCGATCAATTCGGCTGTGACAGCTGGGTTCGTTAGCACAGCGCCGATAACGCCCGTGTCCCGGTGCGAAAACGGCCGCATGGCATTGAATATATGAGCGGCGTGCGTTACGCCGCTTTCAATCGCCGCGGCTGCCTGCTCGTAGGTTGCGTCTGTGTGGCCCATGGAAGCAACGATGCCGCTGCCCACGGCGCGTTCCACCAATTCGAGCGCGCCGGGAAGTTCCGGCGCGAGAGTGACGATTCGAATAAATCCGTCGGCAGCGGCGATGAATTCTTCGAAGAGTTCCTTCGAAGGTGGTGTGATGGCATTGAGCGGATGCACGCCACGCCGCGCAGGATTAATGAAAGGTCCCTCCAAATGGATTCCCAGCACTTCGGCGGCGAATCGCGAATCGGTGTTTCGCGGGCTGCGAATATAGCGCGCGATCCCATGCAGGCTTTTGCAGGTTTCTTCAGGAGGTGCGCTCACCGTGGTTGCCACCAAGGACGTGGTTCCCCGTCGCGCAACCGTGGACGCCACCTTGGCGATCGCTTCGGCTGTGCCTTCCATCACATCGTGGCCGCCGGCGCCATGAACGTGCACGTCCACAAAGCCGGGAATGACGATTTTGTCGCCCGCCGCGAAGTGCTCCGAGTCTTCAGGAATGCGAACTTCGTCGCGATGGCCCATCTGCGTGATCTTGCCATCCTCAACCACGATCACGCTGTCGAGAATTTCTTCGTGGGGAGTCAGAATGCGGCTGGCGTAGATGGTGCTCGGGGGCATAGCTTGTTCATGCTACCCGAACTGGGAGTGTAAAACACAGGCGAGCCTTGCATCATTTTCCTTCTCCGCTACAATCATGGTGCCCGAAAAATTCAAAGAAAATCTGATTGCGGAAGGTTGGGAGGGATTTGCATGGCATATGACAAGCGGTATGTAGCGCAGAAACGCCAGAGGCGTCGCCGGAAGACCGCCAAGGCCAAGATGCATCTCTACGAGCAGGGAAAACTTCCGCACGATAAACTTCCCGCTCTCGCGAAGAAGTTCCTGAGCCGCAAGACACGCGCTCTCAAACGCGCCGGTTAATCGAGGCTGGTTCGCCGGCAATAAAAAAGGGCGCCCAGATGGACGCCCCTTTTTGCGCCGTTCCCGCCAGTTCACGGCTTGATTTGATTCCGAACTAGTTGCCAGATGCCTGCGCGTGCGTGTTGGAAGCTGACTTCGGCACGCTGAGGTAGCCGGCGATCTTATCCTTGCCGACTTGATTGACTGTCAACTCCATCGGTGCACGCGTGCCGCGCGAAAAGAAGTAGATTGGCTCGTTTACCGAGCGGTTCTTCTTCTCAAAACGCGCATCGTCGATGTACATCGCGATGGTGTAGACGTTCTTCTTGGGATTTACGCCGCGGAGTTCGATCATCAGATCGCCCACCTTCTGGCGCTGATCCTTTTTGTCAATCGTGAACTCGTAGTAGTCGCGTTCGCCCAGACGCCGTAGCTCTTCCACTTCGTCGTGGTTCTTCGCGATCAACGTGCCGAATTCGCCCCGAGTCATGTTCAAACTGTTCTTCGTGGATTCGAGGTCGGACTTGACGCCATTCACATCCGTGCCGAGTTTGTTCACGTCATCGACGCCGGCCTTGGTCGCGAGTTCTCCGTTCACATTGTTCTGGAGATCCGCGAGTTGTTTGGCATCTTCTTCCTTGATCTTGTTCGCTTGCGCGCGCGCTCTGGACAGCTCGCTCTGCGTCAACTTCATCTTATCCGTGACGATGCTTAGCTCGCCTTGAAGCTGGGCATTGGTGTCTTCAGCCTTTGCCAGACGCTGATTGAGCACCTCTTCCTGCTGCTTTTCTTGCTGCTGCGCAGTTGCGAGGTTCTGCGCGAGCTCCTTCGAATGCGTCGACGCGCTCCAGCCCGTTCCCAAAGCTGCCAGGGAGACGATTGCGAGCGCTACCACAACTATGCCAACCCAACGCGGTGCGGCGGCTTCGGCTGGTACGTATTCCTGTTTATCGTCGATACCCATGATGCTTTCCTCCGTGGACGACCCTTGCATGGATGGGAAAGAGCAAAAGGAACGCCAATCGTGCCAAACCATCCGGCCGTCTGTATGTGTAGGATACTTAATTGCTTAGCGGGTGTGCGAAGGAGGGATTCTGCGCGTATGGGTTAATGGGAACCTGCAATTTTTACCGTATTTCAAAGATTTCTTCGCGGTACTAGTTGCACATTTTCGCTTCACGCTCGAGGCAAAAATGACCGGGATTCCTCCAAATCGCCTGTTAAACTGACCCAGCGCGGGTTATCGAGTCACAGTCATTGCGCGGAGCTGAGCGATTCTATCTGCGAGCGGCGGATGCGTGCTGAAGAGGCTTGAGAAAATCTGCCCGGCTGACAACGGTTGCACGATCATGAGGGCTGACGTGGTTGGCGGAACGTCCATCGGGATACGCTTGTTATAAGCGCCAAGCTTTTCGAGCGCTCGGATTAAGCCGTAGGGATGGCCTACCATTCTTGCGCCGGACGCGTCCGCCTGATATTCGCGTTGCCGGGAAATGCCCATCTGCAGCAGGAGCGCAGCAAACGGAGCGAGAATCAACATCAGTATTCCTGTGAGACCACCCCCTCGCTCGCGGTTGCCGCCGAACCAGAAGCCCATTCTGGCCACCCACGTGATCGCTCCCGCGATGGTAGCGGCGATCGAGGACGTCAGGATGTCGTAGTTGCGTACGTGCGATAACTCATGCGCGATTACGCCTTCGAGTTCTTCGTCGTCCATCAATTCCATCAAGCCTTGGGTGACGGCAACCGACGCATGACTCGGGTTGCGGCCGGTGGCGAATGCGTTGGGCGCGGCTTGAGGAATCAGGTACATCTTCGGCATGGGCAAATTCGATTTTGCAGCTAGACGCTCCATCACCTCATAAAGCCGCGGCGCCTGCTCTTTGCTGATGGGTTGCGCTCCGCTGGACATCAGCGCGATCTTGTCCGAGAAGAAGTATGCAGTGCCGTTCATCAGCACCGCGAAAACAAGCGCAAGCGTCATACCGCGCGCACCCCCAATCGCCGCCCCAAGGAAAAGAAGCAACAACGTAAGTGCTGTGAGCAAGAAGGCAGTCTTTAGAGTTTTCATTTTCGATTTTCCTGGGCGCCGGTCTTATGCGACGCCCGCTTTCGCCGTCTCGGTTGTGAATTTCATTTCATCGCTTCGCGGGTCGGCATCTACAGTCACCGTGTCGCCCGATTTCACCTCGCCGTCGAGAAGCTTGAGGGCCAGCGGGTCTTGAATCAGGCGTTGAATTGCGCGCTTCATCGGACGCGCACCGTACGCGGGATCGAATCCTTCGCGGAACAAGAGAGTCTTCGCCGCGGGTTTGAGCTTTAGGGTGATTTTTCTTTCGCTCAGCAGCTTCACCACGTTGCGCATCTGCAGTTCGATGATGTGCTCGATCTGGTCCTTGCCGAGCGGCTGGAACATCACGATGTCGTCAATGCGGTTCAAAAATTCCGGGCGGAAAAGCTCGCGGAGCGCAGCCATGGCTTGCTCGCGCGCTTTCTTCGGATCCTTCGCGGC
>Ga0306920_100000587_pt1 | contig 42674 bp, 35 predicted proteins | sample flu12Cox44000170_FD_204666 | JGI IMG/M metagenome (GOLD analysis project Ga0306920, IMG submission 204666) | Lab enrichment of tropical soil microbial communities from Luquillo Experimental Forest, Puerto Rico - flux4day.12C.oxic.44.000.170 (v2)... | ecosystem: Environmental > Terrestrial >... | reverse complement strand
GCCCATGCCTCCGCTTTGGCAGGTTGTGTCCGAGGACTACGAATCGATCCGCTATTGCGCCCGCAATGACATGGGCATCATCATGTGGCGGCCGACCGTCAACGAGATCCGCCGGCGCCTAAATGCCTACAAGGAGGCGTGGGAGGCAACAGCCGGGCGGGCGATGATCACGGCTCCGCGTGCGGCGCTGGTACGCGACACTTTCGTTGCGCAGAGCGCCGCGGATGCGCGCCGCATTGCCGGCAAGGTGGTCATGGATGCACTCAATTTCGCCAATTGGCGCGGCGCCCGCATCTTTCTCGACCCTGGAGAGGCGCTCGCAGCCGAGGAAGAGGCGCGCCTCGGCAAGGAGCTGACATTCGACTTCGTCAATGAGCGCGCACTGCTATTCGGCTCCCCCGACGATGTTTTGGCGAAACTCATCGCGCTGCACGCGGAAACCGGCATCAGTCAGATCATCTTCAAGTCGTGCTGGCCAGGGCTGCCGCACGAGCACACGCTGCGCAGCATGCAGCTCCTTACCCAGCAGGTTCTCCCGCGTTTCGAGCACCATGTGGCGCAGGCGGTGGTCGCTCGCGCCGCGGCCGAGTAGCGGTGCTACTCGCGCCACGGCTTGCCGCGCAACACGGCATTGGCGAATTTTGCCGAGCGCTCGACGAAGCTGCGGCAGCGCAGTGCAAGGTGCTCCCCGTTGCGCGCAAGTGCAGCCTCCAGAATCTGACCCATAAGCTCAATGGTGTGCTTGCGGTATGCCGTGTCCGCCTGCTGCGTCGTAATGGTGCGCAAATACGTGATGCGGGCACGCAGCGTGCGCAAAAGCCGCCGCGCAAGCTCGTTGTCGCTCCCTTGCAGCAGCACGTCGTAGAACCGGTCGTAGGCGCTGACATAGGCCCGCACGTTATCTCTCTGCCCCGCCTTTGCAAGTTGGCGAAATGCGCCTTCCAGCGCGTGGAGATCCTGAGCATCAGCCCGTTCCGCGAACAGTCGTGCCATCTCCGACTCCAACGCTGCTCGCACCTCATAAATTTGCTGCGCTTCCTCGGCGGTGACCGAGGTAACGAACAGGCCACGATTGCCACGCCGCTCCACCAACCCCTCGGCCTCGAGCTGGCGCAGCGCTTCTCGCACCGACGTGCGGCTGACGCCCGTCTTTTCGCAAAGGTCGCGTTCGACCAGATGCTGGTCTGGTTTGAAGTGCAGCGACAGGATCGCGTCCCGCAATTTGGCTGTTGTCAGCTCGCGCAGCGTGGGCGTGTCACGTGTCACTGCAAGGTAGGAGGTCCGATTCATGCTCGATTGGTTGTGCGTATGCGATAGTATCCTATTGCCAATCCTATCTGCATTAACGCAACAGCACCATGACCGGAATGTTCCATATCAAGGCGGTGGGCAAGCCCGATCTCCACTACACCGTGGAGGGTAGCGGCCCGGCCGTCACCCTGGTGCACGGCGTCGGCGCCAATCTCGCCTCATGGGATGAGGTGGCCCTTGGCATGCAGGCGCGCTTCCGCATCGTCCGCATGGATCTTGCGGGACACGGTAAGTCGGGCCCTCTCCACGCCAACCGCACCCTGCAGGATTTCGCCGACGACGTGTGCCGCGTCTGGGACCATATGGGTCTCGCCACCACACATCTCGTCGGCTTCTCGCTGGGCGGCCTCATCGCCCAATCTCTGGCGCTGTCGCACGCCGGCCGCATCGACCGACTCGTCATGCTTAGCGCCGTCGCGGGACGAACCGCTGAGGAACGCGCAAAGGTCGTCAACCGGTTGGCTCTGCTCAAAGAGGGCGGCATCCCTGCCGTCGGTGCGGCGGCGGAAGAACGCTGGTTTACACCTGAGTTCCGACAACGACATCCCGAGCGTGTAGCTCGGCGCATGCGCGAGCTGCTTGCCAATGATCCCGTTTCCTATGCCGCCGCCTACACCGTATTTGCCACCAGCGATCTGGGCGACCGGGTCGGGGAGATCCGGCGTCCAACCCTGATCGCTACCGGCGAGCACGACGTCGGCTCCAATGTGCGCATGGCGCGCATGATGCATGCCGCCATCGCGGGCTCCCAGCTACACATCCTGCCCAGCTTGCGTCATTCCCTGCTCGTGGAGGCCCCGCAACAGGTGGCCGACATGCTGACGCGCTTTTTCGACCAGGGTGCAACCAAGAGCCAGGCGTGATCGATTGCCACGCAGCATGTCAATCTCGCTCGCTCGAACCTGAAAATCCCACGCCTCCGATCCGGTGTGTCCTGGCACGCCTTACTGCCGCGCAGGCGCGATGGCGCTCGGCCGCTGACTATCTCTGGGGTGGAGAGCGGCAGATGGTCGCCGTCGCTCGCGTCGTTGGATGATACTCGCGTGTTGCTTCTCGACGAGCCGACTTCGCGGCGGCTGTTGCCCGGTATTGCTGGCATTTTATCGTTGCGCTGGCAGTAGCCCGACATATCGAGCGCGCGGCCGGATGATGGTTGCGGTGGCGTACTGCTCCATGAGGTGGGCGATCCATCCAACGGACCTGGCCACCAGGAATATCCCAAGCCCAGAGCCGGGGGGCAGCTTCAGGACGACCGAAAGGAGGCCCAATGCGAAGTCGACGTTGGGTCGGCTGCCGATCAGCGCGGAGATCTCGCGCGCGATTTGCAAAGGTGCCTCGCTCTGACGCGCGTATCTCGTTGCCTTGATCGCGTCGAAAATATGCGCAGCACGCGGATCGCCGTTGGGGTAGAGTGGCTGACCAAAGCCTGGAATCCGCTCGCCACGCTGCAGCCGACTGGCAATTGCACCCCGGAGGTCGGCCGTGCGCAAGACCTCGCGCAGCAGCATTTCAACGCCGCTCGTTTCGCCGCCATGCCGCGGGCCGGACAGGGCGCCGAGAGCGCCGACGACGGCGGCATAGGGTGAAGCGCCGGTCGAGGCGATGCAGCGGGCGACATACGTCGATGCGTTTAACTCGTGATCGGCCGCGAGAACCAGGCACCGCCGGACAAGGTCAGCTCCCTGTTCGCCAATGCCCCAAGCGTTGGCGAGCTGCCGATGCACGGGCACGGCATTGGGCAGGGTGGTCGTAACCGATGCTGCCAAAGCACTAACGAGACGTGAACCCGTGCGCACCACGGCTTGTGGCGAAATATCCAGGGCTCCTACATCTTTCATCCCGAGACCGACAAGGACCGATAGCGCCCGCTCCATAGCTGTCGCAGGAAGACGCGACCTCACCAGCAGGCTGCGCAACTCCCTGCGAAGAACGCCGATTTTCGGCGGTTCGCTCGCGTCCAAACCCCACAGCAATTGCGCGACCGCCTCGAGATCAGCGGTCTCAGCCAGCGCGCTTGCATCTTTGCCGCGGTAGTAGAGCCGTTCGTTCTCGATCAAGCTCAAACTGGTGTCCAATACCGGAGTGAGTTTGTCGAAGGGCTTCAGTGGAGTTTCCGAGCTACGCCCACGGTGGCGCTGGCCCATTAGTCTTTGTACGTCCTCAACGTAATACCGACGTTCGCGGCTGTCTGGCCCGGGAGACGAGCGCAAGAGGCCGCGGCTGACGTAGGCGTAGAGCGTTGCCGGCTTCACTCCGAGCCGGCGGGCAGCTTCTTGCGCGGAAATCAGCATGCGCTCGCTCCGATATATTGATTAAAGTATCAATATTGACAGCATTGCCCTGGCGAGGTCAACTGCTGAAATCGGCAAACCTCCAAGGAGGGCCACCAATGCACGGCATCCGGCGCAACTCAGAGGCGATGGAACTCAAGGACCTCGCAAGCGGAGCAACCATCGAGCTGCCCGTGTTGACGCCAACTCTGGGGGCGCAAATGGTGGACGTGCGCGGGCTCAAGCAGGCAACAGGCCGGTACCTGTTCGATCCAGGTCTGACGACAACGGGAATCTGCCGTTCGGCCATCACCTACGTCGATGGCGACGACGGCGTGCTGCTGTATCGAGGTTATCCCATCGATCAGCTCGTTGAGCGCTCAGACTTTCTGGAAGTGGTCTGGCTCCTCCTCAATGGCGAGCTTCCGTCGGCCGGTCAGAAGCAGCGGTTTGTGTCCGACATCACACGCCACACCATGCTCAACGAGCAGATCCACGCGATCTACCGTGGATTCCGGCGCGATGCACACCCGATGGCCGTGATGTGCGGTGTGACAGGCGCACTCGCCGCCTTTTATCACGACGGCCTCGATATCTTCGATCCCGTGCACCGCAAGATCGCTGCTCACCGGCTGATCGCCAAGATGCCGACCATTGCGGCAATGGCGCACAAGTATGCGCAGGGGCAACCCTTCATGTATCCGCGCAACGATCTCTCTTATGCCGAGAATTTCCTACACATGATGTTCGCCGTTCCATGCGAGCCGTATCGTGTGCCACCGGTCGCTGCACGGGCAATCGATGCGCTCCTGATTGTCCAAGCGGACCACGAGCAGAACGCATCGACTTCGACCGTCCGCGCCGTGGGCTCGAGCCGCGCCAACCCATACGCCTGCATCGCAGCCGGCATTGCTTCACTCTGGGGACCGCTGCACGGCGGCGCGAATGAGGGGGTGCTCAAAACACTGGATGAGATCGGCTCGGTGGAACGCATCCCGGAAATCCTGAAGATGGCCAAGGACAGGACCAACCCGTATCGCCTCATGGGGTTCGGGCACAGGGTCTACAAGAGCTATGATCCGCGCGCCAAAGTTCTGCGTCGCCACTGCTATGAAGTGCTCGATGCTTACGGCAAGCGCGACGATCGGCTATTGAAAACCGCCATGGAGCTTGAGCGTATTGCGCTCGAGGACGAGTACTTTGTCGAGCGCAAGCTCTATCCCAATGTTGACTTCTATTCTGGTATAATAATGAGAACGATCGGCATCCCGACCTCCATGTTCACGCCCCTATTTGCCGTCGCGCGGACGACGGGTTGGATCGCACATTGGATTGAGATGCTGTCGGATTCCGACGCGAAGCTAGTTCGTCCTCGTCAACTCTACGTAGGCCCGGCCGAGCGAGCCTTTGTCGGCATGGATACTCGCATAGAGCGCCAGGCCCGAGTTGGATAGTTCGCTTGCAGATCGTGCTTGGACCCATGCATGCCCGGGCGTTCATGGCCGGCCGCTCACCATTTCTGCGGCTATTGGCTGGTAGGTGATGGACGACGAGGGTCAAGAGGACAAGAGGGCGAGATCAGGCAGGCCCGGTGGTCGTCCGCGGACAGGTTTGGGACGAGCCGACGGGCTGTGCCGCCCACACTCACGGATGGATCAAAGGGGATCGCCGCGGCGGTCGACGGATACGCCGCCCCTGAGCAGAATGTCGCCGACTGCTCTCTTCCCATCATCCCTCAACACGCGCTGAGCGCGAATGCCGCTTGCAACTGCTGGCAGATTGGCAGCGCGGATGTCTCCGGTACGTTGGTGAAGGGCAACAGCAGCGCGTTCTGGCCGCGCACGCTGCGACAATGGGCAGAGAGCGCGTGCAGCGCATAGCCCCGAGCTCGCGCCCGTTCGGCGAGAACCCTATCCCCGGTCGATCCCACCACACCCGCCAGCAGGTGCAGCCCGCCGGACGCAGCGCGCAGCTCCACCGTGGCTTTGAGGGTCCGCTGTAGCGCATCGATCAAGGCGGCGCGCCGTGCCGCGTAGAGGTTGCGCATGCGGCGTAAGTGGCGGCCGAAGTGTCCTTCATCTATAAAGCTTGCGGCCACGGCCTGCAGGTGCGTTGCCGGCCCCATATTGCGCAGTCGGACGACGGTCTCGAAGCGTGCGACCAGCGGTTCGGGTAGAACCAGATAGCCAAGGCGCAGACCCGGATAGAGCGTCTTGCTGAAGCTGCCGGCATAGAGCACACGTTCTCCCCGATCGATGCTTTTGAGTGCCGGCAGCGGTCGGCCGGCGTAGTGGAATTCTCCGTCGTAATCGTCCTCGATGATCCAAGCCCTTTGGCGCTCCGCCCAACCCAGCAGGGCTTGGCGCCGCGGCAGAGACATCGTCACGCAAGTCGGAAATTGATGTGACGGGGTGACGACAGCAAGCCGAGCGTCGGCCGCCATTGCCTCTGCGGCCGCGACACAAATCCCTTCCCGGTCGACTGGGACGCTGGCAACATTGACCTCCATCGCAGTGAGCAACCCGCTGGCGACGCCGTAGCCGGGATCTTCCATATAGACTGTGTCGCCCCTCTTCAGCAGTACCAGCGTCGCCAGCTCGAGCGCGCCCTTGTAGCCCGCCGTTATGATGATCTGAGCGGGCGAGCAGGCGATTCCGCGTCCGAGGGCTAAATAGCGCGCAAGACTTTCCCGCAGCGGCCCGAAACCTAGCGGGTTGGGATAGAAGAGGTCGGAGCGATTGAGGCGGCGCGCCTGCCGCGCCGCAATACGCGTCCATTGTGCCTTCGGAAAAGCGTCGAGCGCCGGCACCCCCATCATGAACGGCGACGATCGCCGATCAGGCAAGGTGCTAGCCCGTTTCGGCGTTGCAGGCAGGCGGCGGCTACGGGCGGACGGCGTGTCGCGGGCCACGCCATGGGCCGCGAGTTCCGGCGATACGGCACTTCCTGCAGCGCCGCGCCGCACGAGATAACCCTCGGCCGCCAGCAGCTGATAGGCCTCCTCCACCGTTCCGCGCGCATAGCCCAGTTCGCTTGCCATGCTGCGTGTCGATGGAACGCGGGCGCCTGGGACTAGGCGTCCAGCTTCGATGGCATCGCGGATCCGCAGATAGATCTGCCGATAGGCGGGAGCTGCGCCATTCGTGCGCGCGATCCGCCCGCTCCTGGAGTTCCCGTTGGCCGCAATCATGGTCTATAGAAATAGGTAAAAGATGGACCTGTCAAATGGGCCATTGGGACGCTAGGGTTCAAGCCAAGGGTTCGGTCAAGCGAGGAGATTTGCGCGATGCACGCTCAGCGGCTCGACTATAAACGGGCAGCCCCGGCGGCCTACGCCGCCGTTGCCGCAGCGGAGGCCTACTTCCACAGATGCGGCCTCGAGCATTCGTTGATTGAACTCGTCAAGATGCGGGCCTCACAGATCAACCGCTGCGCCTACTGTCTCGACCGCCACTCCAAGGATGCGCGATCCCGCAACGAGACCGAGCAGCGGCTTTACCTACTGGACGCCTGGCAAGAGGCCTCGGTCTATACACCGCGGGAGCGCGCAGCTTTCGCGTGGACCGACGCATTAACGCTGCTTCCGGCGACGGGAGCGCCGGACGACAGCTACGAGGCTCTCAGGGGGCATTTCACCGAAAAGGAGATGGTCGACCTTACGGTGTTGATCGGCCTCATCAATTTATGGAACCGCATTGGCGTCGGCTTGCGGCTGCAGCATCCGAAGTGAGATCGAGAGGGGTCGGTGGTCGTGGAAGAACTCGAGTTTCGACACGCCGAAAGCGATGAAGAGATCGCGGTCTGCTTCCCGCTGATGGCTCTGCTGCGCCCTCACCTTGTCGATGCCGCAGAGTTGGTGCGACGCGTCGGGGTTCAGCGCAAGCAGGATTATCACCTGCTTGTGGCATGGCGGCAGAGCACGCCCATTGGCTTGGCCGGCTACCGGTTCCACGAGATGCTGGTGCGCGGCCCGGCCATCTACGTCGACGATCTCGTCGTCGCAGACACCGAGCGTCGCCACGGGCTTGGCGCGCGTTTGCTCGATGAGGTCGCAGCCATCGGGCGGCGGCAGAATTGCGTTGCGCTCGTGCTCGACACGGCGATGGGCAACAGCCTCGGACAGAGGTTCTATTTCCGCTACGGCTTGCTCGCTCGCGGCCTGCATTTCGCGATGCCATTGAGGTCGCAGCCACAAGGGGCCGATGCGTGAGGATCCTGCGCATCGACTGCAGCCCGCGCGGCGACATATCCTACAGCCGCCGCCTTGCCAACGAGATGGTGGACGAGCTTGCGCGGTCCGGCGCCTCCATCATCCGACGCGACCTTGCCGAAGATCCACCGCTGATCGTGGATGCCGCGTTCGCCGCGGCCATGATCGCACACCAGACGGGCGAGAGTGCCCGTGACGTGGACGCCCTCGCACCATCCGAAATCCTCATCGGCGAGCTTGAGACCAGTGACCTCCTGGTGATCAGCACGCCAATGCACAACTTCACGGTGCCGGCGCTGCTCAAGGCCTGGATCGATCAGGTCGTGCGCTTTGGGCGCACGTTTCGCAGCACGCCGCAAGGCAAGGTGGGGCTGCTTGAAGATCGACCAACCTTCATCATCGTCGCGACGGGCAGCCCCATCACGGGCGAGCGGGCGCGCCAGCCGGATTTTTTGACGCCCTATCTGACCGCAATCCTAGGGACGATCGGCATTCACGAAATCAGTTTCATCCGCCTCGAGGGCATGTCACGAGAGGCATTGCATGGCTTGGCGCAAGCCAGGAGCACGATGCGGGCCCAAATTGCCCTTCACCGAGCACGTTCAGATGCTCGTGCCCGCGTGCACCCCGCATAGCAAGCGCTCCGCCACGGCTGGGATAGACCCTCTCAAGGCGGCGCAGATGGCCGACGGCGTGGCGCCCGGCGAGCGCAACCGGCCTGGCAGGGATTTGCTGCGTCGGCAAGCCTTGCGCCATTGCTAAGCTTCGATGGCGGCAGCCTAGAATGATGCGCAAGGGCGCTGGCCAGCCGGCTCTCACACCACGATCCCGCTTTTGACCTTTGCTGTCAGGATGGCCTGCCTCGCCATCGGATCGTTGTCCTCACGTCTGGGGGAATGCTACGACGTGGCGGTCGCCCATATCCGTGCTGACGCCGCCGTTCGACGTCATCGTCCCGTCGGCTGGCCTCAGAGATTTTGCATGCACATCTCGGCGGCGCAGAGCTTGTGCCCGGCCGCTAGCGGCCGTGCGCACCGTCAAGCTGCTGATCCTGGCGCCAAGCGCTGTTCGGCCGTTCGGCGGTCACCTCGTTTGCCGCGCTTGTGTTGGCTTTGTTCGTGTATTTATCTCGGCGCTGCTTGTTCTGGGGTCCCAGGCTGCGCCGCCGAGCAACAAGCGCCAATGGCGCGCTAATCGGCAGCGCCTGCGAAGAGGCACGAGATGCGCAACAACGATATCCTCCACAAGGACTTCCAACCGATGCCCTATTGGTGGGAGGCCTATAAGCCTGTTGCCGGTGACTTGGTCGACGTGCCGCGCAAGGCGCGCGTGGTCATCGTCGGCGGCGGCTATGCCGGGCTCTCCTGCGCCATCGAGCTTGCCGATTCCGGGGTCGAGGCCTGCGTGTTGGAAGCCGCCGAGCTCGGCGCCGGCGCTAGCACGCGCAGCGGTGGCGGGGTGAGCGGCGGGGTCAACATCGGCAAGAGCTTCACCGGCAAGGTGTTGGCCCGCGATCCGGAGGTGGTGAAGGTTATCCTGGCATCCGGCCACGACGCGTTCAGCCTGATCGAGACGCTGATCGATCGCGAGAAGATCGATTGCTGCTGGGAGAAGACGGGCCGCTTTGTCGGGGCGTGGACACCCAAGGACTACAAGTTTCAGGAGAGCCGCGTCGCCAGCCTCAACGCCAGCGCCGGGTCCGGCGCCTACATGGTGCCCAAGGAGCGCCAGCGCGAAGAGATGGCGTCGGATTATTACTACGGCGGCATGGTTGTGGAGCGCTCGGCTAAGTTGCACCCGGCGCTGTATTACAAGGGCCTGCTCGAGGCGGCACGCCGGCGCCCGATCACGGTTTGCGCTAAGGCCGCCGTAAGAACGCTCGCCAAATCCGGCAACGGGTGGCGCCTGGCCACCTCGCGTGGCGACATCGAGGCAGGCGACGTGGTGATCGCGACAAACGGCTACACCGGCGACGCGACGCCAGAGCTGAAGCGCCGCCTCATCCCCCTCGCCAGTCACATTATCGCCACAGAGGAACTGCTGCCCGACCTCGCCCGAACGTTGATCCCAAAGGGGAGGACCCTTGCCGACACCAAACGCGTGCTCTGCTACTACCGCATGTCGCCGGACAATAAGCGCATGATCTTCGGCGGGCGTGCACGCTTCACTCCGGTGCCGCCCGCGGTCAGCGCGCCGATCCTGCATCGCTTCATGACCGATCGCTTTCCTCAGTTGAAGGGGATCCGCGTCACGCATGCATGGACTGGTAATGTCGCGTTCACCTGGGATGCCTTGCCGCACACCGGCGTCATGGACGGCTTGCACTACGCACTGGGCTGCAACGGCAGCGGCGTGGCGATGATGACCTACCTCGGCCATCAGACCGCACGCCGGATTGTCGGCGGGGCCAACTCGACGTGCGGGATCGAGCTCGAGGAGTTCCCTGACTTCCCGCTTTACAACGGCAACCCAAATTGGGCGCTGCCAGCGATCGGTGCCTACTATCGCTTCCGCGACGGTCTGAGCCGCGCATTGGCCCACTACACGTAAGCTGGCGGTCGGCTTGCTGGTGCGCCGGGGGGGCAGGTCATGGCACATTGCGAGCCTGTTGGCTGATCGCGCTTGCATTCGCTGAGGAGCCCATATGACGTGCGTGGTCGCAGCAGGTTGTTGGCTCCCACGGTGGCGACGAATTCTGCGCGTCACCGACGATGGCGCGATGAACGTCGCAGCTCGCCGCCCTTCGCGAACGAGTGAGACCGCTTGATGCCTTGAGCTTCTTGCTGTGCGGGTGCGGTGCTTGCCTGCGGAGAACTTGGCAAATGCGGGTTGGGGCTTCAGGTGCGCCGCGGCCAAAATCCGTAGCGGCGCGTCAGCAGAATTGGCCCACGCGCATGATCAGCATGCGTCTTCTGCGGCGCTCAGTTGGCCGTGAATTATCTTGCGTGACTTCAGGGTTTCGCCTGAGTGCCTCGCCAGGGCCTCGCGTGTCATGTTGCCGATTGGGCGATCTGGAGGTTCTAGGCAGGGATGGAAGCTCGCTCGGGTGCGCAACCCAGACCAACTTCCTTTCGCGGCGGCGTGAGTGAGAAATAGCGATCAGCAATGACCCGGCGAATGCTGTCGAGTGAAGGACTGTCGAGCTGGCAGGTGCTCGTTGACTTTGACGGTACCATCGCACCGGACGATCCGACAGACCGCCTGCTTGAGCGTTTCGCGGATCCGCTCTGGCGTGTCATTGAGGAGCAGTGGCAAAGCGGCCTGATCTCGTCCCGTCAATGCATGCAGCGCCAGGTCGACTTGCTGCGCGTGTCGCCTGAGGCGCTCGACGCAGCAATTGGCACCATCCGCATCGACCCCACGTTCCCAACCTTCCTGAATTTCTGCCACGGTTACGGTGCGGAAGTGAAAATCGTGTCCGACGGTCTCGATCGCGTCGTTGAAGCCGTGCTGAGGAATGCCGGCTTGGCCATCACGTATTTTGCCAACAAGCTTGAGTGGCGAGGGGGGGACCGATGGCGCCTCGCGTTCCCGCATGCGCGCAACGACTGCCGCGTCTCGGCCGCGAATTGCAAATGCTCGCACGGGCAGCGGCCGCATCTTAGACCTCGTGTCGTGGTTGGCGACGGCCGGTCCGATTTCTGCATGTCCCTGCAGGCGGATTATGTGATCGCCAAAGGTACTCTAGCCGACTTTTGCCGAGACAGCGGGCGTCCATACGCGCCATTTGCCGACTTCCATGAAGCGACTGCGCGCCTATCAGCGTGGCTCGCCGATCGGGCACGAAGAGCAAATCCGGTGATTGCGGCGACAAGTCCTTAGAAACAAACCGGCAGCAGTGATGCATCTCGTCAACCAAAGCATCCGGTTACCTGGAGGACCTAAGGGCTTCTTCCTGATCCGGGATGGGCGGAACCCCTGGCGAAATGGGCTATATGGTGCGCGGTCTTGCTCGCGGGCCATTGCGGTAGCGCTGAAACTCGCGCGTAGGGACCGGACGGATTGGTACGCAACCGTCGAGAAGGAACACGGGAGGTGCTTTGCGAGCGGTGTGATATCGTTGTCGTCGCTCGGCGCCCGTTCCACTCCTCCCCGCTGATCTGGCGATAATCGTAGCCGACGCAGCGGATGATCCGTCCCGGCGCAACAACCTAGGCAAAACCCAGCCATGAACTCGACGTGCCGACGGAAAATCCAAGGTCGGGTCGCTCCGCACATTGAATGGCTGCCGCGGCTTGGAATGCCACGCCATTATATGTTGCGAAACCCGAGCCGCTTCGCGCTAACGATAGCCCGTGATGTCAGGCCTGTTCCAATCCTGCCAGAGCTCGAACAACGCGAGAATTGCCACGGTGGCTCCGAGCACCCAGTGCCACAGGCGAAGGTGGTGTTGATGTGCATATTGGAAGATGAACGGAGAAGCCGATAGGTAAATGCCGCACGCCAATTGAGCGATTTCTTCCCAGCGCCGCAGGCGCACCAACTCGAGCTGGGCGAGGGCGAGCACGGCCAGACCGATCAGCCCGGAGTTCAAGACCACTGCTGCGACGACGGGCTCGTCGTAGAACCAAGGGCTGAGTCCAATGATAATACCCAGCATTAGGCCCACGCCGTCTTCCCAGGTGCGGTGCGACTTAAGGATGTCTTTGATAGCCATGGTTTCCTGCACCGCTCGCAGGCGTTTCGGCCGGCCGCTGCTGCGGTACTCCTGCTCTTCATGCGTTGCCTGCCCACGGCAGTGAGCACGGATCCATCCTATGCGCCGGCGCGTCCACGACTACTCCAGTAATCAACGGCGAAGAAGGCGATACATGGCAGGCCAATCCAAGTGAGATAGGGATGCAATGAGGGTAGTGCCACGGGCTGCGGTCCGGTTCCTTTGAGAGAGCTATGTGCGCGTCTCTTGTTGTTGTGCGTCCAATGTTGTGTGTGTCGAATTGTGAGTTCGTGCGCACGGTGCGCGCTGCCGTAACCCGCGCCGGCCGCCCCACGTAGGCATGCATAAGATAGGCTTGGTGCGATCCGATTATCGCTGCACGCAACTGGTCTTGCTGCATGTTAGCAAGGCGAGTTGGCGGTGGCACTCTGGTCATTTTGGCGCTGCACCATGGTCGAATTGCCGGTCAAATTTCTAAGACGGGCGTAGCGCGTGGTGCTAGGCTATCGGGCGAGTGGTGCGAGCGGAGCACCGGTAGGCCCGCATCAGAGCGCCCACCCCTGATCTCGATACCTATCCGTCTGGGAGACGGGTTATGAAGGTCAAAGATTATCTCGCCGCGATCAAGCGGCTGATCATCACCTGCCGGCCAGAAGATACGATAGAGACGGCGGCAACGCTGCTGGCAACCAATCACATTGGAGCAATGCCCGTTCGTGATGCGAACGGCCGGATAGCGGGAATGTTTTCAGAGCGGGACATCATCCGAGCCATTTCGCAGCGTGGAAAAGAGATTCAGCGATTGTTGGTGGGCGATCTCATGTCCAGGACGCTCATTGTGTGCACGCCTGAGGACACCATGGTCACGGCGCGCAAATTGATGAAAGCCAATCGCATTCGGCATCTCCTAGTGATGGAGGATGGTCATTTGGTCGGCTTACTATCAATTTCCGATGTCCTGGAGGTGATCCTCCAAGACACCGACATGGAAGTGCATGTGCTGCGCGACCACGTCATCGCCGTGCGAGGAATGTAGGCAGGAAACGACGCGCGCTACTTTGCAACTTCGGCGCCCTCGTGGACTGACGAATACGGCAAAACCGCAATCACACATAAAACTGCAAACATTCGCGATGACATGTGCTCGCTGCTTGCCGCTTTAGCCTCCCACCACGGGGTAGACAGTATCGCTCACCGGCACCACTGCATGGATCCTTGTGCCACCGGTCGCTAGTGGACCGATCCTGAGGCGGCCACCCAGCTGCTTTAATCGCATCCTGATACCACGGATGCCGACACCCGTGCCGGCTGGATGACGCGTGAGCAACGCCTCGCTGCCCATCCCCCGCCCGTTGTCGGTAATGATCACGTGCAGCCGGCTTCCGATGTGGCGAAGCTCGATGGAAACGTGCGACGCCGATGCGTGGCGATAGACGTTGACTAGGCCTTCCTGCACGATGCGGAAGACACACCGCTGCACCGCATTTGCCAGCTTGTTGGCTCTACGGTCTGCCCGAAGTTCGATAGCAAGCCCAGACCGATCGGAGAACCCGGCGACGTGGCGCCGCAGAGCCCGATACAAGCCTCTTCCACGAAGTGCCTGGGGGTGCATCAGATAGCTAAAGGTGCGCAGTTCCTTCATGGCCTCGCCCAGGGACTGCTCAAGATCGTTCCAAGGCTTGTCGTCGTCGGTCTTGAACTGCAGCTTGGTCCTTAGAACCGTCAGCGCGAGGCTAGCGGCGACGAGGTGCTGAACGGTCGAGTCGTGCAATTCTTGGGCAATGGTCCGACGCTCCTCCTCTTGAATCGTTAGCAGGCGCTCAGAGAGCCTTTGAGCTCGCGCCGCTAACCGCTGGCGTGCCGTGATATCTGCTACGACGCCGATGAGTCTCGCAGGCTTGCCCATGCCTGCATCCTCAAACGTCCCGTCAAGCTGCAGCCAGCGCCGCGCACCGTCCTTGCGTCGGATGCGACAGATCGTTTGGAAGCTACCTCCGGTTCTAATCGCTTGGCTCACGGCTGCATCAAACGACCCGGCGTCGTCGGGATCGAGATATTCCGTTACAAACTGCTCTTTACTGAGAGGGCCATCGGCGAGGGTACGGCCAAAGATCTCATAGATGCGATCGTTCTCCCAGATGACACGGTTGGTTTGCGGATCCCACTCGAATACCCCTAATGCCGCCCCGCCGGTTGCAATTCTCAGTCGAGTTTCGCTATCCCGGAGTGCCGCCTCCGCAAGCTTGCGCGGAGTAACATCAAAGTTCACACCGAAGATACGGTTCGAGCGGACGTCCGCATAGGCGCTAAGCCACCGCTCGGAGCCATCCGGCATGCTGAGGCGAAACTCGTGGTGATATGGTTCTTTCCCCTCGGTCATGCGTTCCTGCTTGGCATCACTCGCCAAGACGTCCTCGAGTGGTATGCGCGTGCGCATTTCGTCGGCGGTGATGTGTCGGGTATTTGACGGCAGGCCGAGAAGACGCGCCTCCTGCTCATCGATTTGAGCCTCATTGCCGGTAATGTCCGCCTCAAAAGTGCCCATCCGGGCTGCATCAAGAGCAAGCCGGAGACGTAGCTCACTCTCATGGTGCGCCGCCTCGGTCTCCCGCAAATGTGTGATATCAATGATCGTACCGAGCGAGCGTACCGGCCGCTTGCCTTTAGTTGTGGTGCGATAGATGCGCCGGCCGTGCATGGCGACCCATCGCGTTGCACCATCTGCGCGTAAGACCCGGCACACGCTGCTCCACTTGCCCGCATCGGAAGATCGGATCGCCGCTTCAGCGCTGGCAATCACTGCATCGCGGTCACGCTCGTCAATGAGCGCAGTGGCCTGCGCATAACTCATTTCCGTACCAATAGGGAGACCAAGGATGTCACACAGTTCTGGCGATAAACGGGTCCGCTTGCGCTCCAGATCGGTGACGAAAATACCAATGCGACCGAGCTCAACCGCAAGGCGCAGCAGCAATTCGCTCCTCTCTATCGAGGGACGACTGCGATGCCGTGCTACGGCGGCCACGCTGCGGCGCCGCCTCACATGAGAGCCGAGCCTAGCGCTTCCTTTCAAACGCTCTCCCCTGCGGCCTGGCATTATCTCCCGGGAATGGTCCCGCTCTACTTAGCAGCCGCAAGCAAATTCGCGCCATAACTGGCATTCGACAGGGTGAAGGGTGATACCCAATCCTTGATTGCTACCTGTCTCGTTCTGCAAACTGCTCGGCATTATATATTGGGTTGATCGGTAAACTGAAAGGGGCAAGCCCTTATTGCGGCGATCTTACTGTCTTCGAGCGGCTCGAGCGCTTAAGATTGTGCACCAATCTTCAGCACAGCCTGCGCATCTCGGTTCTGAACCGGCTATGGTTGAGGTCTGACGCGGCCGACCAGCTGCTCAGTCGACTTCGTAAAGCAAAGCACGCGGGCGGCGGAAACGGCAAATAGGCGGTCAATGGTCATCGCGGGACAGGAAACGGCCGCACTTGCGAAGCTCGTACCCCGGCCAAGGGCAAGCTTTGACTGCGAGCAACAGAAGTGGGCGTGCGGGCGGCCAGATGAAACAGCCAGGCCGCGAACGTCGCTACACATTCAAGGGCTTATCTGCCGCTGGACCAGAGAGCCAGTCGTTGCGTGTGTCGGCCCATTTATCTGATCGCATCCCCTGAGCGATGTGGCGTCACGGAGAATACTGAGAGCGTCGCCTCCATAGAACACCCGACAGCCGACTACGTGCTTGCCGCGCCGGAAATCGGAGAATACCCGCAAAGCCAGTGTGATCAGGGCAGGGATCAGGCGAGGCGATCGACGATTGTGGAAATCGTCCTGATCAGTTCGGCGCCACTGAATGGCTTCTGCAAGCAAGCCGCGATCTTATCCTTGGCAATCGGGGGCGCTGCGTAACCCGATGCGACGATGACGTGGACCCCTCGTCCATGTAGGTCGTCGATCAGTTCACAGGCCATCTCATGCTTGAGGTTCACATCGATGAGCGCCAGCTTTGGCACCTCCATCGCCACCAGCCGTCTCGCATCCGCAGTGGTCGCAGTTGGGCCAACCACATGCATTCCCGCTTGCTCCAAGGCCGACTTCACTGCTTTGGCCACAAACCAGGCGTCTTCTACGACAAGGACGGACACGCCATTCAGGATTGATGCATTGGGTGTCGGGTCGCGCAATGATGCCATGCGAGTTCCCTCCAGCATGCAGCCGCCTAATTTCTGTGAGCGTGGACCCCCGAAGAGCGGATCGTCGCAGCATTAACTAGCATTAACCACAGTCACGCAATCGGTGAAAACCCTTCTGCGTCCCGTTCACTTTGCCTGCAGCATCGGATGCCTCAGGTTCTGGCCTCATGTCCTGGCCCCACGTCCTGGCCCCACGTCCTGGCTTCATGTCCTGGCCCCATGTCCTGGCCCCATGTCCCGGGATGTAATCCTGTTCGCGCGGCCGGCGAGGCATCAGACAGCAGTTGATAGCCCGAAGCTCGAACTTCCAGAATGCGAAACCGCGCCTCAACCAGTCGCTACGCTAAACACCGTGACCACACACAGCGCCGTGAGCGCTGCGGTGGTAAAGATGACTGCCCAGACCCAATAGTCATTGTCCGAGGCGACGGCTTCTGCACATTTGCGGCTCGGGACCACTTTACGTTTCACTCGTGCGCTCATGGCTCGCTCCCGTGACGTCGGCCATGAATTGGTGGCGGGTCGGCAAAGCGCGCATCCCCATATTGGGGGAGACTTCAAGAGCACGCGAGGCACATGCGAGAGCTCAGAAACGCGTGGTTGGCGAGCGACGCATTTTATTGCGAAGTGGAAGAGCAAGAGCCACGCTTAGCTTTAACGCGCAGCAAGGAAGCGAGTGCGGGAGCGCCCGAATATGGCTCGGCGATACGCCGCTTGGCGATGATTGCCGCGTCCTGGCCAATCGCGTCGCCGATCTCATGGCCGATCTCAGGGCCGATCTCAGGGCCGATCTCAGGACCGATCTCGGGGCCAATCGATCGCACGACTGAAAATTCTTGAAACAACCCCGCAACCGTCATCGGCAATCTGCGAGGGCCCTCGACGGCACCGGCCTTCCCGATAGGCACGGGGGATGACCTAGCACGTCATTGATAACGCCATGTTGGACGCATCCCGAGGGTGTCGAGACCTTCGCCCATGCGGTCCACGTGGGAGGGGTTCTACGGCAGGCCTGCACGAGGGTCGGCATGGTCAAACGCGGGAGGGCTGTCGTGAATTTGAGCAAAGATGTGGCCGCCCTCGTCTATGCGCCCTGTCAAAACACAGGCGGTGGCCAGGAAGCGCTTCGTCCAGGTGCTTTGCGGGATTTTCGCAAGGGCAATGTGATGGGCCGCCATCGGCCCCGCCATCGTACTCGGGAAGCGTTAAAAGATGCCCGAGTTTCAGCGCAATCGAGGCTGATGCAGACCCTGGCGAGCAACGTGCTGAGACCCCCGTTCGATGCTGGAGCCTCAGACCCTCTGTTCGTCAGCCATCCCTCGCGTGGCCCCAGCGCGGCCCTCAGGCCGGCGCCCGCACGCGCGCTGCAGGCAGCGGCAAGCCGGCGACATCGCTGCGCACGCGATAGACCGCGCCGCAGGCCTGGCTTGGACCATCGCGCGAGCCGGTGACAACATAAAGGTCGCGCAGGTCGTCACCGCCAAAGCAGAGGCTCGTTACCATCGGACGCGGCACGGCCACGTCGCCGCGGTGGCGTCCGTCGGGCCAGAACACCGCCACTCGGCCGCCATGCGCGTCGGCAACCCATACGGAGCCGTCGGCCGCCACCTTGAGGCCATCCGGCACGCTGCCGGGACCCATGGCGGCGAAGGCGCGCCAGTGGCCGAGCGAACCATCGCTGCGGACATCGTAGACGCGCACGAGCCCGCGGCCGGCGTCGCAGTGGTAGAGCCGCCGGCCGTCGGGCGAGAAGCCGAGACCGTTGCTCAGCAGAACGCCGTCGGCGACCTGGCGCACCCCCCCGTCGAGGTCGATGCGATAGAGGTTGCCGGGTTTAGGCTCCTCGCCCCTGAAGATGGCGTAGGCGATCGAGCCCACATAGCAGCGGCCCATCGCGTCGGTGGTGAGGTCGTTGAAGCCGACGGCGTTGCCGGCCCCCTTCTGATCGAGCAGCACCGTCATGCTGTGGTCTGCGAGGCTCACGTGCACAATGTTCCGTCCCCCGGCGACGAGGCCGCCGTCGGCGTGCAACGCCATGCCACCGACGCCGCGCCGTTTCGGCACGGCAAGGGAGATCTTGTCCTGGCGATCGAGCAAATAGATGCCGCCGCCGAGGACGTCGCTAAAATATAGCCCCTTGGCGGCATCCCACACGGGACCCTCGATGAGACTATAGCCCGTCGCTAGCTGCTGCATGTCTCACTCCCCCAGCGCACGGGCGACGGCCGGCCGGGGCAGGCCCAAGTTCTCGCGCAGCGTCGCGCCCGTGTAGTCCTTGTGGAACAGCCCGCGGCGCTGCAGTTCCGGGATCACGAACTCGATAAAATCCTCGTAGCTGCCGGGCACGCAGGCGGCGCCGACCACGAAGCCGTCGCAGGCGGGCGCTTCGAACCACGCCTCGAACTTGTCGGCCACTTCCTTCGGGCCGCCCACCCACGGCGGCGGCAGCTTGCCGCGCCGGGTGATGGTGATGAAATCGCGGGGCGTCGGCATTCTGCTTCCGCCCAGCGCCGCCAGCACCCGATCGCGGCCGGACTGCGTCCCGCTGAAGCGCATGAGCTCAGCCTCGGTGAACGGCTCATCGAGCGGTTTTGATCCGAAGTCGAAGTTGGTGTTCTCCGACAGCAGCATCAGGGAGTCCACCTCGAGCGGCAGGGTTTCGATGAGCGCGAACTTGTCCTCCGCCTCCGCCGCGGTGGCCGCCACCACGGGGTGGCAGAGCGTAGCGATCTTCATGTGGTCGGGATTGCGGCCCTGACGCGCGGCGTCGGCCTTCAGTTCCGCGTAGGCCTTCTTGGCAGGCTCAAGGTTGGGATTGCTGGTAAAGATGAGCTCGCCCCAGCGGGCGGCGAAGCGGCGCCCGCGCCCGCTCTGCCCGGCCTGGATGATGACCGGGTGGCCCTGCGGCGAGCGCGGCACGGTGAAGGGACCGCGCGAACGGAAATGTCGGCCCTCGTGATCGAGGCGGCGCACCTTGTCGGGATCGGCAAAGCGTCCCGTCCTCTTGTCGAGGATGAGCGCGTCGTCGGCCCAGGTGTCCCAATGGCCATGGACGACCTGCAGAAACTCGTCGGCGCGGTCGTAGCGCGCGTCGTGCTCGATGACCTCCTCGAGACCCATGTTCCGCGCTTCGACGTCGTTCATCGAGGTGACCACGTTCCAGGCGGCGCGGCCGCACGTCATCAAGTCGAGCGTCTGAAACAAGCGCGCGACGTGGAAGGGATGGTAGTAGGTCGTCGAATAGGTGGCGCCGAGGCCCAAGCGCGAGGTGGCCATGGCCATCGGCATGAGGCATGCGATCGGGTCCATCTTGACGCAGCGGATGCCGTGCGCCACGGCCTCCGCGTAGCGACCGCCCTGGAACTCGGGCATGCCGAGGCGGTCGTCGAAAAAGGCGAGCTGGAACTTGCCCGCCTCGAGAACTCGGCCGATGTGGGCGTAGTAGTCGGGGGAGGCAAAGTCGTTGCGCGCTTCGGGATGGCGCCAGGAGCCCGCGAAATTCGAGCAGTTCTGCGCCTGCAGAAAGCCCACCATGACGAGGTTGCGCATGTTGTCTCCTCCGCGCTGTGGGCGAGGCATTCACTGCTCCTACCTTGAGCCGCATCCGCAAGGCACGGGGAAGCAAACATCGTCAGGCCGACAAAGTCCACCGGGCGGACCGACGCGCGCCGGGTCCCTGCCATGCCCCGGGTGGGTGCCGCACGGTCGCTTGCGCCGACGCGGAAATTGACCCCGCCCGCTTTTCTCCGGACGGGCTTCCTGTAAGACTTGGGTCGCCCGGGCCGGCCTGGAATTGGCACCGGCGAAAATCAAGCAGTGGGAGGACAAGATGGGTTCGCGCGCCCGCAGGCTGCTGAGCGGCGCAATGGCCACGACGGCTTTTGCTCTCGCTGCCGCATCGCCCGCAGCAGCCCAAAAGCAGGGCGGGACATTGCGCATCTACAACAGCTCCAATCCACCGGGCGCATCGCCCCACGAGGATACGACCATCGCCGTCGTCATGCCGTTCATGGCCGTCTACAACAACCTCGTGCGCTTCGATCCGGCCGAGCCCCGCAACAGCTTCGACACGATTATCCCCGAGCTGGCGACGAGCTGGGAATGGGACGCAACAAAAACGCGGCTCACCTTCAAACTCCGCTCCGACGTGAAGTGGCATGACGGCGAGCCGTTCACCGGCAAGGACGTTCAGTGCACGTTCCACCGGCTCAACGGCAAGGAGCCCGACTACCTGCGCCGCAATCCGCGCGGCATCTGGTACGAGCACCTGACCGAGGTGACGCTCAACGGCGATTTCGAGGTCACGTTCCACCTGTCGCAGCCGCAGCCTTCGCTGCTGGCCATGCTCGCCTCGGGCTACACTGCCATCTATCCCTGTCACCTCTCGGCGCGCGACATGCGCACCAAGCCGATCGGCACCGGACCCTTCAAATTCGTCGAGTTCAAGAGCAACGAGTCGATCCGGCTCGTTCGTAACTCGGACTACTGGATGAAGGGCCGGCCCTATCTCGATGCTATCGAGTGGCGCATCGTGCCGAACCGCTCGACGCGCATTCTCGCCTTCGCTGCCGGAGAGTTCGATCTGACGCAAACGGCCGACATAACGCCACCGCTCCTCAAGGATCTGAAGAAGAATGCGCCAAACGTCGTGTGCTCCCTGCTGCCGACCAACGTCACGACCCACATGCTGGTCAACCGCGAACGGCCGCCATTCGACAACCCCGAACTGCGCCGCGCCATGCTGCTGGCCCTCGACCGGCAGGCATTCATCGACATCCTGGCGCTCGGCAAGGCCAAGCTGGCCGTGAACATGATGCCGCCGCCCGAGGGCAGCTGGGGCATGCCGATCGAGGAGCTGAAGAAGCTGCCGAGCTATGGGGACCCGGTTGCCCAGCGCGACGAAGCGCGCAAGATCATGACGCAGCTGGGCTATGGCCCCGGCAACAGGCTCAAGGTCAAAGTGGCAACGCGCGACTTCAACACGTTCCGCGACCCGGCCGTGATCCTCGTCGACCAGCTCAACAAGATCTACTTCGACGCCGAGCTCGACGTGATCGAGTCCTCGCTTTGGTACAGCCGGCTTTTCAAGAAGGACTATTCGGTCGCGCTCAACCTCGCCGGCGCCGGCATCGACGACCCGGACGGCGTCTTGAAGATGGGTTTTGCCTGCAAGTCGGAGGCGAACTTCTCGCAGTACTGCAATCGGGAGATCGACAAGCTGCTCGACCAGCAATCGCAGGAACCCGACGTGGAAAAGCGCAAGGCCCTCGTCTGGCGAATCGAGCGCATCCTCGTGGAGGACGTCGCACGACCGATCATCTTCCATGGCCATGGAGCGACATGCTGGCACCCGTACTTCAAGGGCCATGTCCAGCACGAGAACTCGATTTACAACAACTGGCGCTTCGATAACGTCTGGCTCGACAAATAGGCGCCGCCCCCGAGGCCACGCGCGCATAGATTAGGGATCCACCATGAGCGATGCCCTGCCCACAGCCACCCGTGTCGCCGATCCCGGCATTCGCGCGCTATATGCGCTTGAGACCCGTTGGCAGGCCTGGCTCGACGTTGAGGTGGCGCTGGCCAAGGCGCAAGCCGAACTCGGCATCATTCCCAATGACGCAGCCGAGGCGATTGCGCGCGCGGCGCGCTTGGAGCTGCTCGATCGCGCCCGCATCGAGGAGGGCTTCGCGCGCACGGGTCACACTCTGGTGCCGCTCGTGTGGGAGCTGGCGCGGGTGGTCGGCGATCCCCACGGCGGCTGGGTGCACTGGGGTGCCACCACGCAGAACATCACCCAGACCGGTGACTTGCTGGTGCTGCGCGAGGCCCACCGCATCTTTCTGCGGCTGATCGGCGAAGTGCTGGCCGCGATGGCCGATCTCGCCGAGCGCGGTGCCGAGATGGCTCTGCCGGGACGCACCCATGGGCAACACGCAGTACCGGCGACCTTCGGCTACAAGGTGGCCGTGTGGATCGACGAGCTGCTGCGACACGTAGAGCGGATGGAGCAGGCGGCGCCGCGCTTGTTCGTGGCGATGCTGGGCGGAGGCGCTGGCACGTTCGCGTCGCTGGGAAAGCAAGGTCCGCTCGTGCAAGCCGGCATCGGCAAACACTTGGGGATGGGGTCGATGAAGGTGCCCTCGCGCGCACTCGCCGACCATCTGGCGGAGAACATCTGCCTGCTCGGCATGCTGGCTTCCACCTGCGGCAAGATCGGCCGCGAGATCTACACCCTGATGAAGACGGAGTTCGGCGAGGTGGAGGAGCCGGTGCCGCCGGGCACGGTCGGCAGCTCCACGATGCCGCAGAAGCGCAATCCGAAGCTGTGCCAGGATGTCATCGCCCTCTCGGCAGAGGTGCGCACGTGCGTGCCGCTCGCGCTGGAGGCCATGCAGAGCGAGCACGAGGCCGACCGCACCACCAGCCTGATGATGGATGCAGCCGAGGCGCGCGCTTCGATCGCCATGGGCGACGCCCTGAGCCGGCTCGGGGCGGTGGCGCGCGGTCTGCGGCTCGACCCTGCCCGCATGCGCCGCAACCTCGATCTCGGCGGCGGGCTCATCATGGCCGAAGCGGTCATGCTGGAGCTGGCCGCCACCCTCGGCCGGCAGCATGCCCATGATGTGGTCTATGATGCGGCGCAGGCGGCTTTCCTCGCAGGACGTCCGTTTTCGGCGGTGCTCGCCGCCGACCCGCGCGTGAGGGAGCATCTGGAACGCGGCGCCATCGACAGGCTGCTGGATCCCCTCGCCTATACCGGCCTTTGCGCTGATATGGCGCGCGAAGCCGCCGAGAAGGCGCGCAGCGTGGCCGCCGTCATCGCCGCTGCCGGCTTGCCCGCCGCCAACAAGGGGTCCAATCCCGGGAGTGACGCCGATGATGCCAGCATCCCGCCCAGAGGCGCATCGGGCAGCCGCGGCTCACCCTGACGCCTTCCCGGAGCGAGCCTCGCCCTGCCGGGCGGCGGCATGCTATTGCGATAGTCTGTCGACAAAATATCAAGGAGCGGCCCCGCTCGCCACATCCCTCCCGCGCGCTCGTGGAGGGCGGAGACCATTTGTTTTCGCGCGTCCGCTCTCCGCGCCAAGCACGGCCCGGTGTCTTGCGGGCCGTCCGATCCATTCTACTATCGAGGGCCAGCAGCAAAGGGAAATGCCATGATCACGAAGTTCGATAGCCTCTATGCCGGCCATGCTGACCTCGACAATATCGGCTACGGCGGCACGCCCATCAATGCGAGGCGGTATTCGAACGCCCACCTCGCGACCGCGCTGAGCAAGGCCGAGAACATGGCCAAGCTGATGGATGGGCTCGGCTATAACTGCTTTTGGATGGCCGAGCATCATTTCCAGCGCGAAGGCACGGAATGCATTCCCAACAATCTCATGATGGCGGTACACCTTGCGCACCGCACCCGGAACATCAAGATTGGCTGTGGCTTCAATATTGCGCCGATGTGGCACCCGCTGCGGCTGGCTGAGGATTATGCGCTTGCCGACATCCTCACGGGCGGGCGTGCGGTATTCGGGCTGGGCCGCGGCTACCACACGCGCGAAGTGGAGACCTTCGGGTCGCCGCTGCGCGACCAGGAAGCCAACCGCGAGCTTTACGAGGAGCAGACAGAGATCATCTTCAAGGCCTTCAACCAGGAGGCCTTCTCGCACCGCGGCAAATATTACACCCTCCCTCCCGAGGTGCCGTACCGCGGCTACACCCTGAAGGAGCTGACCCTCGTGCCTCGGCCGTTCAGGCTGCCGGTCGAATGCTGGCAGCCGATCCAGGGCGGCTCGGCGCGCGCGCTCCGTTTCATGGCCAAGCACGGCATCCAGGGCATGGTTGGCGGCGGTTCGGCCGAGGGCGGGGCGATGCACAAGGTCGTGCTCGACTGGCAGGCGGCACACGCAAGCCTCGGCAAGGAGATCGAGCTCGGCGAGCGGCTGTGCTTCGGCTTCCACTTCTACATGGCCAACAGCCGCGAGCAGGGCATGCGGGAGGCCGGCAAGTACTACGAGGAGAACATGAAGATGTTCGGCGAGCTGCGGCTCGTGCGCGCCCTCACGGAGGAACAGATCGAGCTCATGCGCGATCCCAAGCGCGCGCCAACTGCCAAGCTGCCGCGCATCGAGGACGCGGTGACGGCGGGCGGCTTCCTGTGCGGCAATGCCGACGACCTCATCGGGCATCTCAAGGCGCTCGAGAATAAGTACCCGGCGCTCGACCGCATCTCGGTGAGCCTGTCGGTCGGCGTTCCCGAAGCGATCGCCCTCGAGCAGCTCGAGCGCTTCGCCAAGGAGGTGATGCCGGCGTTCCGCAGCGCCAAAGCGACCTCGGCCGCCGCGTGATCAAAGCCGGCCGCGGACTGGAGCCGATGCCGGTGGCCTGCACCCCTCGCGGCTCCCAGCGCCTCGGCGCTCAAGGCCTCGTCAAAGCTGCCTCGACCCACTACGCTGCAGGCTGGGCCGCCGGTCGCCGGCCGCCAGGAGGAAGGCGATGCCAAAGCCTCTTATCGCCGACTGCCTCGCGGACCTGTCGGGCACGGCCCACGGATTCTTCACGCGCCGCGGCGGCGTCTCACGCGAGGGCTACGCCAGCCTCAATTGCGGGCTGGGCTCCAAGGACGCGCCGGCGGCCGTGCACGAGAACCGCGCGCGCGTGGCGGCCTTCCTCGGCGCGGGCGGTCTCATCACGGCCCACCAGGTCCACGGCGCCACCGCCGTCGTTGCCGAGGAGGGGTGGCACCATTGGCATCGACCTCGTGCCGACGCCATCGTGACGGCGACGCCTGGCCTCGCCGCCGCCGTGCTGACGGCCGACTGTGCGCCGGTGCTGTTTGCCGATCCCGCAGCGCGCATCGTGGCTGCCGCCCATGCCGGCTGGCGCGGTGCGTTGAGCGGGGTCCTCGAAGCCACGCTTTCCACCATGGAGGCGCTGGGGGCGCACCGCGGGCGTGTCCGTGCCGCCGTGGGGCCTTGCATCGGCCAGGCCGCCTACGAGGTGGGGCCCGAGTTCGAGGAGGCGTTCCTAGGCCAGGACGCGGCCAACCGGCGCTTCTTTTCACGCCCAGGGCCTGAAGGGGCCCCACACTTCGACCTGGCCGGCTATTGCGAGCAACGCCTGGTGCAGGCCGGCGTCGGCAGCGTCCGCACGCTTGCGGCCTGTACCTATGCGCGTGGCGATGAGTTCTTTAGCTATCGCCGCTCGCGGGCGCAAAATGAGGCCGATTACGGGCGTCAAATCTCCGCCATCGTCTTGACTTAGCGTCGGTTTTCCACAACTTTCGAGGCTCGAGAGCAGCGTGCACAAGGCATGCCCAGAGTTTTCCCCTGTCTGAAACTGGACGCCAAGGGTGTCAGCATTTAGGGAGTCCGCTGGGGCACCGGCTAAGGAATCACCCGCCGCAGGGTTTGTACGTCGGCAGCCGGTAATGAGTGGGCGACATCTGCAGAGGGGGGACGTCGTTGTGACGACCATGGACGCTGCTGCGGCGCGGCGCTGGAATCCGGGGGTGGTGTGCGCCCTCCTGTTTGCCATCGCCGGCGTCGGCCTTGCCGGTTGCGAAACCGCGGGCTCGCTGTTCGGCGGATCGTTGTTTGGCTCCAGCAGCCCTCCTGCAGCGGAGGTCGCTAGTCCGGGTCCGGTCGCCCCGCAGCCGCCGTTGGCCAAGGTTGCGGTGGCGCCCATCATCGGTGCACCCGATGCCATCGCCAAGCAGATCCGGCAGGAATTCACGAGCGCCGTGGAAAGGCAGCGCGTGTCGGTGGTCTCGGGCAAGGACGAGCGCGCGGACTTCACGCTGCGCGGCTACATTGTCGCCGCGAAAGACAAGTCGGCCACCAAGGTGTCCTATATCTGGGATGTCACCGACCCGACGGGCAAACGGGTGAACCGCATCACCGGCGAGGAAGTGGTCACTCCCAGCTCCGGCAAGGATCCGTGGGCGGCCTTGACGCCGACAGTGGCCCAGTCGATCGCCGGCAAGGCCGCCAACTCCTTCATCGCTTGGCTGCCGTCGCACAACGCCCAGGCGCCCATGGCCTCCAACGTCGCATCCCAGCCCTCCGGTGGCGGCGCCCACCCGGCGGGCGCGCCTGCCGAAACCGCCAAGCGAACCGCCGCCGCAAAGCCGTCCGCCGGGGTGGGAACCACCGGCAGCATCACGCGCGACGGGCCGGTGCAGGCCGTGGTGCCCATCGTCACCGGTGCTCCCGGCGATGGCAACAGGTCGCTCACGGCGGCCATCCAGCGTGAGCTCACCGGCAAGGGCATAGCGGTCGCGGAAAGGTCGACGAACGTCGCCTACCGGGTCGAGGGCTCGGTCACGGTAGGCGAGGCCAAGGAGGGCAAGCAGCCGATCCACATCGAATGGCTGGTTCGGGACCCGCAGGGCAAGAAGCTCGGCACGGTGTCGCAGAAGAACGAGATCCCTGCAGGCTCGCTTGACGGCGCCTGGGAAGGCACCGCCGATCAGGCTGCCGGCGCCGCGGCCCAGGGCATCGCCAAACTGCTGCCGCAGCCCAAGGCCGTCAACTAGGCCCAGGCCGGCCCTCGCTGGCCCCTTTTCCCGGGCGCATGCGCTCCAGGGGCGGGCCCGCTGGTGCCCGTTTACAAGACGCCGGGCTAGTTGCTAGAAGGCCCGCAGTGTCAACGGAGTGCCGTCGATGCCCTTCGATGAGCGAGACGCGAGCCGCAACAAGGCAGCGCCGCTGGAGATCAGGCTCGTCGCCGGCAACAGCAACCGCCCCCTGGCGGAAGCGATCTCGACCATCCTCAAGCTGCCGTTGGCCAAGAGCGTGGTACGGCGCTTCGCGGACATGGAGGTGTTCGTCGAGGTGCAGGAGAACATGCGCGGGGAGGACGTCTACGTCCTCCAGTCCACCTCGTTCCCTGCCAACGACAATCTGATGGAGCTCTTGATCCTGGTCGACGCGCTGAAGCGCTCGATGGCACGGCGCATCACGGCCGTCATGCCCTATTTTGGCTATGCCAGGCAGGATCGCAGGCCAGGCCCGCGCACCCCCATCTCCGCCAAGCTCGTCGCCAACCTCATCGAGCGGGCCGGGGTCGACCGGGTGATGACCGTCGACTTGCACGCCGGGCAGATTCAGGGCTTTTTCGACATTCCCACCGACAACCTGTTCGCCGCTCCCGTGATGGTGCGCGACATCCAGGAGCGCTACGGCACCTCCAACCTGGTGGTCGTCTCGCCGGATGTGGGTGGTGTGGTGCGCGCCCGCGGGCTCGCCAAGCGCATCAACGTGCCGATCGCCATCTGCGACAAGCGCCGCGAGCGACCGGGCGAGTCGGAGGTCATGAACGTGATCGGCGCCGTCAACGGCAAGCGCTGCATCCTGATCGACGACATCGTCGATTCGGGCGGCACGCTGGTGAACGCGGCCAACGCGCTCCTTGCCCAGGGTGCGACCGAGGTGATGGCCTACATCACCCATGGCGTTCTCTCCGGTGGCGCGGTCGCCAAGATCACGGCGTCCAGCCTCAAGACGCTGGTGATCACCGACACGATCCAGGCGACCGATGCCGTGAAGCGCGCGAGCAACGTTCGCGTGCTGTCGCTGGCACCGCTGCTGGGCGAGGCGATCGCCCGCACGGCGCGGGAGGAGAGCGTCTCGAGCCTCTTTTACTGATCGCGTTCCCACGGCGTCAGGTAGACGGCAGCCGCGACCCCGAGCCCGAATGCCGCCATGGAGGCCCCCACCAGGGCGAAAAGGCTCCACGCCTCTGGCGACCGTCACGGCGAGCCCGATCGTGCCCAGCACGAGGATCGCCACGCCAGCCGTGGTCCATGCCACCCGCCGAGCGCGCGCGACGTTGCCCGCGCCGATCGCCATGCCGACCATCGGCACACCGGCGATGCCGATGGCAAACACGATCGGGACCAGCAGGAACTCGAGCCGCGCACCGATGCCGTAGCCCGCCAGCGCCGCCGTGCCGAAACCCGCCACCAGTCTGGTGAGGATCAGCACCGTGAGCACCACTTGCAGCGGTCCCGCGGCAGATACGGCGCCGACTTTGAGAATGCCGAAAAACATCTCGCGTTGGAGGGGCACCCCGCGCAGTTTGAGGGTCGCGCGCGCCCGGAGCGCAGAAAGCGCAGCAGAAAGAGCGTGGAGCTGGCCGATGCCGCGATGAGACCGGCAGCCACTCCGGCAAGACCGAGGCGTGGAAACGGCCCCGATGCCGAGACCCAACCCGCCGCCCAGCACGATCTGCAAGCCCGACGCTGCGAGCAGCGCCAGCGACGGCACCCGCATGTTGCCGGTGCCGCGGATGATCGAGGCCAGCGTGTTCAAGAGCCACGTGAGGACGGCGCCGCTGAGCGCGATATTGGCATAGGCAAGCGCCTGGCTCAGCACGGGTCCGCGCCCCCCGAGCGCGCGCAACAGCGCCGGGCCAAACGCCACGAACGTGGCGCTAAAGCAGAGGCCGGCGATGGCGCCGATGGCGAGGGCGTGTCGGGCGAGCGCCTCTGCACGCGCCTCCTCGCCCGCCCCCAGCGCCCGGCTGATGGCGGAGGACACGCCGCCCCCCATGGCGCCGGCCGAGAGCATCTGCATCAGCATGACCATGGGGAGGACGAGAGCGATGGCGGCGAGCTCGGTGGTCCCAAGGATGCCGACGTAGGCGGTCTCGCAGATCGCCACCAGCGCCGTCACGAGCATGGCAACGAGGTTGGGCAACGTCAGGCGCAGGAGCCTCACCAGCATCGGCTCGGAGAGCAGCGCGTTGGTCGATTCTGGTGGGACCGCTGCGGGCGCCGGCGCTCGAGCCGCTTGCAGCATGGCGCTTGCATCATGGGACATCTCCCGTCGCATAGCTATGTAAACAATAGTAGCTTGTCAATGTATAGGGTATTGAAATCTACGAGCGACTCCTCTAAAATTACGGCATGGCTACGGGATACGGTCAGAGCTGCCCGGTGGCGCGGGCACTCGACATCGTGGGCGAGCGGTGGTCGCTGCTCATCCTGCGCGATCTGCACCGCAAGGGCCCGCTGCGCTTCCAGGCGCTCGAGCAGGGCCTGCCGGGACTAGCGCCCAACACCCTGTCGGCCCGCCTCAAGGGCCTCGACGCGCAGGGGGTCATTGCGACGCGCCTCTACGAGCAGCACCCGCCGCGCTACGAGTACTATCTGACCGATAAGGGCAAGGCGCTGGCACCGGTGCTGAAGGCGCTCCATGCCTGGGGCGAGCGCTTCGGGTGAGCCCTCCGTCCACGGAGCGTGCTCGCATCGGGCTGGGCGCCGAGCGACCCGGCGACAGGCGACCGCGGCCTGGCTGCAGCATCCTGACCCGCCGCATATGGGCAGCCCATGAGGACACCATCCCTCCCCCGCTCTCGATCTGGCACCGGCCTGGTCGCGACCGCTACCTTACCAATAGTTCATGCTTTGATCGGCGCAAGCTTTGCTAGGCTCGGAGCAAAATCACCGGGATCATGGCCATGCTCAGGCGGGCAAAGCGCTGGAGCCCGGCGTGCGAGCATGCTAGGGCAGGCGCACGGGGGCGCGCCGTTGCGCCCGGGGAGCAGGACTCATGACCGCGATCAAGCCCGCAAGCGCAGCGCGCGGGCGCGTGGAGACCGACAGCTTCGGCGCCGTCGAGGTGGCCGGTGACAAGTACTGGGGCGCGCAGACGCAGCGCTCGCTCGGCAACTTCAAGATCGGCTGGGAGAAGCAGCCGAAGTCAATTGTGCGTGCGCTCGGCATCATCAAGCGCGCCGCCGCCGACGTGAACACGGCCCTGGGCCGGCTCGATCCAAAACTCGGCCGGGCCATTGCCGCCGCCGCGCAGGAAGTGAGCGAGGGCAAGTTTGACGAGCATTTTCCACTGGCTGTGTGGCAGACCGGCTCCGGCACGCAATCGAACATGAACGCCAACGAGGTGATCTCCAACCGGGTGATCGAGATGCTCGGCGGCGTGCTCGGTTCCAAGACGCCGGTGCACCCCAACGACCACGTCAACATGAGCCAGTCGTCGAACGACACCTATCCGACGGCCATGCACATCGCCTGTGCGGAAGAGATCCACCACCGCTTGTTGCCCGCCCTGCGGCATCTGCATAAGGCGCTCGAGGCCAAGGCCAAGGGCTGGGCGCACATCATCAAGATCGGGCGCACGCACACGCAGGACGCGACGCCGCTCACGTTGGGACAGGAATTCTCCGGCTACGCGGCGCAGGTGGGCAACGGCATCAAGCGCATCGAATCGGCGCTGCCCGATCTCATGCAGCTGGCCCAAGGCGGCACCGCCGTCGGTACGGGCCTCAACGCTCCCAGGGGTTTCGCGGAAAAAGTAGCGGCGCGAATCGCCGAGATCACGGGTCTGCCCTTCACCAGCGCGCCCAACAAATTCGAGGCGCTCGCCGCACACGACGCCATGGTGATGAGCCACGGTGCGATCAATACGGTTGCCGCCTCGCTCTTCAAGATCGCCAACGACATCCGCCTGCTCGGCAGCGGACCACGCTCGGGGCTGGGCGAGCTGGCGCTGCCGGAGAACGAGCCGGGCTCCTCCATCATGCCGGGCAAGGTGAACCCCACGCAGTGCGAGGCGCTGACGCAAGTGTGCGTGCAAGTCTTTGGCAACCATGTTGCCATCACCTTTGCTGGCAGCCAGGGGCATTTCGAGCTCAACGTCTACAATCCCGTCATGGCCTTCAACTTCCTGCAATCGGTGCAGCTGCTGGCCGACGCCAGCATCAGCTTTACCGACAACTGCGTCGTGGGCATCGAGGCACGCGAGGACAACATCAAGGCGGCGCTCGAGCGCTCGCTGATGCTGGTGACGGCCCTGGCACCCAAAATCGGCTATGACAAGGCGGCCAAAATCGCTAAGACGGCGCACAAGAACGGCACCACGCTGCGGCAGGAGGCCGTGGGTGGCGGCTACGTATCTGCGGAGGAATTCGATAGGATCGTCGATCCCAACAAGATGATTGGACCGGAGGCGTGATGGGTGACGTCATTAACCTGAACCGCTACCGCAAGGACAAGCAGGCTGCCGAACGCGAGCGCCGGGCCAACGAGAAGCGCGCGCGGTTCGGCATTCCCAAGAGCGAGCGCAGCAAGAACGCCGCGGAGCGGGCCCTAGAGGCGCGGCGGCTTGACGGCCTCAGACGCGAGGATCGCGCCTCCGAGCGCGACGAGTGAGGCTGCCCACTTCTTCACCGCTTGAGGCCGGCGCCATTCTGGGGGCCTCGCTGGGTCAGCGGCGCTGATGGGCGAGGCGAGCTGCCATGAGCCGGCCCGTGAAGCGCTCGTTCACCATCGCCGGCCACCGCACCTCGATCTCGCTGGAGGCTGCATTCTGGGACGCATTGAAGGCAGTGGCGGCAGCCGAGCGTACGCCGGTCGCCAGACTGATCGGCCGCATTGATGCGGCGCGCGGGGCGAGCGGCCTCTCGAGCGCGGTGCGCGTCTGGGTCCTGCAGCACTATCGCGAGATCGCACGCTCCAGGGGGAGCTGATGCCCCGACAGCGCTATTGTGCGTTGCAACATATCTTGCCCGTCCGCTGCCTTGAGATCGCCTGCCTGCGACATTAGACGAGATCGTGCGAAGCTTGGCGATCAACTCGGCCCGCCGCTATAAACCTCCCGAGCGAGCACCCCGCCCGGGAATAGAGGCTTTACGGCGATCGTTTGACAGCTTCGTCAGTAGTACCTTGAGGAGGACCCGCAATGAACCGACGTGAAATTCTGAAGGGCTCGGCCGCGCTGGCGGCCGTCGCGGGGGCCGGGATCCGGCCCACCCGCGCGCAGGCCCCCATTGTCGTCAAGTTCAGCCACGTTGTGACGTCCGATGCGCCGAAAGGCAAGGCCAGCGACAGGTTCAAGGAACTCGCAGAGAAGTACACCGCCGGCAAGGTCAAGGTCGAGGTATACCCCAATTCCTCGCTCTACAAGGACAAGGAAGAGCTTGAGGCCCTGCAGCTCGGCGCCGTGCAGCTCTTGGCACCGTCAACGTCCAAATTCGGCCCGCTCGGATTCAGCGAGTTCGAGGCCCTCGATCTTCCGTTCATCTTCCACGATGAGGCTTCATTCAAGGCGTTCGCCGACAGCGCGCTCGCCAAGCAAATGTTTGCCAAGCTCGAGACCAAGGGCGTAAAGGGGCTCGCCTACTGGGACAACGGCTTCCACGTGATGGGCGCCAACAAGCAGATCCGCAACGTCAAGGATTTCCAGGGCCTCAAGCTGCGCATCCAGGGATCCAAGGTGCTCGACGCCACCACCAAGGCGTGGGGTGCCATCCCGCAGGTGATGGCCTTCTCCGAGGTCTACCAGGCCCTGCAGACGGGCGTCGTGGACGGCCTCGAGAACGTGCCCTCCAACTTCTGGACGCAGAAGTTCTACGAGGTGATCAAGTATATGGCGGTGTCGCACCACGGCCACCTCTCCTACGCGGTGGTCGCCAACAACAAGTTCTGGAACGATCTGCCCCCAGATGTGAGGCAAGGCCTCGAAAGGGCGCTGGCGGAAGCGAGCCAATACTTCAACGCCATCGCCAAGAAGGAGAACGACGACGCGCTCGAACAGATCAAGAAGACTGGCAAGGTGCAAGTCTATACGCTGACCCCACAGGAGCGCAGATCGTGGGTTGAGGCCGTGTTGCCCGTGCACAAGGACATGGAAAAGCGCATCGGCAAGGAGACCATCGCGGCGCTTTACAAGGTGGTCGATTTCAAGCCGGCATGACAGAATAGCCGCCAACGAATGCTGTTGGTCGCAGCGCGCCGGGGACCAAGGGTCTCCGGCGTGTCATTTTCTCCAGCACGTTTCCAGCACGTCATTGTCTGCGGCGCGCCGCCTACAGCGAGCGAACGCGCCGGTTGCTGGCGATCCGCAAAGCCTTGGGAAACGCGCATTGCCTCGCCGCAAGGCTTCCTCTCAAGGGCAAGGAAACGCTGGGGCCGACGTTGGCCGATCGTCCTCCGACAGGCAACTCCGACGGCCCCCTCCGACAGACCCATCACTGCGGGTGTCGGCGAAGGTCTGGCAGATCGTGACCCAGGTCCGCGGATCAATGGCGAAAGTGGCGCACGCCGCTGAACACCATGGCGAGGCCTTTGGCGTCGGCGGCCTCGATGACCACCTGGTCGCGCAGGGAGCCGCCGGGCTGGATCACCGCCGTCGCACCCGCCTCGGCCGCAGCCAAGAGGCCGTCGGCGAACGGAAAGTACGCGTCGGAAGCTACCACCGCGCCGCTGACCAGCGGTTCCGATTGGCCGGCGGCCTTTGCCGCCTCCTGCGACTTCCAGGCGGCGATGCGGGCGCTGTCGACGCGGCTCATTTGGCCGGCGCCGATGCCGACCGTGGCGCCATCCTTGGCGAAAACGATGGCGTTCGACTTGACGTGCTTGCACACCTTGAACGCGAACTTGAGGTCGGCGAGCTCCTGGGCGGTCGGCTGCCGCTTGGTCACGACTTCGAGCTTTAGGTCCTCCACCACGCCGTTGTCGCGCGATTGCACGAGGAAACCGCCGGAAAGCGAGCGGAACAGCAGCCCCGGCGCGCGCGGGTCGGGGAGGGAGCCCGTGGTCAGCAGCCGCAGGTTCTTCTTGGCCGCAAAGATCGCCTTGGCCTGCGCGCTCGCGTCCGGGGCGATGACGATCTCGGTCAGGATCTGGGTGATCTGCGCGGCCGCAGCCGCGTCGATCGGGCGGTTGAGCGCGATGATGCCGCCGAACGGGCTCACGGGATCGCAGCGGAAGGCCTTCGCGTAGGCTTCGCTGAGCGTGGCGCCGACCGCGACACCGCACGGGTTGGCGTGCTTGATGATAGCGACAGCCGCGGCCGCTCGGGGATCGAATTCGGCCACCAGCTCGATCGCCGCATCGGCATCGGCAAGATTGTTGTAGGAGAGCTCCTTGCCCTGGTGCTGGGTGGCCGTGGCCACGCCGGGGCGGGTGCCAGGCGAGACGTAGAACGCCGCCCGCTGGTGCGGGTTCTCCCCGTACCGCAGCTCCTGAGCCAGGCGCCCGCCGAACGCGCGCCAAGCCGGCGCCTCCTCGCCGATCGCCTTGGCGAACCAACCGCTGATGGCTGCATCGTAAGCCGCCGTGCGCGCGTAGGCCTTGGCGGCGAGCTTCCTGCGCAGGGCAGGACTGGTAGCGCCGCCGTACCGGCCCAACTCCGCCAGGACCACAGGATAGTCGCTCGCATCGACCAACACCGTAACGGCAGCGTGATTTTTGGCCGCCGCGCGGATCATGGCCGGCCCGCCGATGTCGATGTTCTCGATGCACGCGTCGAACGCTGCATCCTTCGCCGCGGTTGCTTCGAATGGGTAGAGATTGACCACCAGCAAGTCGATCGGGGCAATCCCGTGCGTCAGTGCCGCGCGCGCATGCTCGGCATTGCCGCGGATGGCCAGCAGGCCGCCGTGCACCTTGGGGTGCAGCGTCTTGAGCCGGCCGTCCATCATCTCGGGAAACCCGGTGTGCTCGGCAACGTCCTTGACGGCGATGCCGGCGCCCTGGAGGGCGCGCGCCGTACCGCCGGTCGAGAGGATCTCGATGCCGTGCCCAGAGAGCGCGCTGGCGAAATCGAGAAGGCCGGTCTTGTCGGAGACCGAGATCAGGGCGCGCTCGATCTTGGGGGCTGCTGCAGCGGCGGGATCGCTCATGGGAGATGCCCTTGGGGATGTGCCTTTAGGTGCGGCCTTGAATGTTGCCTGGGGATGCCCTCGTCGGCGAGGGCTCAAATCGGCGCGTTAGCACGGATTTGCTCGCCAAAACAGGTGGGCGGTGCTCAGTCGCAGCCCGATCAGCATGGCGCTCGCTGCATTGCCGCGCCCCCGGAGCTGGCGCTCGTGTCGGCGAGCCGTGCTCGGCCGATCCCGCCATGGGCGATTGCCGCTCCCCGATCGCGGATGCGCTCGATGACCCAGGATACCTGCGAAAGTCCGCAGCACTGGGCGCGCAGCACCACCTGCCGGGCGGGGCGCGCGCCCCCGGTATGGGCGAAGTAGAGGCAATCCTCGATCGACAGCGCTGCTCCCGCGGCCGTCAGGCGCCACGCCTCGCCATTGTCGAGCACCAACTCCGCCGCGTCCGCCGAAGGGGCAAGGCGCGCGTCGGCGTCCGGATGCAGATGGAAGTGGATCGAGAACGGCACGTCCCAGGCGAAGCGCACGACGCCTTTGGCTGAGCCCAACCGATCCACGCCCTCCAGCCGGGAGCCCGTGGCGTCGAGCTTCAATGTGCGCGTGTGCAGGAGGCCCCAGCGCCCGAGGTAGCCGTCGTGGGAGGCTTCAAGACCGATCGTGCCATCCCCCTCCAGCAAGGTACAGGTGACGTGGTCGGGATGGCGCAGCGGCGGGGCGCCGATGTCGCGCTCCAGACGGGCATCGCGCACCAACGTGGCCGACGACTGCTCGCCGAGGCACAGCGTGTTGTGGTTCGGCGTGGCGCGGGCGACGCTGCCCCTGTCGGCGTCGATCTCCCCCGGCATGCCGCCATTGACGAGCAGGAGCTCGCTGCCCGAGCTCAGCTCAAAAGAAAGGCAGCCGGCGCAGGCCGCGCCCGCCAACACCATCGGCGGCGGCGGACCGGCGTCGATGAGAATAATTGTCGCTCCCCGCTCCAACCGCACGTACCCTGAGCGCGCTGTGGCGGCTGGCGGCGGCGGCCGGCCCTCGTCGTAGGCGAGCACGGTGGCGAGCGCCCCCCCTTCGATCGGGCCCATGCCGTTGAAACGCCCCGGCATACCGTCACCGAGGCGGAGGTGACCCAGCATTTCCGTCACCCGGCGGATGCCCGACAACAGTGCCGGATCGGGCGTCTTGCCGCGCGCGGCATAGCACCGGCGCAGCGGCAGCAGGTCGAACAGCAATTCGACGAGGGTCCATGGATTGCGTCCGATATGCCCGCCGCCGGATGCGGGAACCTGGCGCTCGAGCTCAACCGCCAGCAGCCTCTGCGATTGCGCCAGCCGGTGGTCGTGGCCGGCGATGCACAGATCGGCATGCGCAAGGGCGATCAGCGCGACGAGACGCGGCCAGCCGTCGGGAGCATCGTGCCAGGAGGCGGAAAGATAGGTGGTTTGCTCGCTCAGGCTGCGCATCACGGCGGCGTAGCGCCTGGGCTCGGCGCCATCGAGGAGCACAGCCGCGTGCGAAAGCCAGGACATGATACGCCGGCCGACGATCTCGGGCCGCCACGCGAGCTCCGGTGCTCTGTGGCGGCGCCCAATCCATTCGGCGGTGAGCTTGCGCGCGATCCGCCTGTCCTCCCCGCCCTCGAGGTGGCGCAGCCAGCCGAAGCCGTAGAGTTCGCGTGCCCAAGCCGGGCTCGGCGGCTCGATCGTGAACGGCGAGCGGCCGCGCAGGTTGGCGACGGCGCCGGCGAGGCCGAAGCTGCCGGACGCGACCTCGTCGGCGAAGCTTGGATCGGGAGCACGCAGATCGGGCGGCGCCAGCAGTAGCTCATCGGCCGAGGGCGCGCGATAGCGCCAAAGCATGAGGCGCGAGCGGCGCAGGCGGGCATATGCGCCGCGCCACGCGCGGGCCACTGCAAGCGCCGCATGGCCGAGCTGCTCGCGCGCGGTTGGCCGCCGCCCCTCGGGCGCGGCGGGCAGCGGGAACGGCTGCGCGGCGGGCTCGGACGCGGGCTGCGACAGGTTGGCCATGTCGCTCGCTTAGCCTGGCCCCGCACGCGAGCCAAGCCGGCGCCAGGCAGCCTGTGCACGAATTGTGGACAAGCGCGCCCCATGCGCATGCAGGTGGGCGCAGCCCGCCCCGCCGTATCGGCTCGCGGCATTGTCCATTACCATGGCCGGCGCAAGGCACCCCTGCGGTTGCGATCGCGTACATTGGGGGTTTGATGCTGCCACCATTCGATCGACGCACGAGCCGCCGCCATTTCCTGCAGTTCCTGGCCGCGAGCCCATGGCTCGCACAAATCAGCCAGTCGGCGGTTGCGCAGGACGCCGCGGCTCCGCCGCGTCTGCCCGATCCGTTGCCGTGGGCACCGCGCGGCCTCGGCAAGCTGATTGACGACCCGAAGGAGGCGCTCTCAGTGTTCGATTTCGAGCTGGTCATGAAGCAGAACGTGCCGGCGGCACATTTCGGCTATATGGCCACGGGCCTCGACGATGAGGCCACGCTGCGCGCCAACCGGGAGGCTTTCCAGCGCTATCAGCTACGGCCGCGGCGGCTCGTCGACGTCAGCAAGATCGACACGCGCTGCGAGATCCTGGGCGCCAGCTACGAAAACCCCATCGTCATCGCCCCGACCGGCAGCAACCGTGCCTTCCATCCCGATGGAGAACTGGCCGTCGCCCGCGCAGCGAGGGTGGGTCACCATCTGCAGATTCTCTCCACCGTCGCCACAGTCTCGGTCGAGGAGGCGACGGCGGCACGCGGCTCACCGATTTGGTTCCAGCTTTACCCGACGCGGGAGTGGGGAATTGGCGATCGGCTGGCCCAGCGCGCAGAGCGGGCGGGATGCCCCGTGATCGTCCTGACGCTCGACACGCTCGGGCCGCAGAAGTGGGAGACGTTTGTCCGCCTGCGCCGGACCGATACGCGCGAGTGCGGGAGCTGCCACGGCGCCGACACCTATCTCAGCCGCAAGCCGAACTTCGCAGGCATCGACCTCACCGGCGCTGTGGGCACCGCCGCTGCCAACCTCACTTGGGACTACGTCAAGCGCCTACGAGATAGGGTTCGGGCGAAGATCGTGCTCAAGGGCATCCTCGCTCCGGAGGACGCCAAGCTCGCGGCCGAGGTCGGCGTCGATGGCATCATCGTCTCCAATCACGGGGGCCGCGCCGAGGACGGCGGCGGTGCCACCATCGATGCCCTGCCCGACATCGTCGAAGCGGTCGCCGGGCGCATGCCCGTCCTGATCGACAGCGGCTTCCGGCGCGGAAGCGATATCGTCAAGGGGCTGGCAATGGGCGCCCGCGCCGTCTGCATCGGCAGGCCCTATCTGTGGGGGCTGGGCGCGTTCGGCCAGGCTGGCGTGGAGCGCGTACTTGAGATCCTGCGCGGCGAAACCCGGGCCGCGATGCAGCAGCTCGGAGCGCCCTCGCTCGGGGATCTGCGCCCAGCCATGGTGCGGCGCATCTGAGGGCGCGCCCACCCTTAGGCTTTGCGCCGCAGCCGCGCCACGTAGAAGCCATCGAGGCCGGAGAGTTCGGGCGTCTCCTGCTGCAAGTAGTAGGGCAGCGTGCGGAGCTCGCCCTGGGCGGTGATCCACTCGGGCTCGGCGCCGATCTCGGCCGCAGCGATGGGCACGCGTTCGAAGTCGGTCCGGGTCGCCAGGAAGTCCGCAATTTGCAGCCTCCCCTCCTCCGGCTCGAGCGAACAGGTGCCGTAGACGATGAGCCCCTGCGGGCACACTAGGCAGGCCGTCCTGGCGAGCATCGCCCGCTGCAACTCGGCCATGCGGGCGACGTCCGCGGGGCGCTTCAGGCGCAGGATGTCGGGGTGGCGGCGGATCGTTCCCGTCGCCGTGCAAGGTGCATCGAGAACCACCACGTCGAAGGTCCGCCCCGGGGACCAGGCGGCGACGTCGGCCGTGACCACGTCGGCCGCGAGCCGCAGTCGTGCGAGGTTCCGGCACAGGCGATCGAGCCGCGCCGCCGATAGATCGACGGCCGTGACCGTGGCCCCCGCCGCCGCCAGAGCCGCCGTCTTCCCGCCCGGCGCGGCGCACAGGTCCGCCACCGATTTGCCTGCCACATCGCCGGCGCAGCCGGTGACGAGCGCCGCGGCGGCATCTTGCACCCACCAGGCGCCCTCGGCGTAGCCGGCTAGGTCCTCGATGCGCCCGTGGTGCACGAGCCGGACCGAGCCCGTGGACAGCGCGCGCCCGCCAAGCCGCTGCGCCCATGTCGCGGGGCTGTCACCGCCCGGCTTGACGCTGAGGTCGAGCGCCGCCTCGCCGAGGCTTGCCTGGGCGATGCGGCGCGCCACCTCTGTGCCATAGGTCCCGGACCAGCGTTGCCATAGCCAGTCCGGGATGTTGAGATGGGTGCCGTCCACACCACTCAGCAGCTCCGGCCCGCGCTCGGCAACGCGGCGCAGCACGGCATTCACCAGGCCGGCGAAGCGATGCGCGCCACGGTCGCGCCGGGTTGTCTCCACGGCCAGATCAACGACGGCGTGCGCCGGCATGCCGAGGCAAACGAGTTGCGCGGCTCCCGTGAGCAGGATCGGCCATAAGCGTCCCTTGTTTGCGGGCAACGGTCGCTCCAGGAATGCGTTGAGCACATGCTCCAGCTCGCCCTGGCGGCGCAGCGCGCTCCCCGCCACCGCCCGCGCGAGCGCACGGTCGCGCGGCGCCATGGCGGCGAGCTGCGGGCGGGCGGAGCATTCCGCCAGCACCTGCTCCAGCGGCCGCTCGTCGATCAGCACGCCGGCGACGAGGTGCACCGCAAGCCAGCGCGCGGCAAGCCCCGGCGGAACGCCATGGGCGCGCGAGCCACGTTCGTTCGAGCCATGGATTTTCGAGCCATGGATTTTCGAGCCATGTGCCCTCGAGCCACGTGCCTTCGACTTGCGCTGGGGTTTGCGCACCGTCTGCGCCTTCCGTTCGGGTCCCTGTCATCCCAAGCGCCTCGGCGGTGCCGCAAGCGGGGACAGGAGCGCGCGCCACGTTGGCCAGATATGCCGTGTCCGAGGGCCTGTCTGCAACCGCCGATCCAGTCCCGAGCTTGGTTCCTGGCTCTCTTTCCCTCTTCCCCGAGCCCAGGACGGCATCACCCGTGGCCCTACTCCTTGTGCACGAATTGCGTGCCGAGATAGGCACGGATCACCTCCGGGTCGCCGCGAATTTCGGCCGGCGTGCCGCTGGCGATGAGGCGGCCCTGGTTCAGGCAGGCGATCCGGTCGGAGACACCCATCACCATCTTCATGTCGTGCTCCACCAGCAGCACGGTGATGCCCCGCGCCCGGATCTCCCCCAGCAGCTTCATGAAGCTCGCCGTCTCCACCGGGTTCATGCCCGACACGGGCTCGTCGAGCAGCAGCAGCGTGGGCTTGGCGGCCAGCGCGACGGCCACCTCGAGCAGCCGCAGCTCGCCGTAGGGGAGCGAGGCAGCGATGTCGCCCGCGCGCGCCTTGAGCCCGACGAAGCGCAGGATCTCGGCGGCCTCGCGCGCCAGCTGCGCCTCCTCGCGCGCTACGGAAGGCAGGCCGGCGAGGATTGCCAGCGCCCGCTGGCGCGAGCGCAAATGTAGGCCGATCGTCACGTTGTCGCGCACGGTCTGGCCGGCGAACACGCTGGTCTTCTGGAAGGTCCGCACCACGCCGAGCGCGGCGATGGCATTGGGCTTGCGGCCGGTGAGCCGAACGCCGCGATAGCTGATCTCGCCGCCGGCGGGTTTGATGTACCCGGTAATGGCGTTGAACGCCGACGTCTTGCCGGCACCGTTGGGGCCGATAAGGGAGAGCACCTCGCCTTCGCGCACCTTGAAGGAGATGTCGTCGACGGCTGTGAGGCCGCCGAAGCGCAGCGTCAGCCGCTCGACCACGAGCCCGTCGCCGCTCACGCTCATGGCGCTGCCGCGGTGCTCGCGCGGCCCCGCCACCAGCGCCGCAGCGCCGGCACAATTCCCTCGGGCAGGAAATACACGATTAGGATCATGAGCACGCCATAGATTACCCATTGCACCTCGGGCTTGATGGCAGCCGCGCGCAGGACCTCGGGCAGCAAGCCAAAGATCAGGCCGCCGACGACGGGGCCGGCCTGCGTGCCCTTGCCGCCACTGACCACCATGATCACCATCGTGACCGTGTAGATGAACAGGAACACGTCGGGGTCGACAATGCGCACATAGTGGGCATAGAGAACCCCTGCCGCGCCGGCCATGGCGGCCGACACTACCGTGGCCAGCACCAAGTACTGCGTTACGTCCACCCCGACGGAAATTGCCAGCGGCTCGTTCTCTCTGAGGGCCACCATGGCGCGGCCGGCGCGCGAGCCCACCAGGCGACGGATCAGCACGTAGCACGTGAGCGCCGTCGTGAACACGAGCCAGTAGTTGGTGGATTTGCGCAGGAAAGCGAGCTCGGCGACGCCTGGTATCCCGAGCCGCAGCGCTGGGATGTTGTTGAGCGCCATGGGACCCTGGGTCAGCTCCAGCCAATTGAGCGCGACGAGGCGAACGACCTCGGCGAAGCTCACCGTGACAATGACGAAATAGGCTCCGCGCACCTTGAAGGAGATGCGCCCGATGACCCAGCCGCTCAGTCCTGCCAGCACGATGCCGCACACCATCCCGAGCCAGACCGGTTTGGGCTTGAGGCTCACCACCCAGTCGGGCAGCAGATGTACCTCGAAGCCCAATGATACGAGGCTCGAGGCGTAGGCGCCGATGCCGAAGAAGGCCACGTGGCCGAGGCTCAGCTGGCCCGTGTAGCCGAGCAGCAGGTTGAGGCTCATAGCGGCGATGATGAAGATGCCCGTCATGATGAGCACGTGCAGGGCATAAAGATCCGTGAGCCACAGGGGGATGGAGGCCACAAACAGCAGCCAGCCAGCGGTGAGCGCGCGCTTCACCCGATACGCTCCTTCTGCGCGAACAAGCCCGTGGGCTTGAGAAGGAGGATGGCAATGATGAGCAGGAAGCCCATGCCGTCGCGGAAGCCCGAGGACACGTAGCCGGCGCCCAACTCTTCCATGAGGGCTAGAATGAACCCCCCGACCGTGGCGCCCGGGATACTGCCGAGCCCACCGAGGATGACGGTGGCGAACGCTTTGAGCGAGGCAAGATCGCCCATGCTCGGATAGACGACGAACACCGGGCCAAGCAGCGCGCCGGCGGCAGCGGCGAGTCCCGAGCCCAGCGCGAATGTCGCCGTGTGGATGAAATCGATATCGACGCCCATCAACGCCGCGGTCTGGCGATCCTGGAAGGTGGCGCGCATGGCCTTGCCGAGCTTGGTGCGGTTGATGAGCGCGTAGCTGCCGGCGATGAGGGCGAGCGCGACTGCGAACACGAACAACCGGTTCCATGACACCGATACCGGGCCCAGCACGAGCGGCGAGGATGGAAACGGCGTATCGATCGACT
>Ga0306920_100000586_pt1 | contig 42703 bp, 38 predicted proteins | sample flu12Cox44000170_FD_204666 | JGI IMG/M metagenome (GOLD analysis project Ga0306920, IMG submission 204666) | Lab enrichment of tropical soil microbial communities from Luquillo Experimental Forest, Puerto Rico - flux4day.12C.oxic.44.000.170 (v2)... | ecosystem: Environmental > Terrestrial >... | reverse complement strand
ACATGAGTGGTTGCGTCTGGCAAGGCGCGCTTCTATCCTGCTTTGATGCTCGGGCTGGTTCGTTTTTTCATTCGCATTTATCAGTGCACGCTCTCGCCGCTGCTCCGTTTGCTTTGCGGTCCTGATTTCGGCTGCAGATTTACGCCGACTTGTTCGGCATATTTTTTGGAGGCAGTGGAGGTGCATGGGATCCGCCATGGAAGCTGGCTGGGATTGAAGCGTCTCGCTCGATGCCAGCCCTGGGGCGGATGTGGATACGATCCCGTTCCACACTGCGAAAATCCAGCATCGAGCTCGCCCGCCGTGGCGGGCATCCAGTGTCCAGCATCGGAGTCAGTCGCTGAATAAGCGCTTCGCCGGAATTTATGGATCGAACTGCGTGGATCGTCGTTGCTCTTTGTGTGATTGGGCTCGTCTTGTGGGAATTCTATCTGGCAAAACAGATGGCCCCCAGGCCTGCTCCCGTTAGCGTTGCGCTGGGGCGGCCATCGCCGACGGCCTCTCCCGCAATTCTTGCACCTTCGCCGTTACCGACTCCCGTCGCCGAAGCTGCGCCAAGCAGCGCACCAACTCCGAGCTTTACCGAAAAGATCGAAACATTGCGCAATTCAGATGTTGAGCTGCGGCTGACAAATCGCGGCGGTGGAATTAAGGAAGCGATCCTGCTCAAGCAAATAGCCGAGAAAGGACAGCAGGTTGTCTTAAATTCAGATCAGAGCGTACCGATCGGCGCAATTTTGGAGCAACCGTCCACGCCAACGTTCCCCGAGTTTACCGCCTCTGCGCAATCGGATTCGGTTCAATTTGAGCGTACAACTGCCGAGCAGGTCGCGATTCGAAAAAAGTTCTATTTCGAAAAATCTCCGGAGAACAAAGACAACTACGTTGTCGAAATGGATGTCGATCTCGAGAACCGGGGAGACAAGCCGTATCGAAGCAGTGGCTATTTTGTGGCGCTTGGTTCCGCGGCCCCGATTCATCCGAGGGATTACCCTTCGTACACCCGGCTGGTCTGGTCCATTAACGGAACAGCAAAGGGAATTGACGTGGGTTGGTTCGGAAGCAGTAGCGGTTTTCTCGGTGTGGGGCAGCGGGCTGCCCGGCCCTATTACCAGGAGAGCATTGCGGGTGCGGAATGGGTTGCGGTCAGCAACCAATTTTTCACGACGCTAATGGCGCCGCTCACTGCCAAGGCGACTGGCGTCTGGGGCCGGCGTTTTGATATTGATCGCGCGCCGGACCAGAAATTACTCGGAATCGAGGGCGCGCTCGGCATGCCGGCATTCGAACTGCAGCCCGGCCAAACCTATGGCGCGCGTTTCGAGATCTACGCTGGCCCGAAGCTTTACCATCGTCTCGCGCAACTGCCGCACAATGAGGCAGAGGTCATGGACTTCGGGATCTTCAAGGTGGTGTGCCAGTTTCTGCTTAACTTCATGAACCTGCTGCACAGTTGGCTCCATGACTACGGCCTCGCGATCCTAGCCCTGACTACCATCATCAAACTCACGCTTTGGCCAATCCAAAACAAAGCCAATCGCTCTATGCGCCAGATGGCCGCGCTGTCGCCGAAGGTGCAGGAGCTGCGCGACAAATACAAAGACGATCCAACCCGGATGAACCAGGAAATGATGAAGCTCTACAAGCAATACGGCATTAATCCGGTCGGTGGCTGTTTGCCGATGATGATTCAAATCCCGATCTTTTTCGGTCTCTTCAAAATGCTCGGCCAGGCAGTGGAATTGCGAAACGCAAAATTTCTTTGGGTAAAAGATCTTTCGCAGCCTGACACGATAGCGCACCTGCCGTTGCTCGGTTGGCCGATCAACATTATTCCGCTGTTGATGGCCGCGACCCAGATCTGGCTCATGGCAATGACGCCCAAGACGGGCGATCCGACACAGCGCCGGGTGATGATGTTCACGCCGCTGATCTTTCTGTTTATCTGCTACAATTTTGCGGCTGCTCTGGCTTTGTATTACACTGCACAAAATCTTTTCAGCATCCTGCAATTTTATCAGAATAAACGACAACCCGCGCCGACGCTTGAGAAAGTTGCGCCTGCTGGAAAACGAAAGCGATGATGACGCCGAAAGATCTCCTTGACACCATCCTGGGTTATCTCGGTTTCGTTGTGCAAATCGAGGAAACCACTAATGACGGTGGCAACGCGACGCTGCAGATTTATACCGAAGAAAGCCGGCGCCTCATTGGACGCAACGGCGAAACGCTAGAGGCCATTCAGTTTTTGCTAAACCGGCTGCTGCAAGCGAAGGACAAAGATGCTGAAAAAGTCATCGTCGATTGCGAACACTACCGTTCCATGCGCGAAGATCGGATCGTGCAACGCGTGCGAGAATTGGCCGATCGCGTGCGCATCACGGGCCGTTCGCTTCAGCTCGAGCCGATGAATTCCTATGAGCGGCGCCTTGTCCACAACGCGTTCAAGGACGATCCGGAGGTCGCCACGTGGAGTCCGTCCGATTCCGCGCGCATCAAGCAAATCACGCTGCTAAAACGCCGACCAAAAAAGGAGACGGCGCAAGGAGCGACGGCTTCCTAATCCTCGCCGTTTTCGACGTTGGACGTTCGATGTTGGGCGTTGGACGTTTTCGGCCTAAACCGCGCGACGTCGGTCCCGCTTCCCACGCGCACTTCGGGTCGCCAGCGGAACTTTTGCAGAATCGGATTGGATTTTTGCTCGACAGCATCGGCAATGATTTCGCCAAGCACTGGCGCAAACTTAAATCCATGGCCGCTGTCACCAGTGGCAATGACGAGCCCTTGGCGCGCCGGGTCGGGTGCGATCCAGAAATGTCCATCGTGCGTATCGCAATACATGCAGACGCGAGAGTAAACGATAGGGGCATCCGCGAGCGCCGGAAATGTCGATGATAGAAATTCGCGCAAATTCTTTTCGTCCTCAGTAGTGACAGCGCGTTCTGGAGATTCTGGCGACATCTCCCGGCCAGGGCCGTGATTTGCAATCTTCACCACGCCATCGCGATTGATTGGAAATCCATAGTAGCCGGTTGTTGTAATGTCCGCGCCAAAAACTGGAAAACGCTCCGGCGCGAATAGCTCAGGTTCGCGAGGCTTCAGATGAAAGACAGGCTGGCCATTGGCGCAAAGAAAGTTTTTCGTAAACGGCAGCAAATACGGTGTCCATGCGCCCACCGCCATTACGACAAAATCACCAGCGAGACGTCGTCCATCACTAATCACGATTCCGTTCACGCGATCATCGCCCTCATCCAACTGCGAGAACCTGACTCCGTCGCGCAGCTCAATGCCCAGCGACTTGGCGCGACCGATTAATGTTGCAACGACGCGACCGCTTTCTGCGTATCCGGCTTCCAACTCAAGAACGCCATCTCGATAAAGTTCCGAATTCCAGGCGGGAAAGCGCTTCCAGAATCGCGTCGAGTTCATACGCACGATCTTGTGCCGACGCTTCTTTAGCATTTTGAAACTTTCGTATTCAAAATCGCCGGGCTTCATTTCCCGCTGACGCACGAACATCACGCCGACTTCATGATATAATTCCGCACCGAATTCCTCATTCCATTTGCGCCAGAGTTTGATCGAGCAATCCGCCAGCGCTGTGTAATCCTCATCCGCGCCATAGGCTCTGCGCGCCGCTTTGCTGATATCGGTTGACGCCGCGAGCGGGTGCGGCAATGGCCCCGGATCGACCAGTGCCACATTGTGACCGCGCTTCTTTAATTCGATTGCAGCAGTTACACCATTAATTCCCGCGCCGACAACGATGACTCTAGACATAATAGATTCCTGTCATTCTGAGCGAAGCGAAGAATCTCAGATCATCTATTTCGCAAAACATTCAAAGGAATAGCCAGAGATGTTTCGCTTCGCTCAACATGACAAGGAACGTGCAAGCTGCCGCATACAGAATGCCATGCCATGCTTGCGCTAGGCCAGGATCCGCAGGGCGCGTTCGCGTTCGAGCAAGGTGGGATGCGAGTAATAAAAGCCGCTGTACAGGGGATGCGGGATGAGATTGCTCAGGTTTTTTTCGCTCAACTTGCGCAGTGCATGAACGATCGACTGCGGCCCTCCCATTGTCGCACGCGCGAATGCATCCGCCTCATATTCGAAACGGCGCGACCAGCTATTAATGAACGGCGAGAGCCAGAAAACTATCGTCCCTGCCAGCAGGCCAAAGAGCAGCAGCGCAGGGACGATCCCGCAGGCGCGGGACGGCGCAAAGCCTCCATAATGCTCGAAACCAAACGCGCGATACAACCATTGCTGACGCGCCAGCCAGGCAACCGCTGCGAACCCGACAAACACGCCGGCGATCGATACACCGAGCAATTTCAAAACATGGCGCCTTTTGTAATGACCGATTTCATGCGCGAGCACGGATTCCAATTCCGGCTCCGTCAGCTGCGCGACCAGTGTATCGAAAAGCACGATTTTCCGATAACGCCCGAACCCGGTGAAGAAGGCGTTAGAGTGGCGGGAGCGTTTGCTGCCGTCCATCACTTCGATGCTGCGCGTGGGAAAATCGGTGCGCTGCGCCAGCGCAAACAGGCGGTCGCGCAATGTTCCTTCTGGCAGCCGTGTGAACTTATTGAAAAGCGGCATGATGATCGCCGGAGCAACGAGCAGCAGAAGTAATTGAAACGCGATGACAACGGCCGCTGCCCAAAGCCACCAGGTTGCGCCAGCCCACTCAATTAGCTTTAACACAAGCGCGAGCAGGGGATAGCCGAGCAGCAACGCAAGCAAAAATCCTTTCACCCGATCGAGCACCCACGTTCTCATCGTGCTCGTGTTAAAACCGAATCGCTCTTCGAGTTTGAATTGCGCGTACCATGCGAACGGCAAGCCGAGGATGCTCAACGCGATGCCGACGACGAAGAGAAAACCAGCCATTGTCCAGATCGACTTTCCGAAGCTTGCGGTGAATCTTTCAAAAGCCCACGGCAACACGCCACTGAAAAGCACGACGATGAGCAGCGCGGCATCGAACAAGTTGGCAATATCTCCAAAGCGGCTCTTGGCCAACGTGTAATCGACCGAACGCCGATACGTTGGCTCACCAATGATTCCGCGAAGCGCAGGTGGCACTTTGTTTGCATACGCGCGCACGTGACGTTGGTTCAGCCGGCTCAGCCATAGTTCCGTGATTGCGCGCGCAAGGATAAGAACTAGCGCGATGATTGCGAATGGCGGCATGTGCACTGCGAAACCTTTTATGGAGTGCGCGGACACGTCCGCACTTTCAAAAGCGGTCTGGCCATCGCGGGATCGCCGCACTCCAGGACGCAGGCGTCGACAGAGTCCCGATCTCTTTCGGATCTTTTTCCATAGCAGCCAGACTCAATTTACTGAGCGAACTCAAAGATGATTTTGCCACTGCGTTTGCCTTGTGCGGCATGCGAGACTGCCGCTTTCGCTTCGTTCAGCGGGTAGGCTTTTCCGATCTTCGTCTTTAACAGACCGCGTTTTGCCATCTCAAACAGTCGCTGGAACGCCTCCATGCGCTGTTCCCTGGTTGCGTTGTCGTACCATTTGTTGATCCAGATGCCGCGGAAACGCAGGTCTTTGAAAATCAGCAAGCCATTGGGAATTTTCAGCGGCTGCAAACTCATCGCTCCGAAAGTGACCAGGGTCGAACCGGGCGCGAGACAATTTGCGAGACGCAGTGCGCTGCCTCCACCAACGGCATTGAGTCCCAAGCGAATCGGCGCGCCGCTCACAGCAGCTTTCACTTCTTCGCGAAGATTTTCGCCATCGACAAGTACGACGTCCCCGCCCTCCGCGCGCAGTTCGTCAATCAATTCTGCACGTCGGACAACATTCACGGTTTTGTAGCCCAGCTCCCGCGCAATTTGAATCACTGCGCGGCCGGCAGCCGAATTTGCTGCGTTCTGAATGAGCCAATCTCCTTTTTTGAGATCGACATAATCGTGCAGCAACCGCCACGCTGTCATCGGATTGATTTTCAACATCGCTGCATCCACAGGCTCGATTCCCGGTGGCACGACGACCAGGTCTTCGGCGTTCACCGCAACTGCTTCCCGCCACGTGCCGACGTTGTGCGGCAAAATTACCACGTCACCCATGCGAACATTCGTGACGTTCGCACCGACCTCAACAACTACTCCTGCTCCTTCGAATCCGGGAGTGGCCGGCAACTCTGCTCGCACCGGATATCTTCCTTCAATCTGGTTCAGGTCGGCCGGGTTGATCGGCGCGGCGCGCATTTTCACGACCGCTTGGCCTGAGGTTGGCGTTGGACCTGGCCGCGATTCCACATGTAAGACGTCCGCCGGATTTCCGTGCGTATCATAAACAGCTGCGTCTATATTTTTGCTCATCGATGGCACCGCAAGCTCACGCGTCTAACAAGAATCTGCAAACTGGAGCGCGTGTCGCGTTAGTTGGTCTCTTGATCAACGTCATGCTGGCGTCGGGAAAAATTCTCGCCGGCGTTTTCGGACACGCGTACGTGTTGATCGCCGACGGCATTGAATCTGCGCTCGACGTCGGCGGCTCGATTGTGATCTGGGCTGGACTGAAAGTTGCCTCCCGCCCGCCTGACGCCACTCATCCTTACGGTCACGGCAAAGCCGAACCGCTTGCGGCCATTGCAGTCGCGATTGGCGTTCTTGCCGCTGCGCTTGGCCTTGCAGTTCTTAGCGTGCGTGGACTTTTTCTGCCACATCACGCGCCGGCGCCCTTCACGCTAGTTGTTCTGATTGTCACTGTGGCAGCGAAAGAAATCTGGTCCCGTTACGTGAATCGCTTCGGTCGCGATATCGACAGCACCGCCGTCAAAACCGATGCCTTGCATCATCGCATCGATGCAATCGTTTCGGCAGCTGCGTTCATCGGCATTACCATCGCGCTTGTCGGCGGCGAAAAATGGCGCAGCGCGGATGATTGGGCGGCGCTGTTTGCTTGCGCGGTGATCGCGGCCAATGGCACACGTCTGCTCTGGCCTGCATTGCGAGAGATCATGGACACGGCGCCGCGCGGAAAAATTGTCGATGTTGTACAAAACGCGGCGTGTTCCGTCGATGGCGTGCAGGAAATTGAGAAACCACGCATCCGTAAAATGGGCCTGGAGTTTTATGTCGATCTTCACGTCGGCGTGGATGGCGACATTTCAGTGCGCGAAGGCCACCGTATCGCGCATCGAGTGAAGCGCGCGGTGCAGGAATGTGACAAACGCATCGCGGACGTGCTCGTGCATATCGAGCCGCGAGAAAGCAGGTAGCCACGAACGCTGTAGTGGAAGCAGACTGCTTCCCACGGGACGCCAACGGCGTCCTCTACAGATTGCGCACGAGATCTACGATTGCTTCGGTCAAAGCTTTGCGTGCATGCGCAACTCCAATCCCAAAGCGAATCAAGCGCCACAGCGTCGCCGGATTTTTCAAAACATATGAGGACAGTTGGCGGTAGTCGGTTCGCTGCCGTTCCATGTCGAACAAGACTTTCATCGGTGCCGGGAAAGGCTGGCGCGGCGTATCAGTGATCACACGGAGCGACAGCAAAGGAACTCCATGCTCAGCGCAGGCGCGCGCAATGAATTCCGTTTCCATGTCCACAGCGGCTGCGCCCGATGCGTGCGCGATTCTATTTCGCTCGCCACTGGAATCAATCAGTGCGGGCACAGTCAACAGGTCGGCCATGTGAATTGGCAACCTGGAAAAGGGTAAGCCGCTCTCGTTCAGATCAATCGTCGAAAAATTCTTCGCCAGCAGGAGATCACCTACTTTCAATTCGTCGCTAAGAGCGCCTGCGAATCCTGTGCTGATCAAACGGTCGAAGTTTTGATCCCGGAGAAATTTCTCGATCCATTGGCGGCAGACTTTTTCCCCGACGCCGGTATGGAGGACTTCGATAATGTGATTGTCCATCTTGCCGCGGACGATTCTTACGCCATGGCGATCAATGGCGGTTCTGCCGCGCAGACGCCGCAGGAATTCCGAGCTTTCCGTCCGCAAAGCAAACGTGACCGCAAGTCTTGTCATGTTGAGCGAGAGCGAAACATCTCTGATTGGCACCGTGAGTACGAAGAAGGAGATAATCTGAGATTCTTCGCTTCGCTCAGAATGACACCGTGGCGTGCGACATCGTCAATCCGATTTCGCTGGTTGCTCGACGACCTGTACGACGAAGCTTTTCTTTTCTGCCGTAGCTGGGCTCGTTGCTGTAGGTGGCGCCGGTGACGCCGGCCTTTCCGCGGTGATTGACGCGATTGCAGCGCGAAATTCCGACTCCCGATTTGATGGGAGATCGACAAGAACGCTGATCCGGCCCCCATCGGGAAGTCCTTTTGTAGCAGAACCCCCGAATCGCGAAGCAATCGCGACTACTTCATCAGCGACCGCAGCCAATTTCCCTGCTGCGGCTGGGATAGTGATTTCTTTTACCCCTAAAGGGTTCGGCGCCGGCGTCAGTGTCGCTGCAGCACGCTCGATGGATTTCGCGATCTGCTCCCGCATCTGGGTTTCAAGCAGCGGGCGATTTGGATTCTTCGTTTCGTGCCTCGCGATTAACCAGAGACCGAATCCTACGTTGAGAGCCATGAGAATGATAAACGCTGTGCCAACGCGAAGCGCTACCTTGCGGCCTTGCTCAGTTAGGTCTGACCGCGCTGGCAAGATCACTTCGCGAGAATCGCCGCGCATTCCCGTGTGAATCTGTACCGCCACTGCCAACTCGCGTTGCAATTGCTTGTCCGAGAGCAATTGCTCTTCCAAAGCAGCCCGCTCCCCCGCCGGCAGCCTGCCCTCGAGATAATCAAAAAGTTTGTCGGGATTCATCGTCGAACAACTTCGAAAGCGTCATGCTTGAGGTCTTTCCGCGCAAATTGCTAAGTAGGAAGCGATCCCGCGACTGCCGCATTTGTTCTTTGCTATGTGGCAAGGCGGGCAATAGAATCGTTCTGTGGCTGCAGACGATGAGTCAAAGGCGCGGCATCACGGGCGGCTTTGGCGTCGTGTGATCGCCGGCCTGGCCGTTTGTGCGGCGCTCTTGATCATTTTCCATCGGCCAATTTTGCTCGCCATCGGCAGGAAAATCGCGCTTCGGTATGCGGCAAAAGAGAACTTAAAGATCGATTTCGTTCTCGAAGGGAATCCGTTTAAGCGTCTTACGGCGCGAAATTTTCACGCGTTCCCTAGCGGGCCGTCAGCGATTGAATCGATCGACATCGACCAACTGCATGTTGTTTACGATTTGTTTGGTTTCTGGCGGCACGGTCCTTCCCGCTTGTTTGATAACGTGGAAGCGCGATCGGCGCGCATTGTGTTGAATCCGGCCAACGCCCCACTGAGAGCGCGTGCTCCCAGGGCGCGATTGCAGTTACCAAAATTTTTTCCCGAACGAATCCGGCTGACTGATGCAACGTTAATCGTCAGAAATCAGCCAGTCGATTTCGTGGCGGAAGGCATCGATCTTGAGTTGGATCCGCGGCGCCCCGGAGATCTGCGCATTGTAACGCTGCAACTCCCGTCCGGCGATAATTGGTCCGGTGTTTCCGGCCATACATCGTACACAAATAAAAACTTAATTGTTCGCGATGTTCTGCTCAGCGACCAGGATCAGATTCATCTCCTGAATATCGATGCGTCGCGAATTGACGCCGGTGCTCTGGGGATCAATCTCAGCTGCACAGTCGGCGGCGGTCAATTGTCAGCGTCTGCTGCGTTAACGGAAACGCAATCTTCGGTGAACGCGAAAATAAATGTGGCGGCAGAGAAAGTTGCGTCGGAATCGCTAAACAAATTCCTCGTCTTTCCGGAGAATTATCTTTCCGGCGAAATTGAGCATCTTGCTCTGGATGGAGCAGGTGTAATCGACGAGCCGCGTAGGTGGAGCGGGACCTTTTCGCTTCGAATCAGCGATGTGCGTCGTCCCGACATTCATTTTGATCGCGGCGTTTTGGAAATTTCCGCAGGGCTGGGGAGAGCAAGTTTACGCTCGGCAGACATCCTCGAGGGCGTGAACGAGTTTCATTTTCGCGGTTCAATGGACCTGCCCGCCACATTCCAGGATTTTGGGCGCACGCCAATGACCGTGGATATCTCGGGCAGCGCGCCTGATTTGGAACGGTCGACGGCGGGAACTCCTGTGGCTTTGACCGGGTCGGCCCAGTTCAGCGGTCGAATCGAAATTGTCGGTGCGAGCGTACAGGCCAATCTTGGCGTGACCGGAAACGCGGTCGGGTTTCCCGATGGAGTCATCGACAAACTGAGTTGCACGCTTCGCGCGTCCAAGCGCCTCGCGCCTCGCGATAATAAGAGACCGTGGTTCGCGGATCTTCGCACAGCAATGGAGTTCAATTTAACGGGAATACGTTATCGGGACTACGTTCTCGATTCAGGAAAGGGATCACTCAATTCAAGCGATGACGTGCTTGGACTCGACCGGTTGAGTCTGCGGCGAAAACAAAACGAGCTGAATGTTCGTGGCCGTTACCTGCTTCCGGCAGATGTGAGTAAATTTTCTTCACAGCCGGCGGAGGTGGATGTGGCGTTGAATGCGCCTGAAGCGGGCGACTTCTGGGTTGCTGAGTCTCCAAACAGAATCAGCGGGCCGTTGCAATTGGCCGGACAAGTTCGATGGAAACAAGAGACCGCTAACGGACAGATGTGGGTCGCCGGATCAAATCTCAGGATGCGCGATTTGATTTTCCGGCAACTCAGCACGCAATGTTCGATCTCGAACAATGTAATTTATCTGAACGATTGCACGGCGAGTTTGAACGACACCGATTTCTTCAACGCCACTGGCACGCTGAGCCTGCAGCGACTTCATCATTACAGCGGCAAGGTGACCGCAAACATCGCGAACTTATCGACACTTCAGCCACTGCTGCGTGCTTTTGGCAATCAGGACGAATTGGCGGGCACAGTCCAACTGAACTGGGAAGGAAGCGGCGACGCGCAAACGTTGAAAGACTCGGGAAAACTGAGCCTGGTGTTGCAAAAGGGGCGCTATGAGAATTTGCAATCGCTCCAGGCGAATGTCGATGCGTCGTACTCGCCTGAGGGTCTTGATGTGCCGATCATTTTTTTGGCTACGAGCAACATGGATTTTCACGCCATCGCCCGCACAAAGGCAGACACGCTCGAGATCGACAAGATCCAACTCAATCAGGCACGGAGCCCACAGCCGCGGGGCAAGCGCACCGTACCAGAGCAACCAACGAACTACGCGTACGGCTATGTCTCCATTCCGTTCGTGTGGAGAAATCTCGGAACAAACGCCGCAGTCATCCCGTCATCTGGCAAAGTGTCGGCGATTATTCAGTCTGAGGATCTCGATCTTAAAAAAGCCTTCGACGATCTTGGAATGAAGCCGGCGATCTCCGGCATCGTGAACGCGAAGCTCGACGCCGACGGAACCGTGGCTGACTTGAACGCGCGGCTCGATGTGCAAGCGCGTGATTTGCGAAGTGAGCAATGGCCGAAGATGGAGCCGGCGAGTTTCGAGCTGAGCGCGCAGGCTGCACAGAATCGGCTGACAGCCTCGGGCAAAGTCCGGCAGCCGCGGATTCAGCCGGCAGAGGTGAACGCGAGCATGCCGTTTGATCTGCCAAAGATCATTCGCGCTCGGAAATTTCCCGACGACACGCCAATCACTGTACAAGCGCGTGTCCCGCGCTCGTCTGTAAATTTTGTTCGGCAATTTGTTCCGGAACTGGAGCAACTGGACGGCGATCTGGGATTGGATGTTGCAGTTGGTGGGACACTTGGTCATCCGGTCCTGAGCGGAGCAGGGGACATGACGGTCAATGTGGCGCGTTTTACGAACGCCACTCTTCCGGCACTGACGGGTTTTAAGGCGCGCTTAACGTTCGCACAGAACGCCGTTACCCTGGACCGCTTCGGAGGCGACCTCGCTGGTGGACCATTCACGATGAGCGGTCGAGTTACATTTCCCAAGCTGACGCAACCGACTCTGGATTTACAACTCAGGGCCCAGAGCGTGCTGCTGGCGCGAAACGATACGCTCACCGTGCGAGCCGACGGCGATGTGAAGGTGATGGGCCCATTCGCCGCGGCGACTGTCACTGGCAACGTCGCGCTGACCAACAGTCACATCTTGAAAAACATTGATTTGATTCCGATCGGCTTGCCAGGCCGGCCCGCGCCGCAACCCCCCTCGGCGCGTCCTGAATTCTCTGTGACGACCCCGCCGGTGCGCGACTGGAAATTCGATATGGCAATCAAAACCAAAGATCCGGTGCTCATTCATGGTAATCTTGCGACTGGCGACGCGACGAGTGACCTCAAGTTGACCGGAACAGGTTTACATCCGCAACTACAAGGCGTGGTGCAGATGGGAAAGGTGGAAGCAACTCTGCCTTTCAGTCGCCTCGACGTGACGCAAGGCTTGCTGACTTTCCAGCCTAACGACCCGATGAACCCGAAGATCAGCCTTCAAGGCACTTCGGTCATCCGCGATTACACAGTGCGGGTCTATGTTTACGGAACCGTGATGTCGCCGGAAGCCATTTTCACCAGTGAGCCGCCTCTGGCGCAGGAGGAAATCATCTCGTTGATCTCCACTGGCGCGACAAGACAGGAACTTTCGAGCGGGAACGTCCTGGCTGGACGAGCGGCCATGTTGCTGATCCAGCAGCTTTACCGCAAAATTGCCAAAAAAGGCGAGCCAACCGAGAGCAACACGGTGTTCAACCGGCTGGATCTGGATTTGGGAACAGTCGATCCAAGAACTGGCCAGCAACAAGCGACTGTGCGGTTTAAGATCGACGATCACTTGGTGCTTTCTGGCGACGTGGGCGTTCGAGGCGAGTTTAGGGGCAGACTGAAATATCTGATTCGTTTCCGCTGAAATGCGACAGGCGCTCGTTTTCTGCATTGGAACCGTAGCGCTCGCATTTGAAGTCGCGGCGCAGACCGCAGTCGATGTCACGAGACCGGAGCAGCAGCAGAAAGCGAAGCGAGCGGTGGTAAAAGAGCAGGAGAAACGCGCGAAACGTAGCAGCATCATCGAATTTCGCGGTGAGCAGGCGTTCAAGGACAAGGAACTGCGCACAGCTTTGAAAGAGGAGATCACTACGATCGAGAATTTCGGTTTGAGTCCCGCGCGCGGGGACGATCTCGCGTTTTTCATCGAAGTTTTCTATCGCAAACACGGCTACGCGAAAGTGGACGTGCATTACGCGATCGAATCACAGGATCGGTTGCGCCTCGATATCAACGAGGGTCCGCGCTTTCTTCTGCGCACTGTGATTTTCGATGGAAATGCGCACGAGCCCGCAGACAAACTTTTCGATTACGCGGTCGGGCCGACGCGCGAGCGATATTCGCAGTTCGAAAAACGGTTGCCCTTTGTCGCCGCCGACATGGAGGAAGGATCGCGCCTGGTGCAGCGGTTCTATGTAGCGGAAGGTTTCTTGGACGCAGCAGTCGATCCGCCGCACTACAAATTTCAGGAGCAAAGCAATGAGGTCGATGTCGTCGTGCCGATTCACGAAGGGCGGCAATATTTCTTTGGCAGCATCGCCTTTACCGGACAAACGATTTACGGCCCGGACGCGCTCCGCGGGCAAATAGCCGATCTGCTTCAGCGGCCTTACACGGACGCGCGTGTGGAGGACATCCCGCGGCGTCTCGAGGCGTATTTCAAAGCGCGGGGCTATTACGATGTGAAAGTTGAGGCGAACGGCGCGCTGGACGAATCTGTGGGCGGCCGCGTGCCGGTGGAAATCAGGGTCTCGCCGGGACCAGTTTACCACTTCGATGGTACGACAGTGAGCGGGCTGCGGCGGCTGCATCCGAGTTTTGTCACCAAGCGATTCGAGCGGTTGCGTGGGAGAACGTACAGCCCGGATGTCCTCGATGAGCGATTTCGCACGCTCATGAAGACGGGCCTGTTCAATCTGCTGCAGATCAAGCCTGTCCCCGTCGATGGAAATTTGCTCCGTCTCGACATTTCAGCCGAGGAAGCCAAAAGCAAGGAGTTTGGTTTTTGGGGCGGGTTCGATACTTACGAAGGCGCGCTTGCCGGTGTGCAGGTTGGCGACCGCAATCTGTTCGGCACTGGGCGCGCGGGCTCGGCGATGATTGAGGTCTCCCAGAGAAGCTATCGGGGCGAAATTCTCTACGAGGATCCATTCTTTCTCGACACAGACTTCGTTTTCAAAGCGCGAGCTTACGCACTGAGGTTCGATTACGACGGCTACACAAAATTCGAACTTGGCGGACGCTTCGAACTCAGCCGCAAAATCACCAAACAAGATGAGGCCGCGCTGGTCCTGAGTATTCGGCATGTTGATATCATTGATTCGCAGATCAGGCCGGATTTTCTTCTTGGCGACCGGACCACTTACTTTGTGAACACGATCGGACTCAGTAACACGCTTGATTTGCGTGAGAGCCCGTATGTGACGCCTCGCGGCTGGCTGGTTAAAAATACGATGGATGTGGCGACGAAGGCGCTGGGAAGCGATATCGAGTTCATCCGCGGCACGATGAGCGTTGGATATTATCTTCCTTTTGGACCGAAGCCGCTCACGCCGGGTGTGGTGGAGGCAGAACAAACCACCGGCACTCCATTGCAGCGCTGGTTTCGCCAGTCATCTATCGCGTTCGGGGCCCGGGCGGGCATTATTCATTCGCTCACCGCAAGCGGCGCCGACGAAGCGACTGAGATTCCCATCGACGAACGTTTTTTCAACGGCGGCGCCACAACTGTCCGCAGTTTCGGCGAACGCGATCTTGGCCCGCACGATAATCACGGTCATCCGGTGGGTGGCGAATTCTTTACTGTGTCTAATGTCGAATACACCTTCCCGATCTTTGGCGAACTGCAGGGCGCAATCTTCGCTGACGCGGGCAATCTTTTGCCAAACTCAGAAGATGTCGGCCTCAACGATATGCGTTACGCGATCGGCGCGGGCTTGCGCTACAAGCTGCCGGTCGGCCCGATTCGGCTCGATTATGGCGTCAATCCCGATCCGCGCCCAGACGAAGATTTCGGCGCCTTTCATTTCAGTTTCGGTTTTGCGTTCTAACAGTAGCCCGCGAATTACGCGAATGACGCCAATCAATTTCCTACCTGAAACATTGCTTGCTCGAAAATTATTCGTTTGATTCGCGTGATTCGCGGGCACTTTTGGCCTGACAAATGAAGGCTCGACAATCGCTTGGTGACACGCCGCCGGAGGAATTCCGCAAACAGTTGCATGAGCTTGCGGATTGGATCGCGGATTTTCGCGAAAATATCGAGTCGTTGCCCGTTGCGCCTAATCCCGCAGTCGCGGGACCTGGCGCGGTTCGGGCGCGGCTTCCGGCGCAACCGCCCGAAAAAGGCGAGCCGTTCGACAAAATTCTCAGCGATGTCGATCGCCTGATCGTTCCCGGCATGGTGCACTGGAGTCATCCGATGTTTCTCGGCTATTTCGGTTGGACGACCACCGCGCCGGGAATTCTCGGCGAGATTCTCAGCGCACCGTTGAGCGTGAATGCGATGACCTGGCGCACTTGCCCGGCTGCGACCGAGCTGGAAACTGTCGTTATCGATTGGCTGCGGCGATGGCTTGGCTTGCCTGACGAGTTCGGCGGGGTGGTTTACGACACAGCCTCGGTGGGAATCATGCACGCGCTCGCAGTCGCGCGCGAAGAGCACGCAACTTCCGCCAGAAAACGTGGTCTGACCAATCGCGATCTGCCGCGCTTTCGCATTTACACTTCCGACCAAGCGCACAGCGCAGCCGAAAAAGCGGCAATCACACTGGGGATCGGGGAAGAAAATGTGGTCCGCGTTTCGAGCGACGACGAGTTTCGGATGGACGTCAACTTGTTAGGCAAAGCGATCGTGCAAGACCGGCAAAAAGGTTTCCAACCACTTGCCGTCGTTGCGACGGTCGGAACGACTTCGACCGCAAGCGTCGATCCGATTCCTGAGATCGCAAAGATTTGCCGGGACGAAAAAATGTGGCTGCACATCGACGGCGCCTATGGCGGCGCGTTCGCAATGTTGCCGGAATACGAATGGGTAAGCAACGGATGGGAGATCGCCGACTCCATCGTGATCAATCCGCACAAAACACTTTTTGTGCCGCTCGATTTCAGTGTGCTTTACGTGCGCGACCTCGAACGTTTGCGCCGCGTTTTCACCCTCGTGCCCGAAGTTCTCCGCGGCGACACTATCGAAGGCGAGAAAAACTACATGGATTACGGGATCCAACTGGGTCGCAGATTCCGCGCGCTCAAAGCGTGGGTAATCTGGCGCTCGTTAGGCCGGCAGGAAATCGTGGCGCGTCTGCGCGAACAAATCCAGCTTGCAAACCTGCTCGCCAACTGGATCGAGAGCGACAACCGCTTCGAGCTCGCCGCTCCGGTCAGCATGGGCGTCGTTTGTTTTCGATGGGTAGGGTCGGCGCGCTGCGCCGACCGGACGCCCCAGCGGGGCGTCCCTACCAATCAGAAACTCGACAATTTGAACAGGGCACTCGTGGAGCGAATCAATGCTTCCGGACGCGTTTATCTTACGCAAACCAAATTAGGCGGCCGAACAGTCATGCGGATTGGTTTTGGGAACGTGCTGACGACGGAAGAACATGTGCGCAAGGCATGGGAATTGATCTGGGAAATTGCGAGGAAACTGTAGCCGCTTCGCTGCCTGCCGCGCCGGAGCGCTGCGAAGGCGGGTGCGAAGCGCTGCCTTCAGAGTACGTTACATCACGCCGCCCACAGAGCGGCGGCTACAGATTTGCGACTGAGCTTCGCTGCCGCTACAATTTTGATCCGTTATGATGAAGGCACTGCGCAGGCACAAGGACTGGCTGATGATCGTCATCGCCATTCTGGCGATCCCGTTCGTTTTTTACTTTGTGCAACGGCCGGACTACGGCGCGATGCGCTCCGACCAATTTGTTCGCATGTATGAGCGGAATATTTCGATGCTCGAAGCGCAGCAAATCGTGAGGCTGTTGAGTCTCGCGCAGGCGCTCGGCATGTCTGAGTTTGTGCAGACGCTAACGGCTGGAGCCGGCATGAACCAGAATCAGGGCGCCGTCCAATTCATTACCAGCCTGCTGGTTCTCCGGCATGAAGCAGAGCGGCTCGGTCTTCGTCCAGACGCTGCTGAAATCGCCGATGTGGTGCGGAAGTTGCCGGCGTTTCAGGGTGACTCCGGCTTCGACATGAACAAGTTCAGTGATTTTGTGCGGAACGGCCTGGGCCCGATGGGCCTCGGCGAAGAACACATCGAGCAACTGGTGCGCGATGAGCTTTGCCTCAATGAAATCAAGCGGCTCCTGGCTGCGGGCATTTCAATTTCCAAAGGTGAGCTGGATGAAAACTTTCAGCGCGCCTACGACAAATTTTACGTGAACGTCATTCGATTTCACTCCCCCGATTTTGATAAGGACATCAAGATCAACGATGAGGATGTGCAAAAGTATTACGACGCGCACAAGACCGAGCTCAAGACCGACGAAAAACGGAAGGTGGAATTTGTTCATCTGGGGCTGACGGAGGAGCCGCCCGAATATGCCAACCTTCCGGGACCGCTGTCGCAGCCCGCCTATTCCTCGATTTTCACAGACCGGTTCATCCAAAACCTGATCGGTGCCTACGGGAGCACCCCGCTTTCCTTTGGAAGCGACATGACCGCGCAACGGGGGAATGAGAAAAAGACGTTGACGGGGACAGAACGAATCGAGGCATTGCAAAAGCTGGCCGATCGCGCAACCGATTTCACGCAGGCGCTGTTGGAGAAAGACGCGGATTTCAAGCAGGCCGCTGAGAAATTTGAGTTGCCCGTGCATGAGACCAGCGAATTCACGACAGCAGCGCCCGATCCACAGTTAAAAGCGGACTCACAGCTTGGCGCAGCAGCTTTTAAATTGACGGCGCAGGAGCCGAACAGCGATCCGATTCAGGCAGCGGATGGATTTTATATTTTGCATCTCACCGGAGCTACTGAGGCGCGCCCTCTCACGCTCGAAGAAGCGAAACCAAAAATCGTGGACGCGCTCAAGAAGTCGCGGGCGCGTGAATTAATGTCAACGAAAGGCGCGGAAGTCGTGCAGCAATTGCGCGAAGCAAAGAAATCTGGACAATCGCTTGAAGCGGCTATTCAGAAAGCTGGCGTAAAAGCTGAGAAGGTCGCGCCATTTTCGCTAATCGAGGAGGAAACAACTGAATCTCAAGGCAGCGAAGCGAAGAACCAGCCGCAGAAGAACGAGCCACCGGACTTCGCCGCCATCAAAAACGCCGTAGCCTTCCTGAGTCCCGGCGAGATCGCCGATTTTTCCCCATCAGGCAATGATGGATTTATTGCCATTTTGGAAAAGCGTGAGCCGTCCGCGGATAGTGATGCTGGCGAAAAGAAGGCAGCGTTTGAAAAAAGGCTTCTCGACAACAAGGAGCGCATTGTTTTCTACGAATGGTTGCGCGACCGGCAGCAAGCAGCGGGTCTTCAATTCAGCAAAGGCTAGTGGTGTAGCGGCGGCTCTATCAGTCGGCGGCTTTTCCCTCGATGGAACAAACGATCGATCAAATTTTTGATGACGCGAGCGGAGACATCGCGGTAGGCGATCTGGAAAGCGCGGTGGCGAAATACCGGCGTTGCGTTGAGATAGCGCCGGATTTTTTTGACGGCTGGCACGCCCTCGGCATGTCGCTGATGAAACTCGGCCGCTTTGCAGAAGCGATCGAAGCAGGCAGAAGGGCGGTGGAGCTTCGGCCTAACGACCAGATCGGGTGGACAAGTCTATCGCTGTTTTATAATCGCGCCGGCAATATCAAGGAAGCGGAAGCAGCCGGGGCGAAGGCGAAGATCCTGAGCTGGGGCGGGAAGATTGCTAAGGAGTGAGAAGTTATTGGTGAGAAGCGAGAAGTAACCTAATGAGCGCCTACTTCTCACATTTCACTTCTCACTAATCACCAGATATTCACGCGCTTGTCAGCGGCGCGAACCATCGGTGCCCCGTTGGGGACGTTAAACGCCTTCTGAAATTCCGGCAGGTCGGAGAGCGGGCCGTTCACCCGAAATTGCGCCGGCGAATGCGGATCGGTGGTCAGCCGGAGTTTCTGGTCTTCATCCCGAATTTTCTGTCGCCAGATCGCGGCGAAGGACAGAAAGAAGCGTTGCTCCGGCGTGAAGCCGTCGATCTTTTTGTTCCGCTCCTCGGGATGTTTGTCGAGTGCCTTTTGCAACGCAGCGTAGGCGAGTTTCACTCCGCCGATGTCCGCGATGTTTTCGCCCTGGGTCAGCTCGCCGTTTACATGCAAGCCAGGCAACGGTTGATATTCGTTGTATTGCTGGACGACCGCAGCCGAGCGCTTCTTAAATTCCTCGGCGGATTTCGGTGTCCACCAATCGCGCAAGTTGCCTTTGGCGTCGAACTGCCGTCCTTGATCGTCAAAGCCGTGCGTCATTTCGTGGCCGATGACGGCGCCGATCGCGCCGTAGTTCACTGCATCGTCGGCGTTCGGGTAGAAGAACGGCGGCTGCAAAATGCCAGCCGGAAACACGATCTCGTTCATGTTCGAGTTATAGTACGCGTTCACGGTTGGCGGCGTCATCCCCCAATCGGTGGGATCGACCAGTTTGCCGATCTTCTTAATGTCGCGATCAGCCTCGAACTGTTCAGCCCGCATCGCGTTCAAGACGTACGGGCCGCGGTCGATCTGAAGCAATGAATAATCGAGCCACTTATCGGGGTAACCAATCTTTACCGTGAACGCAGCTAGTTTCTTGAGCGCTTCTTGTTTGGTTGGCTGGTCCATCCACTCGAGCGTTTTGATTCGATCCGCCAGCGCCTCCTTCAGATTGTTCACGAGCTCAAGGGCGCGCGCTTTTGCCTCGGGTGGAAAATAAAAAGCGACGTACAATTTTCCGAGCGCTTCGCCTATGTCGCCGTCCTCGGACATGATCACCCGTTTCCAACGCGGCTTGATCTGCTCTGTGCCGCGCAGGACCCGGTCTTTGAAATTGAAATCTTCATCCACGAAATCCTTCGAAAGATCCGGTGCGGTCGCATTGATCAATTGCCAGCGCAGGTATGCCTTCCAATCCTCCAGCGACGTCGATTTAAACAAGTCGTTAACCGCTTTGAAAAATTCCGGCTGATGCACGTTGACATCGCCCGGCGCGACCAGATCGATCGTTTTGAAGTAATCGTTCCAGTTCCAGTCTGGTGTCAGGTCCTGCAACTTTCGCACGGCCATCTTGTTGTAGTTCTTGATCGGGTCGCGTAATTGGACGCGGGTGCGCGACGCTTCGGCCAGTTTTGTTTCCAGAGCCATGATCTTTTTCGCGTCTTCGGCCGCTTTCACCTCAGGCTCGCCTAAGAGCGTCAGCATCTTCGTCACATGCGCCACGTACTTCTGGCGCTTCTCTTTCATGTCGGCGTCCTGCTTGGTGTAGTAATCGCGATCGGGCATGCCGAGCCCGCCCTGCACCGCCTGCGCGATGTCGCGCGAGCTGTCCTTCGCATCCTGGCCTGCGCCAAAGCCGAAAAATGCGTCCACGCCCATGGTGTGCAGATGCGCGATTGCTTTCAACAAATCGGCACGGTCTTTGATCGCGTCGATGCGCTTAAACTCTTCTTCAAGCGGTTTCGTTCGCACGGCCTCGATTGTTTTCTCGTCCATGCCGCTGGCGTAGTAATCGCCTACCTTTTGTGTTTCAGGCGCGAGCTTGGGATCGACCTGCGTTGTGGAAGCCTTCTCGGCGATCGCGTGCAGCGCGTCGCTGTTGTGCTCGATCAACTCATTGAACGCCCCCCATCGGGAATACTCCGGCGGAATCTCAGTGCGCTTGATCCACGCTCCGTTGGCGTAGCGGAAGAAATCGTCACCGGGTTTGACCGACGTATCCATGTTCTTCGGATCGATCGGCGGCGCATTTTGCTGGGCCTGCGGCTGCGTTGCAGCGAGCAAGCTGAAGGTGCAGAGAAGTGAGGGCACGAACATAGTGAACGATTTCATCATTTCGGAGGTAACTGTGCTCTGTTAGACCCTCCAAACGTAGTTCTGTTGAAAGAGTGGTCGCCCCGCGAGCGTTGGCATTCGCTGTAGTGGCCTTCTATGAGCGCCGTCGCCGCGGGAAGTATCGTATTGTCGGCGGTCACAGACCGCCGCTGCAGGCTACAGTTGCTCGATTTGGCAGCCGCGTTTTTGCAATAGCGCAATGACACCGCGGGGACCAGCAAAATGCAGTGCGCCTGCAACAATCGCCGTCGGTTTGCCAGTCTTCAGTTCGGCCTCGATGCGCGGAACCCATTTCACGTTGCGATCCTCGACAAGCCGGGCCGCAATTCTGGGTGCTTGGTTGCGCAATCGCGCGTCACCGGCCCAAAGCGCAGCAATATCGCCCCTGCGCCATGCCTTGTACATCCTGTTGAATTCCTTTTGGGCATCCGTTGGTTGAGTAAGCGCGTCGCGCAACATGAATTCGCTGTCGCGATCTGACAATCCGCCCATAACCGCCACATGTTCGTCGACCGATTCGAGGCCTCCTATCTCTTTTCCCGCCATTTTCGCATGGTCCACGAAATAATTGTCCAAGCCATGCGAGGCGGAACTCTTGCTGTAGCTGGCCGGCGCAGCGAGGTGCTGTGCAATCCACCAAGGTTTGTAACGGAGTTCGCTGTCGAAACCTGCAACTCGTGCGCGCTTTCCGTGGCGAGAGTCGGCTTTGACGGTCCAAATATTTTTACAAAGCCAAGCCAGAAGTTGGGGATCAATCTTTGAGCGAATGTCGGTTCCCGGCGGATATTTGGCGGCAGCTTCAAATTTCCTTTCGAATTCGGCGCCGCGATTCGGATCGAATTCGAAAACGAAGCGCTTGCTGTTCTTTAGCGCGACTTCGTACGGCGCGGGGAGCGGATAATCACTCTTGCCGAGCGCATGAATTGAGCCCACCAGGTAAAATGGCGCTTTGGCATTGGTCACGCGCCAGACGCAGGACTTTGGAAATTTGTGAGCGGGGGAAACTGCGATGGCCGACAGAGGCGCAATGCCGAGCAGGCCTAATCCAATCCAGACACCGAGAGCACGTCGACCAGGCAAAAACATTTCCGGCTTTTACCAAAAAAAAAACGGAAGTCAATTAATAGTTCGAAAGGTCGAGCGGAAAAGTGAGCGGCGCTGGCGAGTGTGGGTCGCCTCGCCCTCCGGCGAGGGGGAGGGTGAGGGTCTGGGCGAAAATGAGTGCGTGCATCTCGAATCCCTGACCTTAATCCTCTGCCCTTATGCATGGGGAGAGGCGAGAATTACCAAGCAGCGAATTGAGATCAGACCGATTTTTGATACCGTAGCCCAGGCATGCTCCTCCCGCTGAAACATCGGTTGGCTCTCGCGTTTGTTTGCGGCTTCTTTGCGCTCGCATCAACGACCACGTTTGCTGGCGACGATTGGAAAATCATCAAAATAAGCGGTCACGATTATCTGACCGTTGATAATATTTCGAGGTTTTACGGTTTGCCCGCGGGCGTCGTCGCACAGGGTGAGAAAATGCGATTCGAGACGGTCAAAAATCCGCTCGAATTTGTCAGCGGCAGCCGGGAGGCGATGATCAACGGCGCGCGCAGTTGGTTATGCTTTCCGTTAATCGAGCAGGACGGAAAATATCTGGTCTCGCGCACTGACCTTGCCAAAACCATTGAGCCGCTTGTTCGCCCGCATCGGGTTTTGAACGTTGGTAACGTCCAAACGGTTGTTTTGGATCCGGGACATGGCGGCTACGATAAAGGGCAGGTGAGCCGTTATGGATACGAAAAAGATTTTGCGCTCGACGTGGCGCGCAAGCTGCGCCCGCTTTTACAGGCCAAAGGTGCGCGCGTGATCATGACTCGCGAGGGCGATTATTTTGTGCCGCTGGAAGTGCGCGCAAAAATCGCCAACGCCGCGCGCAATTCGATTTTTGTCAGCATTCATTTCAATGCGACCAACGATGATCCGAACGCCACCGGGTTCGAAATTTTTTCGTTCACGCCGCGCGGAGCGCCATCCACGTCGGATACCGCGCTGACTTCGAGTTCATACAGCATGCAACCGGGTAGCGAAGTGGATGCGCAAAGCATGGCGCTCTCTGCTTGCATTTACCATTCGCTCCTCGGTCATATCCCCGAGTACGACCGCGGGATCAAACGCGCGCGGTTTGCCGTTCTCCGCCTAACGAAAGTGCCCGCCGTGCTGATTGAAGGCGGATTCCTGACGGAGCGCGGCGAGTGCAAATTAATTGCGAACAAAGATTGGCGAGCAAAGCTGGCCGGTGCAATCGGCGTCGGGATCGAGAGCTATCGGGCCTTGGGAGTTAAGAAACAACCGCCAATGATGGTCGCGGATTATCGCAAGCAGAATAAGTCGACGCCGATCGAACCCGTTATTCGGGAAGGGCAGGTGAAGGAAGCTGACTCGAGTTTAATGGACATGGTCGGCAAGTCTAAGTTTGTCGCGCCGGAGCAGACATCACCTGCTTCACGGAAATCATCGCTCGAGACCGCTCCAATCGTTCCATGAGGTAGGGACGCCGCGTTGCTGGATTTGGGAGTGCGGCAATCCGCCATGGCGGGACCGTTTTAAAAGCACGGACATGTCCGGGCACTCCAACACTCGCGACGCCATCGAGACGCAGCTACAGCGGCGGAAACTCGTCACTTGTCACTCGTCGCTTGTCACTGTACGGTAACAGCGAGTGCGGGGGAGCCGCAATGGCTGAGAGTCCAGCTATTTGAACAAGTAGCTGCGAGACCCCTTGAACCTGATGCGGGTAATGCCGCCGAAGGGAGCGAGGGTCCGATGCCGGACTGGCGATTTCAGTCATGCAACTCTCTGCGCATGGCTAAATTTTTGTTAACCACAAATGGAGCGACTGGGATGAGCGACATCGACGGCAAAGCTGGGAGGGTAGCAGCGAGCGAAGCGGAAGCTGAGCGAGTTTCAATGGACACGAATCGACACGAAGCTGTAGCCGGGGGCGGTGAACCCGGAAATCAAGGCAACGGTGAACAGGCTGCGACCATCCCAACCAGTCGGGACTACAACTTTCCAAATTCAGAAAAGGTTTACATCTCCGGCAAAATTCATCCCGACGTTCGCGTGCCGTTCCGCGAAATCTCGCTCGCGCGGACGAAATCGATGAGTGGCGAGATTGAGGTGAACGAGCCGGTGCGCGTGTACGACAGCAGCGGGCCATGGGGTGATCCCGATTTTCATGGCGACGTCACGCGAGGTCTTCCGCCGTTGCGCACGAAATGGATCCGCGACCGCGGCGATGTCGAAACCATTGCGGGTCGCGCGGTCACGTCGGCCGATGATGGTTATCTTTCCGTCGCACACGCCCGGCACGCTCAACACCGCAATGGAAATTCCAAATCCCTTGGCCGCAATGCTTGGCATAGCGATGCAGGCGGGCAGGCTCCAAATTCCAAAGAAGCTGCAATCTTCAATCTTCAAAATGCAAACTTCACGCGGCGCAAAATCCTGCGTGCAAAGTCCGGTGCCGTAACGCAACTCGCTTACGCGCGCCAGGGCATCATCACGCCCGAGATGGAATTCATCGCGATCCGCGAAAACATAGGTCGCGAAGCTGTAGCCCGGGGCGGTGACCCCGGCCTATCGAACGGCTCGGACAAATTCGGCGTCAACGCCGCCTCCTACAACCGCAATGATCTCGCGCATCAACACGGCGGAAACTCATTTGGTGCAAACATCCCAAATGAGATAACTCCTGAATTTGTCCGGGCTGAAGTCGCCCGCGGCCGCGCCATCATCCCCGCAAACATCAATCACCCCGAATCCGAGCCGATGATCATCGGCCGCAATTTCCTGGTAAAAATCAACGCCAACATAGGCAACAGCGCCGTGGCGTCGTCGATCGAGGAGGAGGTCGAAAAAATGCGTTGGGCCACCAAATGGGGCGCCGACACGGTGATGGACCTCAGCACGGGTAAAAACATTCACGCCACGCGGGAATGGATCATTCGCAACAGTCCCGTGCCCATCGGCACCGTGCCGATTTATCAGGCGCTCGAAAAAGTCGGCGGCCGCGCCGAGGAACTGACGTGGGAGATTTATCGTGACACCTTAATCGAACAGGCTGAGCAAGGTGTGGATTATTTTACCGTACATGCGGGAGTGCTTTTGCGTTACATTCCGCTCACCGCGCGCCGCGCCACAGGCATTGTCTCGCGCGGCGGCTCGATCATAGCCAAGTGGTGTCTCGCGCATCATCAGGAAAGTTTTTTCTACACGCATTGGGACGAAATCTGCGAGATCATGGCTGCGTACGACATCAGCTTTTCCATCGGCGATGGCCTGAGGCCAGGCAGTATTGCTGACGCGAATGATGAAGCGCAGTTCGCGGAACTTTACACGCAGGGCGAGCTCACGAAGCGCGCGTGGGCGCATCACGTGCAGGTGATGAACGAAGGTCCTGGCCACATCCCGATGCATTTGATCAAGGAGAACATGGAGAAACAACTCGAGTGGTGCGACGAAGCGCCTTTCTACACGCTCGGCCCGCTCACCACCGACATCGCACCCGGTTACGATCACATCACCAGCGCCATCGGCGCAGCGATGATCGGCTGGTACGGCACGGCGATGTTGTGTTACGTCACGCCGAAAGAACATCTCGGTTTGCCTAACAAGAAAGACGTCAAAGACGGCGTCATCGCCTACAAAATCGCGGCGCATGCGGCCGATCTGGCCAAAGGCCATCCCGGCGCGCAATATCGCGACAACGCAATTTCGAAGGCTCGTTTCGAATTTCGCTGGGAAGATCAATTCAATCTCTCACTTGATCCTGAAACCGCGCGCGAGTTCCACGACGAAACCCTTCCCGCCGAAGGTGCCAAGACCGCGCACTTCTGCTCCATGTGCGGCCCTCATTTCTGTTCGATGAAAATAACCGAAGACGTACGAAAGTACGCTGCCGAGCGCGGATTGACGGATGCAGAAGCAATCGAAGAAGGATTGAAACAAAAGGCAACGGCATTCACGAAGAGCGGTTCGGAAATCTACGCGAAGGCCTAAGCTGTAGCGTCCGCTATCTCAGCGGAAAAATTAGAAATCTTTCACCACCCGCCTTCGCTAAAGTTACGGCGTGGCAAGCAAGTCACCTGTCATTTCTTCGCTGGGATCTCGTCGTACATGTAGCGGAAGATCTTCCACGAACCGTCCGCTTCCTTCTTACACACAAGCAGGTTCTTGCCGCGGAAATGGATCTGCTTCCGCTTTCTCGTCACGTCACCTTCGAAAACGGAGATCGCAAAGATCGCAAAGACGAATTTTGAAGTAAACTCTGCGAACCCTCTGCGGTTGATTCCTAATTGGCCAGGCGCTCGCCGCGGCGAGCGCCTCTACAGTCCTAGCCGGTCCGGCATTTGTCTCTGCGTTCTCGGTGTTCTCTGGTAAAGAGAAGCAGGATGCAAAAAAATTCATCGAGCGCGCAGCGTCAGGTCCGGCCGCCGCCGTTGTCGCAGCATCTGCGAGAGTTCGCGTCGAACCCGCATTCGTGGGCTGTTCTTGGGCGCAATTTAATCCCGGTCGTCGGCATTTATTTCTTCGGATGGTCGGCTGCGTTGAGCGTTTTTAACTATTGGTTCGACGGGTTAACAGCGTTGGCAGCGATTATCGCGGCGTTGGTTCCGCGCGCGCTTAGGGAATCAGAAACGAAAGCGCAGAGGCAATCGTGGCTGCCGATCAAAATTCTCCGTGGTCTGTTCACGTGGATTCTTTTGGTCGGTATCGTCGGGCTGCCGTACTGGATCGTGCTAATTCCACTGCACGATCTTTTGCTCAGCGACGAACTACGGCGCCAGCTTGCGCATTCTCCGGCGCTTTGGTTCACGTTCGGCTCGCTTGCGGCCGGGCATTTCTGGAAAGCATTCCAGTCAGGGTATGACGAGATGCCGGACCAACAACTGAAGCAACGTGTCCGATGGGATGTCTATCTTCTCATGTTGCGCGCGATCGCGATGTTCATGATGGCCGCGCATGGTCTCTACTTTATTCTGGTTCCGTTGATGGCGCTGCTGCTGACTTATTTCGAGATCTGGCCCGAACGCGTGCTCGGCGCGGTCTTCGGAGATCCGACGCGGCTCTACGAATACGATCCGGAGAAGAACAAAGAAGTGATCGGTGACAAGTGACGAGCACACAAAAAAAGCCGGAGTCCTTTCGGATCCCCGGCTTTTCGTTAATTGGAATGGAAGAAAAGCCCCGCGAGTTTCTCGAAGGGGGCGGCGAGATTTACTTCAAGGCGTAGTAGTTACTCTCCCGGCAGATGGGATGGCAAACCGGAAGGATTCGATTGATTGAACATGGAACCGGAACGATTCGATTGATCGAACATTCCCCCTTGTCCATGTCCAAAACGCCCCTCGCCACCACCGCCAGCATGATGCGACTGATGCTGTGAAGAATCGTCTGAGAAATCGTTGTGGTTAGCGCAGGCAGAGTTGAAGACCGTACAACCAAGCGAAAGCAAACTCAGCCACGTCTTCACGGATTAGAGACGTTTCGAAATCCCCACAAAACAAAATGACCGGAGCGTAGGAAAAATGGTTACAGAATCCTCCAAATTCCCGCAGGATATTCTGGGTAGCGCAAAACACAAGCCCGCTGACTTCGTTTCCATCGAAGCGGAATTGATTGCTAGCGACGGTAACCGGATTGGCGTAATAACACGTTGATGAACACCCCTGACCCAATCGATAATGAGATCGCCTCGAATGATTCCGAGGAGAACGAACCGTTTAACGGCGCGGAGCTGAGCGAATCGGTTCTCGGGCGCGATTGGAACCCGGAGGATGCCGCATGGTCAAACCTGTAGCCGGCGAAATCGTTGTTATTCCGTTTCCGCGAACCGACGGAAAGCGCCGGCCCGCTTTGGTGATTGCGGATCTTCCAGGTGCGGATTTAATTCTCTGCCAGATCAGCAGCCGCGGGCACTGGGACGCTTTCGCCGTTCCACTAGACAAAAGCGATTGTGAACGCGGCGAAATTGGTCAGCCCTGCTTCATTCGTCCGCAGCGACTTTTCACCGTCGAACAACACGTCATCATTAAATCGGTTGGAAAGGTGACAGCCGAGAAATTCGACGAGGTTTTCAAGAAAGCGCGCGCGCTCTTCGTCGACTGATGTTGTAGCCGCCTCGCCGTTTCGAGGCGTTCTGCTGTAGCGCACGCGTCTCGCGTCACCACATCGGAGGCGCGGCTTGACATTACCGGGCATGTCGAGCAACAAAAGAACGCCGGATGAAATCTTTCAAGCGCCGTTTCTCCGCCGTCGAAGGAACGGCTGCGCTGTTTTTCATTCAGATCTTCTCGACGCTCGGCTTCGCTGTCCTCTACTCGACGCTGGTCCTCTACGCGACGAAGCATCTGCATCTCGGCGTGAAAGAGGCCACCACGCTGATGGGTGTGTTCGGCGCCTTCAACTACGGCTTGCACCTCTTCGGCGGTTACCTGGGCGGCCGCTTCCTTTCGAACCGCAACCTGTTTGTCGGGGGCATGGCGCTGCAGGTGTTCGGCTGCGCATGGATCGCGACCGGCACGCTCGCGCTGTTCTACGTCGGCCTCGCCCTTTTCCTCACCGGCAGCGGTCTCAACGTCACCTGCATCAACATGATGCTCACGCAGCGGTTCACTCCGGAAGACCCGCGCCGCGAAGGAGCATTCCTCTGGAACTACGCCGGTATGAACGTCGGCTTCTTCGTCGGATTCAGCGTCGCCGGACATTTCCAAGCCACCGAGAGCTACTAAAGCCTCTTCATCTTCGCGACGGTCGGCAACTTCGCTGCCATCGTCCTTGCTTTGTTCAACTGGAAGACGTTGACCGACCGCAACACACCTTTGCTCGACAAATCACGAAATCAGTTCCGGTTGCGTCAGATCGCAGGCATCGGCATTCTTATTGGCTTGGTCCCGCTCGTGTGGTTCATGCTCCAGCGGCCCGGCGGGACCGAGACGATCCTCAAGGGAATCTCCGCCGCGGTGGCGCTCACGCTAACCTACCTCACGGTCCGCCACCGGGATCGCCGTGAGCGGCGGAACATGACGGCCTACCTGATTCTGACGATCGGCTCACTGATGTTCTGGTCGCTCTACCAGATGGCGCCGAACGGTCTGATGCTGTTCGCGGTCCACAACGTCGATCTGATGGTCGGTCCCGTGAAGATTCAGCCGCAGTGGATTCAGAACATCAACACCGTTTGCATCGTACTCGGCGGTCCGATATTCGCAGCGCTCTTTACTCGCATGCGTGCGCGCGGGTGGAGAATCGATATCCCGCAACAATTCGCGGCATCGCTGCTTTTGATGGCGTCTGCCTTTTTTATTCTCACGCTTGGCATCAAGCTGGCCGGCGCAGACGGGAAGAGCGCATTCGTGTGGCTGTTCCTGAACTATGTGCTGCAGAGCATCGGTGAGCTGCTCCTCATGCCGGTCGGATACGCGATGATCGGCAAGCTCGCACCGAAACAGTATCAAGGCGTGATGATGGGCAGCTGGATGCTCGTGACCGGCCTTGCGTCACTATTCGCAGGCGACTTCTCGGGAATGATCCCGAACCCGACCGGCACAACAGCGGTCGCCACCAATCCCGGGTACGCGAAGCTGTTCGCGGAACTTGGCGCCGGCAGCCTCGTGGTTGGTATTGCGCTTGTCGTGCTGATTCCAGTCTTGCGCAAGCTGATCACCGACAAGGCCGAGACGCCTCCAATCGAAGCGGCTACCGTCGTTCCCGTCGCATAAAAGCTTCTACTGCAGCGTCCGCTGTCTCAGCGGAATTCGCGCCATCGGCGCGAAATATCTCGCGTGGGGAGACGCATTCGAAGTCGATTTTGAAGATGGCTTCACCTTTGATCGGCTCAGGCGAACAACCTCCAGACTCTGTGGCGGCAAGCTTGACAGCGGGCATCCGAATTGCGCAGCCTTGTTAGGCGTGGAAATCCGTTTCAAATGTAGAGCGACCCTTCTCGGATTGGCGGCGGGTCTTTTGCTGGCCTGCAGCCTCGCGGCGCAAGAGGAAGTTCCAACTACCGTCACCCCAACGACGGAGAAGCAGACTGCCATTCTGCTGCTCGCAAATGTTTGGAACCCATCCATCGATCCGACTGGCTGGTGGATGAGTGAGAAATACGATGGGCTGCGCGGTTATTGGGATTGCCGGAAGTTATGGAGCCGCCAGGGCAATCTGATTCACGCGCCGGATTATTTTCTCGCGGAGTTGCCCCGCGACATCGCTCTGGATGGAGAGTTGTGGATTGGCTACGGAAAGTTCGAAGAGACCGTCAGCATTGTGCGTTCGGAGACGCCGGATGATCGCTGGAAACGCGTGCAGTTTATGGTCTTCGATGCCCCGCAGGCTAAAGGCACTTTCGAGCAGCGAATGTACGCCGACAATTTGGTCTTCATCGCGGAGGACAGGTTGATTACGGATACGGTCGCGAAGTTCAATTGGGACCCGAAAGGCCGTTCGATCAGTTCGATGCGAGATCGATTGGTAACGCACGGAACGCGAGCGAAAATCAGGGGTACAGAGATCAATTCCTGGCTTCGATAAGGAACAGGCTTGATACCGCGGCAGTGAAGGGACAAGCATTGGACCTGTGCCAGGAGCTCTTTCTCGCTGATGGCGCGCAATCTGACGAAGAAGACGCCGTGCTTCAAAATCTGAGGGAGCTGCTCGAATAGAAGTGGTTACTGGAAGCGGTGAGAGTCAAGAAATCTAGATCGAAGAAGTCGAATGACCTTTTGACCCTGCTCAACAAGCGAGTCTCCCAATTTCGCAACAAGTACAAGCTCACGGATGGGAAAGCCTTCGGAATGTGGTTCGCGATCGAGTACCTCGGATAGGAAATGGCTACTCTGTTGAGTACGTGTATTCCTACTGCAAACGATCCACGAAGAGAGCATCAACCAGTCATCACTTTGCAAAAACGTGATGGTACGCGGGATAAAGCGTGTTTTGGGGCACACACTGCCACACCGCACGTGAAGCACGCCGAAGATCGTCTGAAACGCGAAAAATTGCTCATCGAGCCGGCGAAAGAATGGCACTGCTGTCGACACATCGACAGCCCACATGGCCGTAGCTACAAAAAACTCTAGAGCCAACTTCACGCTATAGCAGACCGTAAAGATGACCCAACGAAGGATCCCGTTGGAGAAACAGAACAGTTACGAGAGAGGGCTTTCGCGTGCGGTCTCCTCCGACGCGAGGGCTCGCGCCTCACATTTGGCGTCCGTGATGGAGCCGCTGCCGCGGGGAAACCAGGCGATGCCGGCGGCGAGGACGATGGCGAGAAACACTATGGCTGTTGCAAGGCTGAATCGGATACCCTCGATGAAATCGCTGTCGGCAACCGCTAGGATCGCCTTCTGCGTGGCCGGGTTGAGATGTTTGATCGGCCGGCCCGGCCCTATCTCGGCAGAGTAAGCGCGGGGATTCGCGTTCCCGATAATCATATCGGCGACCTCCTTGCGCTCGGTCGGATCCGGAAGCGCGTCGGAGAGGTGGGCGCTGAGGGTGGTCGTTAGTGTTGCCGCAAGGATCGAGCCGAGCACGGCAAACCCGACGGTGGAACCGAGCGCGCGCTGTGCGCTCATGATGCCCGATGCCATTCCAGCGCGCTCGGCCGGGACCGTCGTCATTGCGAGCGAGGTGATCGGCGTCAGGCACAACCCGGCTCCCACGCCCACGAAGACGAGGCCGGCGGTGACAACGACCGTGCTTCCATGCAGCCCCGCGGTCAGAACGGCCAACCCGACGATCTGCGACGCGATGCCGAGGAGAATCAGACGCCGCGAGCCGATCACTCCGACGAGTTTCCCAGCCGTGAGCGACACGATCATCAGGCTCATGCTGTACGGCAAGAGGAGGAATCCCGCATCCGTCGGCGAGAAACCGCGCACGTTTTGCATGTACTGCGTGATCACGAGCAACATCCCATATGCGGCGAACAAAACGGCGAAGATCGTGATGATCGCGAGCGAGTATGTGCGGTCGCCGAAGAGCTTGAGGTCCATCATGGGGTCTGCGTTCCTGCGTTCGCAGAAGATAAATGCCGCCAGCGCCACACCCGCGACCACAAACAGCGTCAGGATCTTCCTCGAGAGCCAGCCCGCATGCGGACCTTCAATTACGGCAAACGCGAAAGCCCCGACCGCCGTCATGAATAGAAGCTGCCCGGGGATGTCGAACGTGCGCGGGCGTTCGTCCCGCGACTCCGCTACAAAGCGCCACGTCAAGGCAAGGGCGACGAGCCCGACGGGAACGTTGACCATGAAGATCGAGCGCCAGCCCGTCCCTTGCACCATGAACCCGCCTAGCGTCGGCCCGATTGCGATGGCGGTGCTCGCGATCGCAGTCCAGATGCCGATCGCCCAGCTTTTCAACTTCGGATCGGGAAATGCGGCGCTGACGAGCGCGAGCGACGTTACATTGACCGTCGCTGCCGCAACCCCCTGGACCGTGCGCGCGAAGTTGAGTGCTTCGACCGAGGACGCCATGCCGCACGCCGCGGAGGCCGCCGTGAAGAGAGTTATGCCGGAAAGGTAGAGCTTGCGGCGGCCGTAGATATCCGCTGCCGTCCCGGATGACATGATCGCGATCGTCATTCCAAGGCTGTACGCCGTGACGACCCACTGCAGGCCTGCCTCGCCCACCTTGAAGTCCGACTGGATGGCTGGTAACGCGACGTTCACGATCAACGCGTCCAGATAGATCATAAAGAGACCGAGACTCGTGGCCGCGAGTGTGAAGCGCTGCGTCTTGTTCATTGGGCGCTGAAAAATTTCTTACAGACAATAGTTAGGGGCCGGCGAGTGATGGTTTTTATGAGTTCCAAAAAAGCACCAAACGGTTCAAGAGCTGAAAAGCAAGTTGCAGGAAAAAGAATCGGGGTCAGATCTAAACTCCGAAAGTATTCGCGAGCAGGCTATTTAACATTTGCGCTGTCGCGGGCCTGATCCGTGAATCGTTCCGCCTTCGCCGGATGAAGAGCTGAGGTCGCGTCTAAACTCCGAAAGATTTGATTCGTTCACTTCCCGCTCACTCACCCTCGCCCCTTGGGTTTGATGATCTATGTCGCGGCGTCCCCGCTCGCTCCGTTCGCGAGCGGGTCGTTACATCGGAAGCGGGTGATACCACTAAGAAGCAACACGCTGAAATCCGATTCAAGGCTGGTCGTGGCTTATCCTTTGTTGTTAGAGTTCTACCATGACACTATTGCAAGCCGGCAGAAGGTCTAACAACGCGCTGCAGCGTACCGACGCCCGACGTTTCAGTTCAATGAGTCACTGGTTTCACAGGATCGTTGGCTTCGACGGAGCAACACAATCTCAAAGAGGGAGCGAAAATGTGGTTTGAGCTTATTCTTGCCGCCACGTTCGTGGTCTTGTACGTGACCTTCTGGGCCTGGCATTCTCAAGGGGCCGGCAAGCTCACTCAGGCGGAGATCGATCAATACCTCGCTATCATCGAAAAGCTGCCGCTGCCTGAGAAGGGAGTTCAGGCGTTCATTGCCCGTCTTCGCCCATGGGCTGAGGCTGACGATGGCAAGCCGGTTTACATGTTTAACCTCATGCATTTCTTCCCCCGGCTGCAAATGTTTCCCGGGGCGCCGGAGTTCAAAGGAACGCCCGAAGAGGCCAACGCACACTATGAAAAGAGCCTGATATGGCTCTGGTTGAGTCACGCGTCCTATTCGACGTTCATCGGAGTTCCCCAGGCCACGAACCTGCTCAACATGCAACCGGAAAGGGCCTGGGATAATATGACTGTCGTGCGCTATCCCAGCCGGCGCACGTTCTTGAAACTCATCTCACACCCCAGCTATGCGCCACTCGCACCTTACAAGTTGATAGCCGTGGAGCTTGACCTAGCGCCGATTTCAAGCGGGATCGTCGTCCCCGATCTTCGCTGGTTAGTAGGCGACGGATTTGCGATCGTTTTCCTGTTGGTCGGATGGATACGCGCCGCTCTGTTTGGGTGACCAGCGATTTATTTTCCAGTACTCCATGGGCTGATATTTTATCGGATCATCCATTGCGAGGACAACTCCGCTAAAATCGCGAGCCGACGGCTTGGCAGGCGAGCGACGAGTGACGAGAATTTCCGATAGCGGAACGCAGAGATCGGAAATTGGAAAGAGTTCGCTCCTATTGCGGCTTCACGTTCACCGGGTTGAAGTCGAGCTTGCCGTGGAAGTACACGGCGATGATGCAGTCGCCGCTCTCTTCGCACTTGTCATGATGGACCTGTCTCGCAGGTTGCGACCACACGGACCCCGGCCCGCCTGTCTGCGGTGCTGCTCCGTCGAAAGTATGCGTGAACTTGCCCTGGATCACGACGCCGTCATACGCCGTGGTGTGCCAGTGCCAGCCCGATTCCATGCCCGCAGGATATTTTTGCAGGATCAACGAGGCGCCCTTGTTTGGATTCCCCCACACCACGGACATCATCAGTCCGGGGTGACCGTCGGGATCGACGGGCTTCCGCGAAATGGCGTCGCTCGTAGTGAAGGTGCCTTGGGCCGGTCCGGACTTTAGAGCCGCCGCTGGAGTCGCGCCCGTGGCTCCCGAATTTTTCTTTGATTCATTCTTCCTGCTTGTTTCTCTAGGTCCCATAAACCAAGACCTCCTACTGATTTTAGGCCAAATCTCTCACCATCCAGAATCTTGCGCGAGATTTGAATTTGGAATTTGGCGTCAGAGCTTATTATGGACACTCTCCGGTTTAGGAAATTCCGTTGTGCCGATTACAAGCTCTGACCCCGTTTTTGATCGCCCGAGCTTTTTGTCGCAACTTCGGTCAAAGTCGGCGTTTCTCGGCAAGCCGGCCTCATGTTGGAGCTGTAGCCAGATCGGGAACTTCTTTGCAGTAGCGTTGATAGCCGAGGCGGCCTCGTGTCAAGGTGACTACGACAACCGCTAACGCGCCGAAGCCGATCAGAACAGGCACATTACTGCCGTAGTCGTTCACGAGGGGAGCGCGGAAGAGCCCATTTAGGATCGCCAAATACAGGTCAAAAGTCGCGTGCACCAAGACGGCGATGAACACACTGCCTTTGGTGTTGTTGAAGACCCACGTCAAGACAATGGTGAGGGCGATAGACGCAATAACAAACATAACGATGTTGAGGATGGTGGGTGGATAATTCCAAGCCGGAACCCAGAATACGGGCAGGTGCCAGAATGCCCAGAGGGGCGCGAGGATCAGGCTCCCGACCAAAGGACCATACCTCCGCTGCAGGCGTGGCAGCGCGAAACCGCGCCACCCAGGCTCTTCGCCTAGTGGTCCTCCCAGGAAGAATACGATAACAAAGAGAGCGAGCAAGGACAGGGGGGAGAGGGGAGCGGGCCCTTGAAATGGCAGGAAGATCACGATAGCAAGCCCTTGAAACGAAGCGAAGACCCCCGGCAGGAAGATCATGCTGAGCACCATGATCGCTGGGATGCCAATGAAGGCGAACAGGTACCAGCCAAAGCCCACCCGCCACAGCACTATCCGGCGCACTAGGCGGCCTACTCCCTCTCTTCCTTCGATTATGCCCTTCATAATGAACGCAGATAAGAATGGGCCCACAAACGAAGCGATAGCGACGTGAGCATACAACCCTAGCGGCCAACCATACGACAGGAGGCCAGCACCATCTTGGGAAAGCACCAAGGGCATCCACGTAGTCCACGACAAGGCGTAGGCCATTCCGAAGAAGGAAACCAACGGATGACGAGCAAGTAGAGCCTTGATGCTCCTGCGGCGAGCGTCCGGCTGCACGGAAGCGTCGGTGGCCATGGCCCGATTCTGCGCCTTTGCTTCTACACGGCAATGACAAAATAAGATTGAACGGTCGTGGTGATCCGGGAAAAAAATCGGGGTCAGATCTAAACTCCGAAAGCATTCGCGAGCAGGCGCCCAACGTCGAACTCATCATGGATCGTAACCTCCTTCACCAAGGCTTCGGCGTGTCAGAAGCGGCTTACGATGCACGGTGGATCACAGCTTTCGGCAACAGACGCCTCCGAACATTCCCCTTAAATGATCGTTTGTGTTCCCGGCAATCGATACGATAGTAGGCGCTTATTGGATTACTCTGTTTAACTCCACTGCACGGTAGATCGTCAGGTGAGCGTCGCTCATTGGTGGTTTGAAACCCGATTCCCGGGAACGGCTCTGTAGCTGCTTAGTTTTTCCAAATTCAAACACAATGAAACTGTACGTAGGTAATCTCTCTTTTGAGACCACCGAGAACGATCTTCAGGATCTGTTCGAACAACATGGCCAGGTCAATGAAGTCCGTCTCATGATGGACCGTCTGACAGGCAAATCGCGCGGGTTCGCGTTTGTCACCATGAATGACAACGCGCAGGCCAGTGCCGCGATGAGCGCGCTCAACGGGCACGAACTCAACGGTCGCGCGCTAACCGTAAATGAAGCGCGTCCTCGCGAGGAACGTCCGCGCCCTTATGGCGGCGGTCGGCGCTCGTTCGCGAATAATCGCCGGTAGAACTCAATAGTAGATAGTTGATAGCTGATCGTTGAGAGCGGGCGGAATTCCATCCGAAATTAGCGATTAGCAATCAGAGATTAGAAATGAGCATTGCTGGATTCTGAGAAGGCGATCGAGCTGGAGGGAACGATCATGAGCGTGTTGCCCGGAACGATGTTTCGTGTCGCGCTGGCAAACGATAGTCGACCGGCTAAAGCCGCGTCGGGACTTCAAACCCTCTCAATATAAACCTCACTAAATTCCCTTCCCGCTTCTGGCCATCATCTTCTCTTTTAAATCCATTCCTCTCCAACAACCTTAGAGAAGGAACATTATCGGCCGAAGGAAAAGCAGTGATAGATTTTAATTGCAACACCTGGAATCCGTAATGAAGCACCGTGGTGAGCGCTTCTTGCATAATACCCTTGTGTTGATAGAAGGGATGAAGTTCGTACCCAATTTCCGCAGTAGTTTGATCGCTTGAAAAATCGAAATAGCAAATCGTTCCCACCGGCCTGGGATTTTCTTTCAGGCAAATGGCCCAGTAACAGCCCTCATTTTTATTTATGATGGCGAGGATCTTTTCAATGAATGTAATTGCGTCTTCAATAGAAGTGGCGGCCTGCCGGTCAAGATATTGATTCACTTGTTCGTTGGATCGAAGATTGAAGATCTCTCTTGCATCATCCAGGACTGGTTTTATCAGGATCAGCCTTTTCGAACTCAATGATTGAAATTTCCCTTCTTCCATAGGACATTGCTTACGCTGCAATTTATTCTTTTTCTATTGTGAGAATTAACCCCCCTGTCTGAAAATACCAAATGGCAAGGCGCTTTTATTTCGAACCGCCGCGACGGCGACCGAAACCGAGTGCCGGCGCCGATTTGAAAAGCTTGCTCGTGCGTTGTCCTTCCACCTCGAAGCTCACTGATACTGGTCGTACGATTGAACAGAAACGCTGGCCGGCCGCAAAAATGAAGCGACAAAAATTTACCTGCGCCCACTGCGGCGCTGTCCACAGCTGGACAAAGGCAGACGTTGTGCTGGGAAGACTGGTTGCTTAATTCATTCTGATTTTGAGAATTGGCCGACGACATTCCCCGTGATCTTCCGTATCCCGATCGATCGCATTAATTGGACGACGAGCGCGTTCTTGATCGGCACTTTTGTTTTAACGCTGACCGCGGTCCCGCTCTATCTGTGGTATTTCGGGGTCGATTGGTTTCATTTCGCGATCTTCGCAGTGTTACTGGTTGCGACCGGGTTTAGCATCACGCTCGGTTATCACCGGTTATTTTCTCATGCCACTTTTCGCGCACGTCTGCCCGTGCGCTTGTTCGCGCTCATCTTCGGCGCGGCGGCGTTCGAAAATTCTGTCTTAATGTGGGCGAGCGATCATCGCCGCCATCATAAACATGTCGACCGTGACGAGGATCCATACGACATCAGCAAAGGATTTTTTCACGCGCACATCGGCTGGCTCCTGTTCAAGCTCTGGCCGCAACCGCCGTTCGATAACGTGGCTGATCTAAAAAAAGACCCATTGGTGATGTGGCAACATCGAAATATTCATTCGCTCGCCGTGCTGGTGAGTTTTGTTTTGCCGACTTTGCTCGGTGCGATCTGGGACGGTTGGATCGGCGCGCTCGGTGGTTTTCTCATCGGCGGCGTGGCTAAGGTGGTCGTGCTTCAACACGGGACGTTCCTGATCAATTCGGCCTGTCACACCATTGGCCGACAGCCGTACTCGACCCGGTGCAGCGCGCGAGACTCGTTTTTGATGGCCCTATTCACCTTCGGCGAAGGCTACCACAATTATCACCACGAATTTCAGCACGATTATCGCAACGGAGTGAAGCCATGGCAGTGGGACCCGACGAAATGGTTGATTTGGAGTTTCTCCAAGATCGGACTGGCTAGCGGTCTGCGCCGCGCCCGGGCGGAATCGATTTCGTCGAGCGAGGCGAAAGTGCGACGAATAGTGAGGAGTGATTTGCCTACGCAACGAGCTATGGCGCGACAAGCCAGTGATCAGTGACGAGATCGCAGGCGACCCGCCTTGGTGACGCTTCGGCGTGGCGAGCACGCCTGCGGCTACAGGAACCATAGGCGCTCGCCGCGGCGAGCGCCTCTACAACGCGTCGGCTCGCAATTAAGGTAACCGACTTATGATGAGTGTTGATTGGTTCGCTCATCTTCCGATTCGCGCGCGCAAAATCGCCCTTCGAACATGCTTGGCGTGTCCGCGTTTTTCTGCTCAGATGTCGATGTTCGAGCAGTATCCAGCGACAACGATAGGACCGTCTTGTATGACCAAAAGATTCATCTGTCTGTTGACCGCGACAATTACCCTGCACGCGCCGATGCTATTTGCTCAGGAGGGGACGACCAAGCCGGCGGAAGGAACTCTGAAGCTTAACAAGAAGAGCTTCGCACTTGCCCGCGCCGTAGCCTATGAGTCAGCGAGCGACGGAGAAGAAATGGTCGCCGTGGTGTTGAGTGCACAGCCGATCTCGAGCGAGAAGTTGAAGAAGGCGCTAACAACTGAAAAAGAGGGCGGATTCGGCGAGTTCCCTCAGCCCTTCCTTAAACTGGTTTTCAACAAGAAGGGAGAGTTGAAGCATTGGGCTGCGGCCGGTGGCGGCACGAGTGTTAGCGGCAGTAGTGACGGAGCAGGGGAACTTAAACTTCAGGAAGGGCGCGTCGTCGGTAAGGCCAGCGCGGCGGTCAAGCCGGACGCCGTAATTCCGAGAGGCTTCGAAGTGCGGTTCAATGTTGCAATGCTTAAAGCGGGCGAAGAGCTGCCAGCATCAACTGCGAAAAGGTACGGTCCGGCCGCTAATGTGAAGCCTTCCGTAACCGGCGTTTTCAAAGGCAACGGCAAAGAGGCGAAACTGGCGTATGTGTCGGCACATTGGCGGGAGCCATTCGGTGATAAGCCCAGCATGGACCTGGTGTTTACCGAAAAGGACCATTCCAAAGATAACAAGCCCGACTTCAACGCTGCGTTCGGCAAGTTCGGCAGCGCGCTGATCATCTCGCTCCATGATGATGGCGAAATCTTTGGCTGCCAGGTTGTTCACAGCGCGCATCAAAAGCAGGGCTTCAGCTCGATTGGCTCGATTCACACGAACGATTTTACGTTCGAGAATGGCAAGGTGGAAGGTGAACTCAACACCGACGGGCAGGTCGACACGTTTGGCGAGACGTGGGAGGTAAAGATCAAGTTCGTCGCTCCGCTGGGTGAGATCCCGAAAGAGTACCAGGTTGCCGAGTCAACAGCCGCGGAGACGAAGCAACCATCGTCAAACTTCGAAAAATCCGAACCTGATGACTCAGACGAGGAACCGGTGACAAAGCCAGCCGCACCGGGCCTAAACGTTAAGGATCTCGCTCTGACGAAAGCCGCGACGGACGTCGAATACAAAGCTCTCGTGGAGCAGCTGGCCTTTAAGAGCAAATTGCCCGTGAAGAGCGCCTGCGCAGAAATAGCGGCAAATTTGAAAGCTCAAGGATGGATCAAGGACGGCGGCGACCTGATCACGCCGAACTCTTCAATCCTGAAACGCAAGCGCGGTGAGGCGAAACTCACGGTTTTCGTGAAACCAGAGACTGGCGGAAGCGAAGTAAAAATGATGACCGAAGGCCTGTCCTGGGATGGGCAGTAAGACGACAGCCTCGTCAAAGGGAAAGTGAGAAGGCACAAGGAAGAAGGAAGATTGGACCGCGCGGGACGCGCGACCCACCTTTGCCGAGGCTACGGCGTGCGAAGCAGAACAGTTGCTATTCAGGCAGGACTCGCAGTCGGCGTCGTTTCGTCAAGCTTTTCCAGGATATGCGGCAGACCGCTGAGTATCATGCGATCTGCCGCCATGTCCCAAGTTTACGCTGCCTTTTGCGCGGTCGAGCGGCTGAGCCACTGCTCGAACCGCATCGGGGCGAGACGCGCGTTTTTGGCGGGCGTGAGGCTTTGATCGTTCAGCTCTGTGCCGAAGTACTGGGCGTGGACGTCCGCGGTCACCTTCCGTGGGTCTCGCGTTGCGCTCAAGAAACGCCGTGCGAATTCATCCATGCGGATTGGTTCGGGACCGGCGATCTCGATTGTACCGTTTAATGGCTCGGCGAGTGCGAAGCCAGTCAGCGCGGCGGCGACGTCATCCGCCGCGATGGGCTGAAAGAGGGCTGGTGATAACCGAACCGTTTCCCCTTCGGTGGCCGATTGGACGATGCCCTTTGCGAACTCGAAGAATTGCGTCGAGCGAACGATGGTGAATGGAATCCCTGATGCCTTGACCAGGTTTTCCTGAGCCACCTTCGCGCGCAAATACCCGCTCGCGGGAAGCCGGTCATCGCCGACGATGGACAGCGCCACGTGGTGCCGTACGCCGGCGGCCGCTTCCGCAGTAAGTAAATTACGCCCTGCCGTTTCAAAAAACTCCAGCACCGCCTTGTCCTCCCACGATGGCGCATTCGCGACATCAACAACGACCTGAGCTCCTGTTATCGCTTCAGCCAGTCCCTCACCAGTAAAGGTGTTGACGCCCGAGGAAGGTGACGCGGCAACTACCTCCTGGCCGCGCTGGCGAAGATTGTTTACCACTTTTGTTCCGATGAGGCCCGTGCCTCCGATGACCACAATTTTCATTTTCTCATTCATTATTTTTTTGCCTTCTATTTTTTTAATTCGTGTACTCCACAAGAGGAAATGCCCGGTCGAGCTCAAGGTAACTTAAGTTGCCATTTTAATGGCCATTTCCCCGCTCCTCTGTGGATCCGTTCAAGGTTTAATCGGTCACGACGAAATTCTTGGCCGTTGGTGCCAAGAGATTCTGCGTGTGCAGATGGCGCGCTACGCGACTATAAACTGCGATACCCGGGATGGACATCGGGTGTGAGTCCCTGGTGTTGAACGATCTTGCGGCCCAACCGTGCGAGCGTGTCGCGCTCCTTGCGCGTAAGGGCGCCACACAGATCTGCTTCGTGCGCGACGACGATCTTCGAAAGTTTGGCTAAAGTACGCTCGCCCTTCTTGGTAAGAACGAGCTCGGAGTGGCGCCGGTCCTTTGTGCTGCGTTTCCGATGAACCAAACCCTTGTCCGCGAGTTCGTCGATTAAGAGAACCATTCTGCTCGGGAGAACATCGAGAAATTTCGCCAGACGCTGCTGATTTAGACCCGGCGCTCTGGCGATGAATCGCAGGATGCCTGCGTGGGCCGGAGTGATGCCGAGGTGGGCTATTCGGTCGGCGAACCGGCCGGCGGCATGCGCCCCGAGCTGTGCCAGGAGAAACGCAGCTCCAGTCGGTCGGTCTTTAGCAGAACTCATCACTGGATCTAAATATAGAAATTATTTGCAAAGTGCAATGATTCATTATATGAACGGTTCATGACGACAACTATTCAACACAAAGGCGGCCATCGTGGGCCACACCCGGGCGTTCTCGCGATCATTTACGCATTGCTGTTCAACCTCGGACTATGCTTTGTCATTTCGTTTCGGCCTCCCGAGCACCTGGCCGCCTCCGAAGCGGCAGTGCGACCCTATTTTCCGGGCCCGTGGGAGTCCACCGAAACAATCGTCAACTATTTTCAGACCCATTCTCATTCGGTCTTGATGTGCGCTTTTCTTCAATTCGGCGCGGCCATCCCGCTGGGAATTTTTACCGCGACAATGGTGAGTCGCCTCCGGTTCCTGGGCGTGCGCGCAGCGGGCGCTTACATCGCCCTGTTCGGTGGACTCATGACGGCATTTAACATCGCGATCTCGGCGCTCGTTTTGTGGGTCATGGCCTACCCGGGAATCGCCGAGGATAGCGGCGTGGTTCGCGCGTTGTACTACGTGGTTTTCGCCATCGGCGGCGTCGGGTTCTCCGTGCCCATGGGTTTACTCATTGCGGGCATTTCCATTCCAGCGCTCATGGCGAAGCTTCTTCCAAAATGGCTGATTGTTTTTGGGCTGACGCTCGGCGTGATCGGAGAACTGAGTTTTTTTAGTCTTGTGATTCCGGGTGCTCTATTTCTGATCCCGCTCACCCGCTTTCCGAGTTTCATCTGGCTAATCTTCGCTGGTTTTAAGCTACCGAGGCGAGCAGGAGCAGAAGTTGCTGGTCCGTCATTTTGAGTTGAAAGAGAAGCGGAAACCAATGCAGCGGTGCTCGCCGCGGCGAGCACCGAGCTCCCCACGAACTAGACGTTTGACACAAGCGCCTCTATGTTCGGAGGAGGCAAA